>Ga0114129_10017518_pt1 | contig 10198 bp, 8 predicted proteins | sample RhiMetdeltSRZDD1_FD_80071 | JGI IMG/M metagenome (GOLD analysis project Ga0114129, IMG submission 80071) | Populus rhizosphere microbial communities from Tennessee, USA - Rhizosphere MetaG P. deltoides SRZDD1 (version 2) (version 2) | ecosystem: Host-associated > Plants > Roots > Rhizosphere >... | reverse complement strand
TCCCCGTGGGAAGTAAGGTGACGGGTGCAGGTCCGCAGGACCTGTCCCCGTGGGAAGTCAGGTGACGGGTGCAGGTCCGCAGGACCTGTCCCCGTGGCTTGCTCAGGGCAGGATCGGGCCCGTGTCGACGGCCTCGAACGCGCTTCCCGGGATCCTCTTCAGGTCTCCCAGGTTGGTGTCGTTCCACCTCGGGTCGTGCGCGCCGCTCACGAACCAGTCCGACCCGTTGTCCGCGACGTACATCCCGTACCGCTTGAGCGCCGTGCAGACGACCTGGACCTCGGCGCTGTAGGCGGCGCAGCTGTAGGAGGCCTTCATCCGAAGGCGCAGGCCCATGGGCGGAATCGTCGGATCCGTGGTCGAGGACGCGAAGTGGGTTGCGGGATGGATGTATCCGCGCTGCGTCTGGCGAACCGTGAACCGCAAGGCGTGGGTGATCGCCCCCTGTTGGACGACCTCGTCGTAACGAACGAGACCCGGCAGGATCGGCAGCCCCGCGGCGTCGGCCGACGTCCAGCCGTCGGGTCGCAGAGCGTTGCTGCGCAGGTCGAAATGGGCCCCGGATCCCGCCCACCAGCGGTCGGTGTACGGATTGGGGCCCGATCCCGGCGGCCAGGCGTAGTAGAGCTCGTGAAGCTCGCAGCGGTCGAGTCCGAGCATGAGGATGTGCCGGTCGCCCGTCGAGCTCGGTCCTCCCTCGATCGGCGGATTGTCCGGAATCGGATACGGTCCGGGGTCGCTTTCGTCCGCGTACTGGAACGCGACGGCCACGCGCGGCTGATTGCCCGGCACGACGACGTAGGGGATGCCGATCGGTTCGCCGTTCCAGAACGTGCCGAAATCCGGGTGGAGGAACTTCGCCGGTCCGATGAAGTTGACATAGGCGGCGGAGTTGGGATGCACGGGATACGTCGAGATGTCGGTGTTCCACGGGTTGTCGGCCGGGAAGATCGTGCACGCGGTCGAGCCGGGCGTCGGGGTGGCCGTCGGCGGAGGGAGCGTAGCGGTGCGGGTCGGGGTGGACGTTCGCGTGGCGGTCGTCGTCGGCGTCCGGGTCGGCGTGGCCGTGGAAACCGGAGGCGGAGCGGGCGTCCACGTCGGCGTCAGGATCGGCGGCGGCGTGCGGGTCGGTCTTCGCTTCGCGCGCGCTCGACCGGGAAACGCGAGTTCGAGAAGGGGAACGAGCGCGAGCACACCGATAACCGATACCCGGGATCTGGTTTTCATGTGTCGACTCCTGAGCAATTTCGATACCGCGGGCGAGCGGCCAACGGGATCGATGAACTGTTTTGGAGGATTTGATTTTAGCCGAACGAGCCGAGGGCGCGCCGCACGATTCAACGAACGAAAATTCGTCACCTGCTCTCCGCCTCGGAGAGTCTTCGCTTCGACGCCCGGTGTCATCGGAGCCCGGAGAGTCTTTCGAATTCGGGCGCCTGTCGACGCATCGCGAGCGCGATCACAATTTCTGGCGGGGTCGATGTGGAAGCAAGAAAAATGGTTGACACTCGTTGTCCAACGGCCGCAATCTCATCGGGTCAGTTGGAGGTGACCAACTTGCCATCCGATGGCAGTAGTCAAAGGGAAACGACAGGCCTGCCAGTCTGATCCGCGACGTTCGACGCGCTTCCGCCAGGCCGGTGCGCCGATGGCGGAGGTGAGTCGCCCCGACGGGCTCTCTTCGCCCCCTCCCGCTTCCCTTCGAGACAACGAGGAGAATCCCGGATGACGAAGCCCGTCACGACAGCCGGCACGCCATCGCCCGAGCCCACGAGCTCGTCCCCGAAGAATTCCATCCGCCGCTTTTTTTCGACGCTCGGGCCGGGGCTCATTACGGGAGCCGCGGACGACGACCCTTCCGGTGTCGCAACCTACTCGGTCGCGGGCGCCCGGCTCGGTACGTCACTTCTCTGGACCGCCGCCGTCACGTGGCCGCTCATGGCGATCGTGCAGATGATGTGCGCCCGGATCGGAATGGTCACGGGACAGGGCCTCGCCGGAGCGATGAGGAAGAAATTCCCGAAATGGCTGCTCGTCGGGTTTGCGCTGGGTCTCCTCGTGGCAAACACGATCAACATCGCTTCGGATCTCGCCGGCATGGCGGACGCCGCCGAAATGCTTACGGGAGCGGACTCGCACTGGTTCGTCGTGCTGTTCGGAGTCGGGATCGCCTGGGCAACCGTGCGTCTGCGGTATTACCAGATCGCGACGATCCTGAAATGGCTGGCGCTCACGCTCTTCGCGTACGTCGCCACCGCGCTTCTCGTGGGCCCGGACTGGCGGGACGTTGCGAAGGCCGCGTTCGTTCCCTCCGTTCCGGGGGGAAAGGAGTGGTGGGGGACGCTCGTCGCGATCCTGGGGACCACGATCAGTCCATACCTCTTCTTCTGGCAGGCGGGACAGGAAGTCGAGGAAGAGAAAGCGATGGGCCGCCGGATGCTCGTGCAGCGCGCCCGCGCGTCATCGACCGAGATCGCGACTCGAAGACTGGACGTCGGCGTGGGAACGTTCTTCTCGAACCTGGTGATGTTCTTCATCATCCTGACGACGGCCCTCACCCTTCACCGACACGGAATCACGAACATCGAAAACTCCCGCCAGGCCGCCGAAGCCCTCGTCCCTCTCGCCGGAAGGTTCGCGGCGCTCCTCTACACGGTTGGAATCATCGGGGTCGGGCTCCTCGCGATACCGACGCTCTCCGGCTCGGCCGCGTACGCGTTCGCGGAAACGTTCCGGTGGAGGCACGGACTCGATCTCAAATTCCACAGCGCCCGCTACTTCTATGGCGTCGTTGTTCTTTCGACCGCCGCCGGGATTGCTCTGGATTTCCTGAACGTCAATCCGATCCGCGCGCTCTTCTGGACGGCGATTCTGAACGGCCTTCTCGCGCCCTTCCTGCTCATCGGGATCGTCCGGGTTGCATCGGACCGGACAGCGATGGCGGGACAACCGAGCTCCCCGTTCAGCCTCGCGATCGTCACGATGACGGCGCTGCTCATGTTCGCCGCGGGGGTCGGGCTGTTCGTCTTGTAGGCAGACTCGGGCGTGAGCAGGTCCTGAGCGAGCGAGAGCGACGCACTACATCCGGCGCCGGATGCGCTCCGCCCGCCGCTCGACTCGTTTCGGATGGCGAAGGGGATCGTAGATCCGGGGCGAGGGGATCATCGCCACGAGCGTCGCCGCCTCCGACGGTGAAAGCTCGGCCGCGGGTCTGCCGAAGTATCTTCTCGAGGCGGCCTCCGCTCCGTAGGTACGGGGACCGAACTCGACGACGTTCAGGTAGAGCTCGAGGATCCGCCGCTTCGACAGCTCGTTCTCGAGGCGGCGCGCGATCGCGAGCTCGCGGAGCTTCCGCCAGGGAGTTCGAGCCGGCGAAAGGTAGAGATTCTTCGCGAGCTGTTGGGTGATCGTCGAGCCGCCGTGGGAGATGCGCCCGCGATCCCAGTCGTGGAGGGCCGCGGTGCGGATCGCCTCCCAGTCGACGCCGTTGTGCTCCCAGAAGCGCGCGTCCTCGGCCACGACGGCCGCCCTCTGCATTGCCGGCGAGATCCGCGAGAGCGCGACCGGCTGCCACTCGAGCCGGGTCGAGAGGCCGGAGTGCGCGAGAGCCGCCCGCCGCCTCTCCATGAACGCGGTCGTCCCCGGGAAACGCGTCGCGAGCGGACGGACGTCCGGAAGGGTGGCGTAGAAGATGGCGAGCACGGCCACGATCGCCGCGCAGACCCCGAGCGCGAGCTTGCGAAACACCGCGGGTCTCCGAGCGCTAGCCCTGCGCCGATTGGACCGCGCGACGCAGGCGGCGCACGCCTTCGTCCGCCTCGTCCCGGGAGAGGTTCAGAGGTGGCCGGAAGCGGATGGCCGAGGCGCCGGACGCGAGCGTGATCAGGCCGTTCTCGAGACATGCCGCCTGGGTCCGGTCACGCGTCTCCCGGTCCGGCAGGTCGAATGCGACGAAGAGACCGCGCCCGCGGACGTTCGACAGGACCGGGAGCTCCCGGGCGAGCTCGCGCAGACGGCCCGCCAGGTGATCTCCCACGACCCGGGCGTTCTCGGTCAGATTCTCCTCGGCGATGATCTCGAGGTACTTCGCGCACCGGACCATGTCCGTCAGGTTCCCGCCCCACGTCGAATTGATCCGCGACGAGACCTTGAAGACGTTCTCCACGTCGTCGATGCGACCGTTCGACGCGAAGCCGCAGACCTGGGTCTTCTTCCCGAAGCAGAACAGGTCCGGCTCGATGCCGAACTGCTGCCAGGCCCACATCGAGCCGGTCAGGCCGACGCCGGTCTGGACCTCGTCGAAGATGAGCAGGAACTCGAGCTCATCGGCGAGCCGCCGCAGCCGGGAGAACAGCTCCGGGCGGAAGTGGTTGTCGCCGCCCTCTCCCTGGATCGGCTCGATGATGAGAGCCGCGACGTCGTCGGGGAACCGCGCGCAGGCCTCCCGGATCTCGCGCTCGACGGTGTCTTCGGCTTCCGCGACCTCCCGCAACACCTCCGCGGTGACGGGGAAGGAGAGCCTCGGGCAGCTCAAGCGAGGCCAGTCGAACTTCGGGAAGTACTGGGTCTTTCTCGGGTCCGCGGTGTTGGTCATCGAGATCGAGTAGCCCGATCGGCCGTGGAAAGCGTGCTGGAAGTGGAGGATCCGGTGGCCGCGCTCCTCCGCACGCCCGCGGGCGAAATTCTTGCGGACTTTCCAGTCGAACGCCGTCTTGACGGCGTTCTCGACGGCGAGCGAGCCGCCCTCGACGAAGAACAGGTGCCGGTTATGGGTCTGCGGAATCGCGAGCGTCGAGAAGGTCTCGACGAACTCCGCGTAGAGAGTGGTGTACGTGTCGCTGTTGGTCGGCTTGTTGAGGCCGGCGAGGAGGACCTTCTCCCGGTACTCGGGATCCGCCGTCTTCGGGTGGTTGTATCCGACCGGATAGGTGGCGAAGTTCGTGAAGAAATCGAGGAGCATCCGATCGCTTCGGGAGTCGTAGAGGTAGGAGCCACGGCTTCTCTCGAGGTCCATGACGACGTGGTAGCCGTCGACGAGGATGTGCCTCGAGAGAACGTCCAGGACGTCCCGGGGAGACAGCTCGGTTCGCGTGGTGACGGAAGTCATGGGAACCGCGGAGGATAACACGGGAGTCGGACCCGGGACCTGGGACTAACCCCCTCCCGCGACGGACTGCGCGGCCGCGAAGCGGCTGTCTTCACCGCGGGCTCCGATGCAGCGGTCCTTGCCGCTCTGCTTGGCGCGATAGAGCGCGGCGTCGGCGGCGCGGAGGAGCTCGTTCTTGTGCTGCTCGACCGAGCCTCCGGGCGTGGCGTTCGACCGGATCGCGGAAACACCGAGCGACGCCGTCAACACGCCCTGGAGATTCAGAGCGGGGTCGTTGAACCCATAGGGGCGCGAGAGGAACGTCGATGAGCGGATCGCGTTTCGGATCGCCTGCGCGACCTCCATCCCTTCCTTCATGTCGTGCCCCGGCAGGATGAGCACGAACTCGTCGCCGCCGTAGCGGGTCAGCGTGGCGCGGTCGTCGGTCACCGTGCGGCGAAGGAGATATCCGACCTCGCGCAGCACCTGGCTGCCGGCGAGGTGGCCGTGCCGGTCGTTCACGGACTTCAGGTTGTCGAGATCGAGGAACACGACGGAGAGATCGCCGCCGTCGCGCGAGATGCGCGAAAGCTCCTGTGTCAGGCGAAGGTGCAGGTAGCGCTCGTTGAAGAGCCCCGTCAGCCCGTCTCGCTTGGCGACCTCGAAGGCGCGGCGCGCGTCGAGGAGGTTCTGGATGGAAATCGAAGCGTAGTCGGCGAAGATCTCGAGCAGCCGGCGGTCCTTTTCGCGGAAGCCCCCCGGCCCGATCTTGTTCACGAGCTCCAGCACCCCGCACACCGCGGCCTCGATCCGGATCGGCACGCAGACGACCGAACGGGTCTCGAAGTCGTCGGGCAGGTCCAGGGTCGGATAGAAGTAGGGATCGGACAGCACGTCGTCCGTCATGTATCCCGCGCCCGTGGCGTACACGTGGCCGACGATGCCGAGCCGGGCGTTCATGCGGCGGTTCAGGCGGGCATCGGCCCTCGCCCCGTAGGTCGCGATGAAGACGAGGTCGTTCTCCATGCGGTCGTCGGAGTTCTTGGTCATCGGGTCGTCGAGCAGGATCGAGCCCGCTTCCGACGGTACGAACTCGTTCGCCTTCTGGAGAATCTCCCGGAGGAATCGGTCGATCTCGATCTCCCCCGTGTAGGCGTAGTACGCCTTGTGCCTCTCGAGGAAGTTCTCGAGCCGCCGGTTGTCGAGCGTGTGGACGTTCAACACTTGGGTTCGCCGGAACCGACCAATTCTACCATTTGATACGCTCGATTCGTGGCGCTTCTCCGAGAGGTGGATCCCGGAGAGATCGGATTGGCCGAACGCGTCAAGCCGGCGGAGCGGCGCCCCCCTCGGGCGGTCCTTTTCCAGCCGGACGGCGGGCACGCGGAGATTCCACTCCACGGCTGCGCGGGACACCTGTCGGCGGCGAACGGCTTTCTCTACGCGGACCTGCACGCCCCCAACGAGGCGGAGCTCGCCACGCTCCAGAGCGAGTTCCACTTCCACCCGCTGGCGATCGAGGACGTCCGGACCCGCCACCAGCGCCCGAAAATCGACATCTACGACGACCGGTACTTCCTCGTCTTCTACCGGATCGGGCCGAGTGAGCACCATGACGGCGACTGGGTCCTCCAGGAGATCGACCTCTTCATCGGGCCGAACTTCCTCATCGCGACGCACGACTCCGAGGTTTCTCTGCTCGACCAGGTGCTCGACCGCTTCTCGCGCGAGGAGGGCAAAAAGGACGTCTCGGGAATGCTTTACGAGCTCCTGGACGCCATGGTCGACGAGTATTTCCTCTTCCTGGACGACCTCGGCGAGCGTTCGCAGACGATCGAGACCCAGATCTTCGAGCACTACGACGAGACGAACCTTCAGCAGCTGCTCGACCTGAAGCGCGATCTCGCTCTCATGCGCCGCGTCGTCGGGCCCGAGCGCGAGGCGATCAACGTGCTCCTCCGGCGCGACCCCCCCATCCTGGACGCCGCGCGCATCTTCTATTTCCAGGACGTTTACGACCACCTGATCCGGATCGCGGACTCGATCGACACGTACCGCGACCTCGCGACGGGCGCGCTCGACGCTTTCCTCTCCGTGCAGAACAACCGGCTCTCGGAGGTCGTCCGCAAGCTCACGGTGATCTCGACGGTCTTCCTGCCGCTCATGCTCGTGACGAGCTTCTTCGGAATGAACTTCAAGCGCCTCGTCGAGGCGAGCGACCGCGTCTTTCTGCATGCGATCGTATTCATGCTCGTGTTCGAGGTCGGAATTTTCATCTTCCTCAAGCGGTGGGGCATCCTCGGACGGGGAAGCCGGGAGTGATCCCCGCGCGAAAGCGCTGGGGCCAGCACTTTCTCGTCCGCCCCGAGACCGCGCGTCGGATCGCGGACGCTTCCGGAGTCGGCCCCGGCGACACGGCGTTCGAAGTCGGTCCGGGGGAGGGAGCGCTCACGCGACCGCTCGCCGAGCGGGCGGGACAGGTGGTCGCGGTCGAAATCGACACGCGCCGAGCCGATGCGCTCGAGCGGGAGCTCGCGGGAACCTCGAACGTGAGGCTCCTTCGCGGAGACGTCCTGGAGAGGAGCTTCGCCGCCTGGCTCGCCGAGGCCGGGCTCTCTCCGCCGGCGGTCCTGGTCTCCAACCTGCCCTACAACGTCGCCACGCCCATCCTGAGGCGCGCGATGGAGGAAGGGGGCGCCTTCTTGCGCGCCGTCGCGACCGTCCAGAAAGAGGTCGCCCGGCGCTTCACCGCGGGTCCCCGGTCTTCGGAGTACGGGTACCTGTCGGTTCGCGCGGCGGCGTTCGCCCGGGCGCGGATCCTGTTCGACCTCGGGCCGGGCGCATTCCGGCCGCCGCCGCGGGTGACGTCGAGCGTTCTCGAGCTCGTCCCCCGTTTCCCGGCGCTCGACCCGGAAATGCGCGACCGCGCGCTCGCGCTCGCCTCGCTCGCCTTCCGTTTCCGCCGCAAGACCCTCGTGAACGCGCTCTGCTCGGTCGCGGGCCGCGGCCCGGTCGAGGGCGCGCTCGAAGAGCTCGGCCGCGGACCGAAAGCCCGCGCGGAAGAGCTGTCGCTCGCCGACTACCTCGCGCTCGCCGAACGGCTCGAGCCCCGCCCGGTCGTCGCGGCGCCCCGATGAACGAACGCGCGGACGTCTCGCTCGTCGCGCTCGGCGGTCTGGGAGAGTTCGGGCGCAACGTGCTCTGGATCTCCTGCGGAGACTCGAACGTCGTCGTCGACGCGGGCGTTTCGTTTCCCGACGAGACGTTTCCCGGAATCGATCGCATCGCGCCCGACCTCTCGCCGCTGAAAGGCGTCCGGATCGACGCGATCCTCCTGACCCACGGCCACGAAGACCACGTGGGATCGCTTCCCCTGCTGGCCGAGTGGTGTGACGCGCCGATCCACGGGCTTCCGTTCACCCTCGCCCTGGCCCGCCGGCGCCTGGAGGAGGCCGGCGCTTCGCTCGACCGCCTGGTCGAGGCCCGCCGCGGTGAGCCGCTTCGCGCGGGCGCCTTCGATTTCACGTTCTTCCGGGTGTCGCACTCCGTTCCGGACTCGGCGGCGATCCTGATCGAGGCGGGGGGACGGAGGCTCTTTCACTCCGGAGACTTCAAGCTCGATCCCGATCCGCCGGACGGTGAGACGACCGACGTCGAAAGAATCACCGCGGCGGCCGCGTCCGGGGTGGACCTCGCGCTCGTGGATTCGACCAACGCGGAACGGCCGGGCCGCGCTCTTTCCGAACGGGTCGCGGGAGCGGGGCTCGCGGCCGCGTTCGCCGACGCCCCCGGGCGCATCGTGGTGACCACGTTCTCGAGCCACGTCGCGCGGATCTCGCAGGCGATCGACGCGGCGATGGCCGAGGGCCGCCGCGTCGCGATCCTCGGACGGAGCATGCGGACGATCGCCGACATCGCGGAGCGCTTCCGCCGTTTGCAGATTCCGACCGTCTCCCGGATCTTTCCGCCGGATCTCGCCGAAGCGCCGGCCCGGCGCGTCCTCTGCCTGATGGGCGGCAGCCAGGGCGAGCCGTTCTCCGCGCTCTACCGCCTGGCGCTCGAAGAGCATGCGGACCTGAAGCTCGACCCGGGCGACCGCGTTCTCTTCTCCGCGCGGACGATCCCGGGCCACGAGCGCTCGGTCAACCGCGTCACCGATCACCTCGTCCGCCGCGGCGCTCGCGTGCTCCGGGAAACGGACCCGCCGATCCACGTGTCGGGTCACGCCCATCGCGAGGACATCGCCGACTGGCTCGCGCTCGTGCAGCCGCGCGCGATTCTGCCGGTCCACGGCGAGCGCCGTATGCTTGCCGCATTGGCGGAAATCGCGCGAGAGCACGGACTTCCCGATGAACGCATCCCGCTCCTCGACAACGGCGATCGGCTGACGCTTTCGGACTCGGGTCTTCGCGTCGAACGAGGGGCGGTCGCGACCGGCAAGATCTTCCTCGACTCGCGGCCCGAGACGGTCGGCGTCGAAGTCGTCCGCGACCGACGCCGGCTCGCCGAGGAAGGGTTCGTCGTCGTCTTCGTTCACGAGCGCGAGATCGCGGTCGTATCGCGCGGGGTGGCGCGCGACGAGAGCGGAGTCGCGGCGGAGGTTTCGCGCGCGGCCCGCGACGTGCTCACCCGCGTGACCGACGAGGAGCGGTCCGACGTCGAGTGGCTTCGCGCCGAGATCGCGCTCGCGGCGAAGCGCGCCTGCCGGCGCGAGTTCGGGATCCGCCCGGTGATCGTGCCCGTCATCGTTTGAGTCCCTCATGACCTGGCTCCAGGCGATCCTGCTCGGCGTCGTCCAGGGAATCACGGAATTCCTGCCCGTGTCCTCGGACGGCCACCTCTCTGCGGCCGAGATGCTCCTGCCCGACTTCGCCCAGGTCGGTGTCCTCTTCGACGTCATCGTTCACCTGGGGACCCTGGTCGCGGTCGTCGTCTTCTTTCGAAGGACCCTGGCCGAGGACGTGACGGGACTCTTTTCGCACGACCCGGCTCGCCGGCGCGACTCGTGGAGGCTCGCCCTTCTCGTCGTGGCCGCGACGATCCCGACGGGAGTCGTGGGTCTGCTCTTGACGCGGGTGGTCGAGGAAACGAAGCGAGACCCGCGCTTCGTCG
>Ga0114129_10017517_pt1 | contig 10198 bp, 8 predicted proteins | sample RhiMetdeltSRZDD1_FD_80071 | JGI IMG/M metagenome (GOLD analysis project Ga0114129, IMG submission 80071) | Populus rhizosphere microbial communities from Tennessee, USA - Rhizosphere MetaG P. deltoides SRZDD1 (version 2) (version 2) | ecosystem: Host-associated > Plants > Roots > Rhizosphere >... | reverse complement strand
GGGCGTGCTGCCACTCCTGTTCACAGTCAACGGCCTCGCCGTCGACGACATCGGTGTCGTCAAAGCGGTGTATCCCCTGACGTGGAGTCTCGGGCAACTTGGCACCGGTGCGCTCGCCGATCGCATTGGTCGGCGACCATTGATCCTGTGGGGCATGATCCTGCAGGCGCTCGCCCTGGACGTGATCGGGTTGGGCAAACCGTCGCCGTACACGAGCGGCGTCGCCGGAGGGGTCTTACTTGGTCTCGGCACCGCGATGGTCTATCCCGCCCTTCTCGCCGCCGCCGCTGACATCTCCCCAGCCGCGAAGCGGGCGACGACGCTGGGCTGGTATCGCTTCTGGCGGGATCTCGGCTATCCGACGGGCGCGTTGCTCGCTGGCGTCGTCAGCGCCACGTGTGGTCTGGTATGGGCTGTGTACGTTGCTGGCTTTCTCACGTTGGCGTCGGGGATCGTCGCGGCGTGGTTGATGACGGAAGCCTCACCGGCCTCTCGCTGAAACCGCGCGAGGCGCTCGCCAACGGCTTGCACCAACTTCGAATGCACGAAAGCTTAGTTTTGATTGGTACCGGTACGGGGATTCGAACCCCGGTCCCGTGGCTGAGAACCACGTGTCCTGACCCCTAGACGATACCGGCACTGAGCTCGGCAGGAACCATTAATTCTATCGCGTGCGATGCCTGGGCGCAAAGGGTGCAAGCCGGTGCCCGTGCCGCTGTTATGATTCCTACCCATGCGTTATCTCGCAGCCCTTGTGGTGCTCGTTGTGTTTGTCGCGGCCGGCGCGTTCGTTTATGCGGGCCGGCAACCCGGTCCGTCCATTGAGATTACGAAACCCGCGAAGTACGTCGGGCAGTCGACGCCGGTGGAAGTGGCCGTGACGTCTCCAGGGGCGCGTGTGTCCGCGATGCGGGTCGTCTTCGAGCAGAACGGCAAGCAGACGCCGCTCTTTTCGCTCGAGTCTCCCGCGAATGCCGATGTGAAGCAGGAGACAGGCGATCGCGTGCGTGTGACGCGGCTCATCACCCGCGAGACCGTTCCGGATCTGAAGACCGGCGCCGCGCGGATCGTGGTGACGGCGTCGCGCAAGGTGCTGCACGGCATGCGGACGATCCAGTCGAGCGCCGTCCGCGACGTGCAGGTCAGGCTCGAGCGCCCGACCATCGCCGTCCTCTCGACGAAGCACTACGTCAACCTCGGCGGCAGTGAGATGGTCGTGTATCGGGCAACGCCGGCCGACGTCGAGTCCGGCGTGCAGGTGGGCGACCTGACGTACCCCGGCTATCCGGCGAGCGGCGCGAACGTGGAGGGCGTCCACATCGCCGACCCGGTTGTCAAGGTGGCGTTTTTCGCGCTCCGGTTCGATCAGGACGTCAACACCCTGATGTTCGCGTACGCCAGGGACGAGGCGGGCAACTCGGCGCGGGCGGATTTCGATCACCTTGCGTTTCCGAAGCCGTTCAAGCGAAGCCGCATCGAGCTCAACGATCAGTTCCTGAACCGCGTGGTTCCGGCAATTCTCGAAACGACGACCGAGATCAAGCCCGAAGGGGACACGCTCCAGAAATTTCTCGCCATCAATGGCGACCTGCGACGCCGCAACGCGGAGACGATCGCGAGCTTCGCTCGAAAGTCGGCGCCGGAGATCCTCTGGGGCGGCGTTGTTTTCCATCCGTTCACGAACACGGCGGTCGAAGCGGCGTTCGCGGATCATCGGACGTATATCTACCAGGGCAAGGAAGTCGATCGGCAGGTCCACCTCGGATTCGACCTCGCCAGGGTTGTCAACTCACCGGTCGTCGCCGCCAACAAAGGAAAAGTGCTCTACGCCGCGCCGCTCGGCATCTACGGCAACTGCATCATTCTCGATCACGGCATGGGCGTTCAGTCGCTTTACGGACACCTCTCGTCTATCGGTGTGCAGGTCGGTCAGACGGTCGAGAAAGAACAGGAGCTCGGCAAGAGCGGCATGACCGGCCTCGCCGGCGGAGATCACCTGCACTTCACCATGCTCGTCAACGGCCAGATGGTGAATCCGGTCGAATGGTGGGACGCGCACTGGATCCAGGATCGGATCTTGCGCAAGCTGCACGAAGCGAGCGGCGGTCCGGCGACGAAGTGAACTTCGACAACCCTTCTCAAGTGTGATATTCAAAACAGGATATGTTCCGCATTTGTAATGTGATAGCGGCACTCATGCTGCCGGTGGCCCTGGTGGCTTGCGGGTCCGGGTCCAATAAATCGTCGCAGCCGTCATCCCCGGCCGCCGCGCCCGACGCGAAGAAGGTCGACACGTCAACGGCGGGATCGATCGCCGGCCGCGTGACGATAGAGGGTACTGTTCCACCGAATCCTGCGATCGCGATGTCTTCGGATCCAGCCTGCGCGAGCGCCAACAAAGATAGCGCGCAGGCTGAAATATTCGTCGTCAAGGACGGCGGCCTCGAGAACGTCTTCGTCTATATCAAGACCGGTCTCGGCAACAAATATCTGTTCGACACTCCGACGGCGTCGGTGAGGATCGAGCAGAAAGGCTGCCGCTACGTGCCGCACGTGGTGGGCGTCCGTGTCAGCCAGCCGCTCGAAGTGGTCAACGACGACAACACGCTGCACAATGTGCACGGCATGGGACAGGCCAACCGGCAGTTCAATTTCGGTCAGCCCGTTCCGGGCCTCAAGAACACCGTCGCGTTCACGGTCCCCGAGGTGCTGCTTCCGATCAAGTGCGACGTGCACAACTGGATGCACGCCTACGTCGGTGTCGTCGATCATCCGTATTTCGCCGTGACCGCAGACGGCGGCAAGTTCGAGCTTCGCACGGTGCCTCCCGGCACCTACACCGTTGAAGCGGTGCACGAGAGGCTCGGACCGCAGACGCAGACGGTCACGATCGGGAGCAAGGAAAGCAAGGAGATCACGTTTACGTTCAAGGCGCAGTGAAAAGTATGTGGCTCCACCGTTACGCCAGGCTCGTGACCGTTTTTACGGTGCTGCTGATCGCCGCAGGCGGGATGGTCACCAGCACGGACGCGGGCCTGTCGGTGCCCGACTGGCCGACGACGTACGGATGGAACATGTTCGCGTTCCCGCTCAGCAAGATGGTCGGAGGAATCCGATACGAGCACGCCCACCGGCTGATCGCGAGCACGGTTGGTTTCCTCACTATCGTCCTCGCGCTGTGGACCTGGTGGGTCGAGCCTCGTGCCTGGGTGCGACGACTCGGTTTCGCATGCCTCGGCGCCGTCGTGATCCAGGGGCTGCTCGGAGGGCTCACCGTTATTCTGCTGCTGCCTCCGGCGGTCTCGATCGCGCATGCGGGACTCGCGCAGCTCTTCTTCTGCCTGACGCTGACATTGACGCTCGTGACGTCGCCAGGCTGGAAGACGCCGGCACCCTCGCTCGGAGATCCGCTGCTTCGGCGGCTCGCGGTCTCGACGACGGCCGCGATCTACGTGCAGATCCTTCTGGGCGCGACGATGCGTCATACGAACGCGGGATTGGCGATTCCGGACTTCCCCCTGGCGTTCGGTCACGTCGTTCCGCCGGTCTGGAATCCGCAGGTTGCCATCCACTTCGCGCACCGGGTCGGCGCGCTCCTCGTCACGCTCGTGATTCTGGCGACGTCGGGGCACGTCATCTACCATCACCGCGATCGACGCGAGTTGCTGCGGCCGGCTCTCCTTCTCGTGTTCCTCGTTTGCACGCAGGTGACGCTCGGTGCCTTCGTCGTACTGAGCGGACTGCAGCCCGTCATCAACACAGCGCACGTCGTGAACGGCGCTCTCGTGTTAGGGACGTCGCTCGTGTTGATGCTGCGCGTTCTCCGGTTGACCGCTGACGCGACTGCGCAGACAGTTCAGCAGATCACCCATTCACCAAACCTCGGAATCATCAGCGGGGCGCGGCCGTGAGATCCGAGGCCGTCGTCCTGACCGCCACTCGAACGAGGATGCGCGATTTCGTTGCGCTGGCGAAGCCGCGGCTGAATTTTCTCGTCGTGGCATCGACGTTGGCCGGCTATGTGATGGCGGGATCGGAAGGCCTCGGTCTGTTGCGTCTGATGGGCACGCTGATCGGCACGGGGCTCGTCGCCGGAGGCGCGTCGGCCTTCAACCAGGTACTCGAGCGAGACGTCGATGCGTTGATGCGACGCACGCGTCTCAGGCCTCTGCCGGATCAACGACTGCATCCTTTCGAAGGCACCCTGTTCGCGGCGGCGATCGCGATGACGGGACTGCTGATGCTGGCCGCCACGGCAAACCTGCTTGCAGCCGGTGTGGCGCTGCTGACGCTCGTGACCTACGTCGCGATTTATACGCCGCTCAAGCGCCGAACCTCGTTCGGCACGGTGATCGGCGCGGTACCGGGCGCGCTCCCGCCGCTGATCGGGTGGGCGGCAGCCAGAGGTTCGCTGTCGCCTGAGGCCTGGACGCTCTTCGGCATCGTCTTTTTCTGGCAGCTTCCCCACTTCCTCGCCATCGCGTGGATCTACCGCGAGGACTACGCGCGGGCTGGCTTCCCGATGCTGCCCGTCATCGAACCGGATGGCCGGAGCACGGGACGGCAGTCAGTTCTGTATGCGGCGGCGCTCGTGCCGCTCAGCCTTGCTCCGAAGCTGATGGGACTCGCTGGTCAAGTGTACTTTGCCGGCGCCCTCGCGCTCGGCGTGCTTTTCGTGGCCCTCACGGTGCGTTTCGCGCGGACGCGCTCGATCGGCGACGCCCGCCGTGTCTTCTTCGCCTCGATCGTCTATCTGCCGCTGATCTGGGCGCTGATGATCGCCGACAAGATCTGACGTGAGCATTGCCGATCTACCGGCGGTCAACGCGGCGCTGAACGCAACCGCGGCGATCCTTCTCATCACCGGTTACCTGTTGATCCGCCGCGGACGCATGCGGCAACACCGGGCTGTAATGCTCACGGCCTTCGGCACGTCGATCCTGTTTCTGATTTCGTACCTGGTCTATCACGCGCACATCGGATCGAAGCCGTTCCCCGGTCAAGGATGGGCGCGGCCCGTCTACTTTGCGATCCTCCTATCGCACACTGCACTTGCCGCAACCGTGCCAGTCCTGGCGCTCATCACGCTATCGCGAGGCCTGTCGGCGCGCTACGACCGCCACCGCAAAATCGCCCGATGGACGCTGCCCATCTGGCTCTACGTTTCGGTCACGGGCGTGGTGGTGTATTTCATGCTCTATCAGCTCTACTGAGCCATCGAACCGTTGGGTCGGCTCACTCTTTCAGTCCGCCAAAGACCCCACGATCCCGCTTGGTACCTTCTTTGATCTCTATCGGCCTTTGTGGCTCGCAGTACCAAGCCTGCATCGTGCACTGGTTACCCGTAGATGACGGTTCTGTTTGCGCTGATCGTGGACGCCGCGAGTCAGGGTGCGCCCGGCATTACTCCCGGACCGGCCTTCGTCAACCCACGGATCGTCACGGGTGCGGCGGCGATGGTAACCGCGTCGGTGCTGCTGCTGTTGTACGTCTACCGGCGCCGTCTATTCATCTTGTGGTGGATCAGCGGCTGGCTGCTGCTCTCGTCTTCGATGTTCCTGGCCGCACGCCCGTACGCGAACCAGAAGCTCGGTTGGATGGCGTACGGCGGCTCGCAGTTTCTCGGGATTCTGAGCGCGCTCGTGTTTGTGATCGCGGCCGACGCCTATCGGCACCGCCCGCTCTTAAGGCGTGAATACGGCCTCGTGCTGTTGCCCGTGGCGATCTGGTTCACGCTGGCGCCGGTCGCCCTGGGTACTGGCGTCGTCTTCGCTCCCGGGCATCTCCTGATTGCCGGCGCGCTCACCGCGGCTGGCGTCGCGCACCTGCTGCTGCTCCGACAGGTGAGGATGCTCGGCGCCGCCCTCGTGGGCATCACGCTGCTCGTGCTCGCCGGCGTGCACGTGTGGGTCGCAGCCGTGGTCCCGCGGCCGGACTCGCTCAATGCCACGCCAGCATTCTTTACGATTGCTGTAGTCATCCTGGTGACAGCGCTCGGCATGCAGCTCATGACGTTCGAGGACATGACCTACGAGCTGCGCCGCACGAACACCCGGCTGGAATCGGCGCAGAGCGACCTTCGACAGCTCGTCATTACAGATTCGTTGACCGGATGCCGAAATCGCCGGTTCTTCCACGAGATCATCGGCCGCGAGCTGCAGCGCCATCGCCGCTACTCCACCCCGCTGTCGATCCTCTTCATCGACATCGACCGCTTCAAGGTGATCAACGACACGCTCGGACACGAGACCGGCGACAAGGTTCTCCGGCAGGTTGCGGCATTCCTGCTGCGCAACATCCGCGAGGCCGACTACGTGTTCCGCTGGGGAGGTGACGAGTTCCTCGTGCTCATCTCGTGCGGTGAGGAAGAAGCGGAGCGGCGCGGCCGTCAGCTGCAGGATGCCTTCGCCGCATCGCCGGAGCTGTCGACGTTGCCGCTCGGCGTCGCGCTCAGCATCGGATGCGTGGAAATCCCATCGACCGCGCGCGACGTGATGCCGCTCGTGCAGACCGCCGACGAACGGATGTACGCGAACAAGAAACGAACGCGTTAGTAGTCCGCCTTACTGGTAGAGCAGGTATTTGCTCCGGAGCAGCCGCCACTTCGCCTCGACGGCACTCCATGAGGCCGCGATTGCGGCGGGATCCTCGGCCATCTTGACCTTTCCCAGCGTCTCGCGGGCCCCAAAGAGACGTCCGGCTGCATCGAGTTGATAGTCGGACGGGTGCAGCTTGTAGAGAGCCGATGCGATCTCGAGACCGACCCGAACCGGCCGCAGCGCGCTCCGATCGGTGACGATGATGAAGACTCCCTGGCATTCCTGGTTGGCAAACTTGCTGGACGAGGGAGTGAAGCGCACGGCGTAGAAGCGGACACCGGGAATCGATCGCGCGTTGAGCGTGTCGGCGAGCTGGACGCCATCGATCCACGGCGCGCCGACCTGCTCGAATGGCGTATCCGTGCCGCGCCCGACGGAAATATTCGTCCCTTCGATTGCGCCGACGCCCGGATAGAGCGCCGCCTCGTTCATGTTCCGCATGTTCGGCGACGGATTGATCCACGGAAGCGACGTGTCGTCGAACCATTCATCGCGCCGCCAGTTCTTCATCGCGACAACCGTCAGGTCGGCGCCAATCTTGTTCTCGGCGTTGAACAACCTGGCAAGCTCCCCGAGCGTCATGCCGTGGCGAATCGGCATCGGGAAATACCCGGTGAACCCGAGCGACTCTTTGTCGAGCGACGGCCCTTCGATCTGCCAGCCATTGACGGGATTCGGCCTGTCCAGCACGAACACTGGAAGCTTGCGTTTGGCCGCCTCCTCCATCACATACGCCGTCGTCGTCATGTAGGTGTAGAAGCGCGCGCCGATGTCCTGCAGGTCGATGACGACGGCGTCGAGGCCGTCGAGCATTTCCCGCGTGGGGCGCTGCGTCTCTCCATACAGCGAGAGGATCGGCAGCTTCGTCTTGTCGTCCACGGACGAGGGCACACTCGTATCGAGGATCCCGCGTATGCCGTGTTCGGGACTGAACAGCGTGACGAGCTTCACGTCCGGCGCGCCAAACAGCAGATCGATCGTCGTCGCGCCATCGCGAGCGCGGCCCGTGTGATTTGTCACGAGCCCGATCCGCTTACCTCGAAGCGGCGCGAAGCCCTGGGCGCGCAGAACGTCGAGGCCGGTTTGGACTGGAGCCGCCGGTGCGGCAGGTGTCGAAACATTGCCTGACGGGTTGAGCAGCGACGAAGTGAAGCGGCGTTCGCGGGCCGATTCGGGGACAGCAGTCAGCGCCGACGCAGCAATGGTCGCGACACGGGCCCTCAGGGGCGTGACGTCCCCCTTGCCGTCCGGATGGACCCGGTTCGACAGGAAAATGACGTAGAGCTTCGTCAGCGGATCGATCCAGATGCTCGTTCCGGTGAAGCCGGTATGCCCGAACGATCCAATCGGCAGCAGCTCGCCACGGTTGGACGAATAGCTCGAGTCGATGTCCCAGCCGAGTCCACGCGCATCGCGAACGCCAGGCGCATTGACGGCGGTGGTCATCTTGTCCACCGTCAGCGGCGCGAGGATACGCGTTCCGTGATACGACCCGCCGTTGAGCAGCATCTGGCAGAAGACGGACAGGTCGGCTGCGGTGCTGAAAAGACCCGCATGCCCGGCAATTCCACCCATGCGCCTTGCCGTGGGATCGTGAACGACGCCACGCAGCATCTCCATGTGGGGACCTTCACACGGCCAGCCGTGAGCCGTGCAGAACTGCGTTGGCGCGATGCGGGCCCGGACCGAAGAGGGCGGGACGAACATCGTGTCTTTCATCCCGAGCGGCTCGAAGATCCGCTTGCGCGCGAACTCATTCAGCGGCTCGCCGCTGACTCGCCGGACGATGTCGCCGAGGAGGAAATAGTTGATGTCGCTGTAGACGAAGCGGTCGCCGGGCGGCGAGGTTGGAACTTCGTTGATCGCCAGCTCGATCGCGGTATCGGAACCGACCCAGTTGTCGCCCAAATCGAGATCGGGACGGAGACCTGACGTATGCGTCATCAGATGGCGAATCGTGATGTCGGTCTTGCCGTACCGCTCGAAGCCTGGAATGAACGACGCCACGCGATCCGTCATCCGGATCCGGCCGTCTTCGACGAGCTTCATGATGCTCGGCGTCGTGCCAACGACTTTCGTGAGCGAGGCGAGGTCGAAGATGGTGTCGAGCGTCATGGGCTCGACGGACGGTTCGATCGCGCGATGGCCGATCGCCTTTTGGTACAAAACTCGATCGCCGCGTCCGATCAGGACGACCGCACCCGGCAGCTTCTTCTGAGAAATCGCCTCCTCGACCAGCGGGCCGATGGCATCGAATCGAGCGACATCGACGTCCTCGGAAGGCTGAAGGGGTGCTGCAGCAGGTCGCGGCGCTCCGAGGGAGCCAAGGACGAGCGCCGCAAAGGTTGCTACCAGCGCGTTCCGCGCGTGCAAAATCGTCATTGGATTGAGTGAATTATACTTTCTGAGTGGTGCACGTGATCCGCGCCCTCCGACCCCTCGGTGGCATCGCGCTGGCGTTTCTGATCGCCGCGCCGGCGGCGGCGCAAGGGCGCGTTGCCGGCACCGTCAGGGATGCCGAGGATCATCCGATCAAAGGAGCCACGATCACGGCGGAGAACCCGAACGCGGCACCGTCCACGTTCGTCGCCACGAGCGATTCGAAAGGGCGCTTTGGATTTCTTGGCCTTCGGTCCGGACAGTGGGCGTTGACCGCGGAGGCACCGGGTTACGAGACGGCCCGGGTGCGGGTGGTCGCGAGAATGCTGACCCCCAGCCTGCCCGTACAGTTCGTGCTCACGCGCGTGCGCCAGATCGCGCCGCCCGGACCGCTGGCTGCCGTCGACGTCGGCGCGTTGCAGAAGCGCCTCGACGAAGCGGAGGCGCTGGACGCGGCCGGCAAGCTCGACGAGGCCATCGAGCGCTACAAGGACATCGTCTCGCACCTGCCGGCGCTGACGTCTGTTCATCTGCAGCTCGGGTCTCTGTACGAGCGCAAGCACGACACGGCGTCGGCGAGCGCTGAATATCAGAGCGTCCTGAAGACCGATCCAGATAACGCGAAGGCGCGGGCCGCACTCGATCGCCTCGCGCGGCAGTGATGCGAGATTTCACCCTCGCGGTCACGGCGATCGGCGGTCTCATCGCGACCGTATCGGCGCAGGTCCCGGCTCCTCCGACCTTCAAGTCTTCCACGTCGCTCGTGGAAGTCGACATCATCGCGCGCGACAAGGACGGCCGCTTCGTGTCCGGCCTGACCGCAGACGATTTCGAAGTTCTCGAGGAAGGAAAGCCGCAGGCCATCGAGCACTTCTATCTCGTCACGGAACAGTCGACCTCTTCGAGCGAGCCCCGGCCGGACGTCGTGCTGCCGCGCTCACCCGATCGCACGGAGCGCCGCATTTTCGTGCTGTTCTTCGACAGTCAGCACCTCTCGGCCGGCCGGCTGATCAAGTTGAAGCAGACGGCGCAGGACTTCATCAACAGCACATTCCGGCCGACCGACCTGGCGGGTGTGTTCGTCAATGGCGCGCTCAGCCACAACCATCTTTCCAACGACCGCCAGGAACTGCTCGATCTGATCCACGCCGTGGGACCAGCATTCGAGACGACAGAGAGCCGCGTCCGAACGCTCCTCGAGTTTCCGCGGATCGACAGCG
>Ga0114129_10017516_pt1 | contig 10199 bp, 9 predicted proteins | sample RhiMetdeltSRZDD1_FD_80071 | JGI IMG/M metagenome (GOLD analysis project Ga0114129, IMG submission 80071) | Populus rhizosphere microbial communities from Tennessee, USA - Rhizosphere MetaG P. deltoides SRZDD1 (version 2) (version 2) | ecosystem: Host-associated > Plants > Roots > Rhizosphere >... | reverse complement strand
CAACGGCTGGAGAAGGCGGCATTACGCAAGTCCCGGTGGACTCGATCCAGCGCAACCCGCGCCAGCCGCGCGAAAATTTTAACGCGGAGGAGCTGGAGAATCTTGCCGTGTCCATTCGTGAACATGGGATAATCCAGCCGCTCATTGTTTCCCCGGGCAAAAATAGTGTCTATACTCTGATCGCCGGGGAGCGCCGTCTACAAGCCGCGCGCAGGGCAGGGTTGAACACTGTCCCTGTGGTTATCCGTCATGCGACCGACCAGCAGTTGCTCGAGCTGGCACTGATCGAAAACATTCAGCGCGCGGACCTGAATGCCCTCGAAGAAGCCGAAGCGTACCAACACCTGGTCAAGGAGTTTAAGCTCTCGCACGAGACGATCGCAGCGCGTGTCGGGAAAAGTCGCTCTGCTATCACCAATACGATGCTCCTGCTGGACTCTCCCGCCGCGGTCAAGCAGGCACTGGTGGATGGCAGGATCTCGGAGGGCCATGCGCGTGCGATGCGGACACTACCGGCGAAAGCGCAGGAAGAGCTCTTGAAAAAGATCATTGAGCTCGATTTCAGTGTCCGTACAACGGAGATGCTGGCACGCAAATATGCAGGACAGAAGTATGCCTCCAAAAAGAGAACCGGCTTAAGCGCCGAAGTAACAGACATCGAACGCCGTCTGCGCTCGAGCCTGGGGACAAAGGTTGCCCTCAAACATGGCAAAAAGGGCGGTACTGTTACCATTTATTACTACTCCGATGAGGAACTGGACTCCCTACTGGAAAAATTAACGTAGCATTGAATCAGATATGAAACTTCTTTACAACGCCTACATCCACACTCAGGACCCGTCAAATCCCACCGCATCGGCGATCGTCATCGACCGCGAACGGATCGTCGCGGTGGGGGAAGCGAACAACCTCCTGCTGCAATATCCCGAGGCCGAGAAGCAAAATATGGCAGGGCGCGTGATCCTGCCCGGGCTGACCGATGCGCACCTGCACTTGAAGCATTATGCACTTAGCCTGCAAAAGGTGGACTGTGAAACAGACACCAAAGAGGAATGTCTCCGTCGTGTGAAAGAGCGCGCACAGGGAGCCAAACCCGGCGAATGGATCCTCGGTCATGGCTGGAATCAGAATACCTGGCATTCCCCTCTGCATGAGGGAGAGGGACCGGGGGTGAGGGGCTGGCCCACCGCCTCCGAGCTGGATGCCATTGCACCGAACAATCCTGTTTATCTCACCGCCAAATCCTTACATGCCGCCTGGGCGAACACAGCCGCGCTGAAGCTGGCAAATGTTAACTCCCAGACGCCGCATCCGCAAAACGGACAGATCCAGCGCGACGACAGGGGCGCCGCCACGGGCATCCTGCTGGAAACCGCGATGGAGCTTGTGGGCAATCTCGTCCCGGAAACGACCATCGCTGAGATCGCCGATGCCATGGAAAAGGCGCAGGCGATCTTGTGGAAAATGGGTCTGACCGGCGTGCATGATTTTGATCGCCGCGATTCATTTATGGCACTGCAGCAACTCCACGCGCAGGGAAAGCTAAAACTGCGCGTGCTCAAGAATATCCCGGTGGAGCTGCTCGACCAGGCATACGAACTCGGTTTGGGCGCGGGCTTTGGCGATGACTGGCTGCGGATTGGTTCCGTCAAGGTCTTTATGGACGGCGCCCTCGGTCCGCATACCGCTGCGATGTTCCAGCCCTACATCGGCGAAGAAGATAACCGCGGCATCCTCAACATGGACGGCGAGGAGCTCTTCGAGCACGGGCGTAAGGCCGCACAGGTGGGACTCGCTCTCACGGTCCATGCCATTGGTGACCGCGCCAACCACGAAGTGCTGAACGCCTATGAGCAGTTGCGCAACTATGAAAGCGAAAATCATTTACCTGCGCTCCGTCATCGTATTGAGCATGTGCAGGTGATCCATCCGGATGACGCAGCGCGCCTTGGCAAAATGAACGTGATCGCTTCGATGCAGCCCATCCACGCCACCTCCGACATGTTGATGGCGGATGCTTTCTGGGGTGAACGTTCGCGTCTGGCGTACGCGTTGAAGACACAGCTGGAGTACGGTGCGCCCCTTGCACTCGGATCGGATGCCCCGGTCGAATCACCCAATCCCTTCCTCGGCTTGTTTGCTGCCGTCACGCGCCGCCGCGCCGACGGCTCACCCTCCGCCGAGGGTTGGTACCCGGAACAAAAGCTGACCATGGCGGAAGCCTGGCAGGGGTTCACGCTGGGCTCCGCCTATGCCGCCTATATGGAAAACCGCCTCGGTCGTCTTGCGCCCAATTGTCTTGCCGACCTGATCGTGCTTGAAAAGGACCCCTTTACCTGCCCCCCTGAGGATTTGCTTACGATGCAGTCATCAGCTACAATGGTGGGAGGAGAATGGGTCTATACCTCTTCCATGGCTCCGGTGGTTTGATCAGATAAGCCTATGGCAGTACAGAATCGTCTCACACCTGAAATGCTTGTACCCCGCATGGGGGAATATCTGATTCAAAAGGGCCTCATTTCGGCTGAGAGTTTACAAAGGGCACTGGATTATCAGCAGGAAGAAACTGCACATGGACACCAGATCATGCTTGGGCAGGCGCTGATTGATCTCAAGCTATTGGAACGTGCCGACCTCGACCAGGTAGTGACCGAACAGATCATCCAGCTGCGCTCCGCTCTGCAGGCTGCGAACCGGACGCTGGAGCGCCGCGTAGAAGAACGGACCGCGGAATTGCAAAAGGCTCTTGAGCGCGTTTCGGAACTCAGCCAGCTGAAAGCAAATTTTGTCTCGAACATCTCGCATGAGCTGCGGACTCCGCTGACGCACATCAAGGGGTATGTTGAGTTGCTTGTCACGGAATCACTGGGTTCCATCTCGGATGAACAGCGCCATGCCTTGCAGGTCAGCCAGCAATCTACAGGCAGACTGGAAGCCCTGATCGAGGACCTGATCCTGTTCTCCCTGGCTTCACGCGGAGAGCTCAGCATTCAGTATGAAAATGTGGATCTGCGCAGGCTGGTGAATCTTTCCATCAAAGCCTATGCTTCCAAAGCAGAGGAACGCGGCGTAAGCTTGAACGTCATCATCGATGAGGATGTGCCTCCTGTGCAGGCCGATCCGCAGAAGATCGCCTGGGTGCTGAACCAGCTCCTGGATAACGGGATCAAATTCACACCTTCGGGTGGACGCGTGGTGACCACCGTCCAGCGCGAAGGAGAGAATCTTGTGATTGTCTCCGTCACCGATACGGGGATTGGAATCCCATCCAACCGGTTCAACGATATCTTCGAGCCTTTCCACCAGCTGGATGGTTCCTCCACCCGCCGCTACGGTGGCACGGGACTGGGTCTTTCCCTGGTGCGCCAGATCGTCGAAGCGCACGGTTCGATGATTGAAGTGCAATCGATTGAAGGGCGCGGCTCGACGTTCAAATTTCCCCTGCTGGTTGCCATGGATTCCAAATAGGTGGTATGGACACTCATACGCTTTACTACCTGCAGGAATTAATGCAGATCGCTGCCAGTTCCGATACCTCGCGCACGAACATTGAAAAGTTTATCATTGCACTGCGGAAAGAGTTTGTGTTCGATAATGTGGCGGTCTATTTACAGGACAAAACCACCCAGAACCTCGAAATCATGTACGCTCGCGCCATCGGGCGCTCCAAAACGGCAGAAGCGGATGCCGCCTGGGGCGAGGATTTCGCCGGGCATGTGGTCAGGAAAGGGCAACTGCTCTTACGCGACCCCAAGCCAGACGTTTCGCAGGACGACCGTCTGCACCAAGCGTATATGCTGGGATTGCCGATCCGGGAAGGAAACCTTGTCAAAGGCGCCATGGTGTTCGTACGTTTCGGCGGCCCTGTCTACGAAGATCAGCATGTTGCTGTGGCTGCTCTCGCCGGAGAGATGCTCTCGATGCTGTTTCAGCGCGCGGCCCAGACCGAATTAGAGGAGGAGCTCGAAGACCTCAAGCGCCAGATGCAGCTGCAGGAGGATTTTGTCAGCACCATCTCTCATGAACTGCGCACGCCCCTGGGGTTCATCAAAGGCTACAGCACCAGCCTGCTGCGCGAGGACACCAGTTGGGATGAGGAAACCCAGAAAGAATTCCTGATGATCATCGACGAGGAAGCAGACCGGCTCTCCCTGTTGATCGAGAATGTGCTGGAGTCGGCGCGCCTCCAGAGCAAGACTCTACCGCTCCGCTTTCAACCATTGCGACTCGATGGGGTTTTGCGGGATGTGACCATGCGCATCCGGGCGCGTCATAAGAACCTCGATGTAAACGCCCAGCTCGAGTCTGTCCCTCCCATTTTTGGGGATGGTGTGCGTCTGGCGCAGGTCTTTGAAAACCTGTTTACAAATGCACTCAAATATGCACCGGACTCTCCGATCGACCTTCTATTGAAGCAGGTGGGCGATAAGATCGTCATTTCGTTCATCGACCAAGGCCCCGGTATCCCGAAGGAATCCCTGCCCCTGATTTTTGAACGTTTTTACAGGGTGCGCGGCGAAAAGACCGTGACCGGAACCGGGCTGGGACTTTACATTTGTAAACAAATAATCCAGGCACATCGTGGTAAGATTTGGGCAGAATCCACACCCGGCCACGGAACCACATTCTTTATTGAGCTGCCCATTAATTCGTCCAGGTAATCTAAAGGAGGCATGATGGCAAAACGCATTCTGATCGTGGATGATGAACCTCGTTATTTACGTCTGCTCGAAGCCAATCTACGGACGGAAGGATACGAAGTCGTTACTGCCCAGGATGGGTTGCAAGCCGTGGGTGTTTTCTCGGACCAGCCGATTGACCTAGTCCTGATGGATGTGATGATGCCGAAGCTGGATGGCTTTGGGGCCACCCAGCGCATTCGGGAATTTTCCAGCACACCGATTATTATTCTTACAGCCAAAGGGGATGAACAGGACCGTGTGCGTGGCCTGGACCTGGGCGCTGATGATTACCTGGTCAAGCCATTTTCCGCGACGGAACTGCTTGCACGGGTGCGCGCCGTCCTGCGCCGCGCCCAGCCTCCTACCGAGGTGGGACAGACCAGATTTTTCACGCATGATAACCTGAAGATCGATTTCGCCCGCGCCGAGGTCTGGCGCGGTGAACAGCCGGTCTCTCTTTCCGCGACCGAATATCGTCTGTTATTGCAGTTTGCCCATCACGTTGGCAAGATCATGACCTCTGAAGATCTGCTGAGCAGTGTTTGGGGACCTGAGTATCGCAACGACAAGGAAATTCTCTGGGTCAGCATTGCCCGCCTGCGGCAAAAGCTTGAAGAGGACGCGCACACACCCAAGCATATCGTGACTCGTTCCGGATTGGGTTACCTGATGCCGCCTATTGAAGAATAGACCTCAACTGCCAGGAGGCTGCTTTGGTTGGTAAAACTATTTTGATTGTCGACGAGAACCCAGCCAGCCGCAATTTTCTTGCAAACCATTTGAGGGCAAAACAGTTCACGATTTTCGAAGCGCCAACCGGCAAGGAAGGTCTGATCATGGCATGGAGGCATGAGACCGACCTTGTCCTTTTCGACCCAACCCTGGCGGATATCCCCGAGAAAGAATTCATCCAGAAGCTGCGCCATGATCCCCGGACCATGAAGGCGCGGCTTGTTGCGCTTTCGAGTGATCCCAGCCCCGCTCGCAGAGACGCCTGCTTAAGCGCAGGTGTTGATGGATACCTGGTTAAATCATCGCAAGCCATTCCCGCTCTGGAGCAGATTCTGGTTCGGATATTTGAAGATGAAACCCCTGTCACCGTTCCGGAAAGAACCAGTGGGAAAGGCGGCTTGTTGATCGTGTTCCTGAGCGCCAAAGGCGGCACAGGCACGTCTTCGCTTTGTGCCAACCTGGCAATGAATATTCAGCAAAGCCAGCCAGAGGCCCGCGTGGTGGTTGCCGACCTGGTCCTGCCGATCGGGTCCATCGGTCCGATCGTTGGGCAGGAGGGAAAACTGAATCTTGTCACGGTAACAGACCTGCCCGCCGGTCAGACCCACGCAGACTTCTTCCAGAAGAATCTACCAAAGCCTGAGCACTGGCAGTATCAGGTATTGACCGGCTCCCCCGATCCACAGCATGGGAATAGCATCAAAGGCGAGCGGATCAATCAGATCGTGGATATTCTCTGTTCCGCGTACGATTTCGTCATCCTGGATATCGGGCGTTCCCTTTCACGTATCAGCCTGCCTCTTATCCAGAAAGCGGATCTCATCGTCCTGATCGTCTCTACGGACCAGAGCACCGTTAAGCTCACAAAAATGGTCTATGATTACCTCCAGACACAGGGTGTGAGCAGCCAGAAAATCTACGCGATTTTGAACCGGGCGCTGGGGCTGGAGGGCGTGACCAAGGCACAGGCGGAGGAGATGATCGGCTTGCCGATCAAGACGACCATGCCGTACATGGGTGGGAATTTCGCCCTCGCCAACAATTTGAATCAGCCCATCACCCTCAAATATCCCACAGACACAGCTTCCATCATCCTGAAAGGCGCGGCAGAAGACATTGTGGGTCTGGCGCGCCGTATGCGGCAGATGACATAGCCGCTTAAAGAAAGTGAAAGGTCATTTTCAGGTTATTTCGACTACACTTCAGGGGCGGTTATTTGAAAGAGCGACATTCCAACTCCTGTCGCCATACGTATCCTAATTTTTCAGGAAAACGAATACTCCAGTTTTACACTGCATGCAAAGATTGACAGAGGCACTATGACGTTTGAGTATGATGAAAAAGGCAAAATTTTTACCGATATTGTATCGAAGGTGTCCATACCGGCCACCGTCCAGACGACGACACACCTGATCCACGGGCATATTCATGTCCGCCGGGATCAGCGCATCAAGGATGAGCTGGACCTCAGTGAGAACTTTCTGGCGATGACCGATGTCACCGTCAAGGGACCGGACGGGCAGACGCTCTTCCAGGCACCTTTCCTTGCCGTGCGGCGTTCGCATATCATCTGGGTGCTCCCTGAACAGAACCAGAGTGGGGAGGGCTCAGCATGACAACGCCCATCTCCTCCAATTTTACAAGGCTGACGGCAGCCGACATGCTCAAGTTCAAGCGCTATCTCATCGAGCAAGTCGGTCGCTTGATGGAAGGGGAACAATTAAATCTGGGCGATCAAAGTGACATCGTCACACAGCGCCTCAACGAAGCCTACGCCCAGACGAAAGTGTCTCTGCCTGATGATCTGCGCAAACAAATCTTTCACGACATCCTCGATGAACTGACCGGGTTCGGTCCGATCCAGCCTTTGCTGGAAGATGAGGATGTGAGTGAAGTGATGGTGAACGGGCCCAAGAAAGTCTTCATTGAAAAAAAAGGTAAACTCACCAAAAGCGCGGTCACGTTCGACGATGACGACCATGTCCTGCGCGTGATCGACCGCATCATCCTGCCCCTCGGCCGCCGCGTGGACGCCGATACTCCCACCGTCGATGCGCGCCTGCCGGACGGCTCGCGCGTCAACGCTGTAGTCCGCCCCGTATCGATTGACGGACCCTCCATCACCATCCGCAAGTTTAGGAAGGATAAACTCTCCATCCAGCAGTTGATTGACTATGGTTCGCTCACGCCACACATGGCAGAATTCATCCGTGCCTGCGTGCTCGCGCATTTGAATATCGTAATCTCCGGCGGGACAGGTTCGGGCAAGACCACTCTTTTGAACGTGCTCTCCAGTTTTATCCCGGAAGAGGAACGGATCATTACGATCGAGGACGCCGCAGAATTGCAGCTCCAGCAGGATCACGTTCTGCGTATGGAGACCAAGGTGCCCAATACAGACGGTAGGGGTGCGGTAAGCATCCGCGATCTGGTACGCAATTCGCTGCGGATGCGACCGGACCGCATCGTGGTTGGCGAGTGCCGCGGTGGAGAAGCCCTGGATATGCTGCAGGCGATGAACACCGGTCACGATGGATCGCTGACCACCTTGCATGCCAATTCGCCGCGTGATGCGATCTCGCGCATGGAGACGATGGTCTTGATGGCTGGCATGGACCTTCCCTTGAAAGTGGTGCGCCAGCAGATCTCCTCCGCCGTTGATCTGATCATCCAGCAGACGCGCCTGAAAGATGGCTCCCGGAAAGTGACCGCCATCACCGAGGTGGTCGGGATGGAAGGTGATATCGTAGTGCTCACCGACATCTTCAAGTTTGAACAGACGGGTCTGGGACAGGAGGGCAAGATCCTGGGCGAGTTGAAAGCCACCGGCATCCGTCCGATCTTTAGCCCGCGACTGGAAGCCGCCGGGTTCAAGCTTGGTGCTGAAATCTTCATGCCCGCTAGTGGAATCAGTTTCAATCAAAGGCGATAGCATTCCATCCCCTCTGCTATAATCAAGGAAAAAGAGGAGTCAAAGTCTTCCGACTTTGAAATACCAACGACTGGTCCCTATTCGGGGATAGTTAAGTCGTTGACTCCTTACCCAGAGGATTTATGGATACAAAGTCGCAGATCACGATTCGCACAAAGAAACTTGGGGTGTTGATCCGTGACGCGCGCCTGGCGGCGCGTAGAAGCGTGCAGGAATGTGCGGAAGCCATTGGCATTCGCAAAGGCGTCTTCCGTGCGTATGAAGAGGGATTGCGCTCTCCTTCCCTGCCGGAGCTGGAAATGCTTGTCTATTACCTTGACCTGCCCATGGATCATTTCTGGAGCAGGCAAAGCCGCTCAGAGGGCGTGTCCCGTAGCGAGAAGCTTGATCTGTCGAAATTGCTAGCCGTACGCCAGCGCAAGATCGGCGCCCTGCTGCGCCAGGAACGCATGAAGTCCAGTATCTCGATCCGCAACCTTGCGCAGGAATCCGGGATCGTCAGTTCACGCATCAAAGCCTATGAGCTGGGAGAACGCGCCATTCCCCTGCCGGAACTGGAAGTGCTGGTGCGAACGCTCGGGGGACGGATTGAAGCGTTTTTCGACCGTCACGGACCGGTGGGACAATGGATGATCGGCGAGGAAGCAATCCAGCAATTCCTGGAAATGCCGACGGAGTTACGTCAATTCGTTGCGATGCCGGTCAACCGTCCCTACCTGCAGCTGGCGATGAAGCTCAGCAACATGTCCCGGGATAAGCTGCGATCTGTGGCAGAAGATTTGCTCGACATCACTTTGTAGGGTCGCGCGTGGATACACTCAACCCGATCACGCTTGCCGAACAAGGCAAAAAGGAATACGAGCAGGAAAATTATCTCGCCGCGGCAGATCAATTTGCTGAGGCTGCCCGGGCGTACTCATTGAAGAAAGACGAGCTGAGCGCGGCTGAGATGAAGAACAATCAGAGCGTTGCGCTGCTCCAGGCTGGGAAAGCAAAGGCGGCGCTCCAGGCCACCGAGGGAACCGAAGAGATCTTCCAGAAAGCGGGCGATATCAAGCGCCAGGGCATTGCAGTCAGTAATCGCGCAGCAGCGTTGGAAGGACTTAAGAATTGGAAGGAAGCGCTGGCTGAGTACGATCGCGCTGCTGCCCTGTTCGAAGGGATTGGCGAGGGCGATATGCATTCCATCGTACGCAAAGCCGCGGCGAACCTCAACCTCAAACGCGGACGGATCGTGGACTCGCAAATGGACGTCTACGACTCGCTCCGGCTGGTGGAGAAGCCCACCCTCACGCAGCGCTTGATGAAGTTCCTGATCCGGATCGGGTTGGTTAAATAAAAAATCCATGTTTCAGGGAAAATAGTTTCACGTATCAAGCAAAATAAGGCAAATCGTGATCAATACACTTGTTCGTCCTGCAGACGCCAAAGATCATCAGCAATTATCAAACCTGATCTTCTTTGAGTCACGCCTTCATCGTCACCTGGATTGGCGCTCGCCGCTGGAATGGCTGGGTGCACCGTTTTACTGGGCGCTGGAGGAAGACGGGCAGATCACGGCTGCACTGGCATGCCCTACAGAACGCGATCAAATTGCCTGGATCCGTCTATTTGTGTATACGGGGCGCTGGTCTGCAGAGAGCGCCTGGAACATCATCTGGTCAGCTGCCAGACCGGAGGTCGCCCAGGCGGGCGGCGCCACGGTCGCGGCAATTGCCATCCAACCGTGGTTTCAGGAGGTGCTGGCGGGCAGCGGCTTCGAGAACCGCCAGCAGATCGTCATGCTCGAGTGGCGCTACCAACCGTCGTTTGCCCCCACCAGCCCGCGCGGACCGGATGGCATCCGCATCCGT
>Ga0114129_10017515_pt1 | contig 10200 bp, 9 predicted proteins | sample RhiMetdeltSRZDD1_FD_80071 | JGI IMG/M metagenome (GOLD analysis project Ga0114129, IMG submission 80071) | Populus rhizosphere microbial communities from Tennessee, USA - Rhizosphere MetaG P. deltoides SRZDD1 (version 2) (version 2) | ecosystem: Host-associated > Plants > Roots > Rhizosphere >... | reverse complement strand
CTCGCCATGCCGCGCCATAATAAAGCGAAAGGCGGCATCGGTGACCCCATCCATGGGCGCGAGGCCGATGATCGGTTGCGGCAGTGTGTGCCAGAAACTCATACGCCTGGGGTGTCCTCTGCTCCAGTGTCTTTCTCATCGAGTGCCGACGCCTGCTTCATGTGCAATAGGCGCAACAGGAGTGCATCCCGTTCCGCCACATGGCAGGGCCCAGCGCAAGCTGATTGAGTGTAGCAATGAACCGAGAAATCGTACACGTTATCTTCACTATGCGGTGCCACGTGACAAGATGAAAGTGCCTGTGCAATGCTTAATCTTGCCACTGGAGAGCGAGTGATTACAACAAAGAGAGACACCTTGACGCTCAGCACGGTGCCCATTTTTGACCCGACACCAACAGTGATAGTGCATAGGTTCACATTATGGGTACTGTCCTTGGGCTATTAATACCCGACGATGCAGCAGGCGAGTTGGAGCATTGAGCTTGAGGAGTAATACGGTAGCCCGACCAATTGGGGTGAGACCAACAATGATGGCATCCTCAAGGAGGAAATGCTCACTCCAGGTGTGCTGGCGTGGGTTGAACAGGGGCACAAGAGCGTTACTGAGGGGATCAAAGGTCGTCAGATCGGAGCCTTTCGAACGGTTGCACGGCAAACAGGCCACCGCCAGATTGTCAGCCTGCGTCTGCCCGCCATGTTTCAGCGCAATGATATGATCGACCTCATGGCTATAGATAGAAACCTCCTGATGGATCAGGCAGTACTCACACCGCTGTCGTGCCCGTTCAAACACAAGATACCGCAGCGCCGCAGGGATTGAGGGAAGCGTCATGGACGTGAGGCGAGAGTATACGCTTTCGCCTTGAGCAAGATCATGAGATGCTCAAGCTGCTCATAGATATCGAGTTCGGCTTCTTCTGGAGCGCTCAAAGCCTCCTCACGGTTTTTGTCCAGCAGGAGCCGCAGACGGGCCTGCGCGGCATCTGACACTTTGAAGGCGAGGATGTCGTGCAGTGTGGGGCGCGTCAGCAGAAAGTCAAGCACTTCTGCGTATGCCAGAGGGGTTTCCGTGCCCTGCACTGCGGAGAGTGGAGAGCTTTCTGCCTGAGAGGAGATGGCCTCGACCAGCAAGGTCAAGAGGGCCGGCAGCCGATCTTGGAGCGGCTGGAGCCGTTGCATGAGTTCATCTGGCACGTCAAGAATAAGTTCGGCCATGGCAGAGCTTTCTTTATCTACTATACAGTCGGTAGTGTCTCCGTACGACGAGTTGCATGAACTATACACTCGTCTAGGAGCAATGCTAAGCATCCCCTCTTCAGTCTCGATAGCGAGTTTGCCTGGCTATCTCTTGGTAGAGATAGCATAGATTGCTCCACGTATCAAGATACACATGTGGGCGCCATGGGATCGTACCAGAGATGACGGGGTCCTGCGCTCGCATTGCCTTCTTCCCCTCTGTACACGCGGGGGAAAGTGTGCCATGCCTACGACATGCACATCGTGCTCGATACCAACGTCCTCTACGCTGGCATACGCTACCTTGTCCATCGTCAAGATGGTCGAGGCACTTTGCTTGGGGACACCCTGGCCTTAGGGTTCTGTCGCCTCAACGTCGAACAACTCTGATAACTTCAGGCGAAATCCCAGTAAAAAAGGGTCGCCTGTCAGTTCATCCTGGATGTTCAAAACACGAATGTGGGAAGGGGACTGATACACATACACCTGTTGTCGTGGGGGAGCAATGGCCCAGACATGCTGGACGCCGGCCTGGAAATACTCGTGGACTTTGTTGACTACTTCCTCAAACGTATTGTTTGGACTGATTACTTCGACCGCCAGCTCGGGAACGACCGCCCAGGCTTGCGTGCGTGGCACACGCCGCTGCCGCGGCCAGCGATCGTAGGACACATAGGCCACATCAGGACGCCGTTGTGATAGCACAGCACCGAAGTCAAACAGCATTTCACTGACCGCTCGGCCGCAGTTGTTGGCACGGGCAAAGCCGTCCAGGCAGGTATTGAGAAATGACCCTACCAGGATCTCATAGGCTCCCAGAGGTTCCTTTTCCACCATCTGGCCCTCCACGACCTCATACAACAGGTCGCTCTCCACGGCCGATAGGGTGGTGGTATTGTCCTGACGGGGCGTCGCCGCTTGAGTCATATCTGGGCCTCCAAAGGAAATGTCGCCACACATTTTCGCGCCATCCCTTCTAGTCCTTGTGAGATATCTGGTCTGAGATCACTCTGGTGCAGGGTGAGCGCTCTCATGGTATCCAGGGCAGTCTATACTATCAAGGAGTAGGGAGAATCTCCCGTTTATGCAATCATACGGGCATTCGCTCCTGGGAGGCGTAGCAATTTCACGCCAGCTCCTCCAGCAGCGCCTTGGCGTCCTGCAGGTCGGCGGTGTCAAAGCCCTCGGTGAACCAGCCGTAGACCGGTGCCAGCAGCTCGTGGGCTGCAGCACGCTTGCCCTGGCGCTGCCACAATCGACTCAGACTAGTCGCTGCCCGTAGTTCCAGCAATTTCGCCTCCTGGCGGTGGGCGACGTCGAGGGCCCGCTGCAACCAGGCTTCCGCCTCCACCTGCTGCGACATCGTCTGCCGCAGGAGCAAGACGCCCCGGAGGCGAGAGACTTCCGCTTCCCAGAAGCGTTCCTCACGCTGCTCCACTAGAATGGAGGCCTCGGCCAGTGCCTGGAGGCCATCTGCCATGTGGCCTAGGTGGGCACATACGTCCGCCCGCACGGCGCAAAATAGGGAGAACACCACTGACCCGGTTGCCCGCATGGCGGCAGTCCCCTGGTGGACCTGTGCCATCCCCGCTTCACCCTGGCCCTGCATGGCCAGCGCCCACCCACGCAAGATCGTTCCCCAGGCCGCCCAGAATGAAAAGCCCTGCTCGGTCGAGAGCGCGACGGCGGCCTCTGCGTGCTCGTACACCGCCGGCACGTCCCGGAGACCTTGATAGAATCTGGCCGCCTGACACCGCACAAACGCCAGACTATAGGGATGCAACAGCTCGTGTGCCAACGCCAGGGCCTCGTGGAGGTGTACCAGGGCTTGCGCCGGGTACCCCAACAACCAGAGGGTCAAAGCGGCATAGATGCGGCAGCCAACACCCAGATCTACGGTCATGTGGAACGCCAGAGCACTGCCCTGGTCTGGTAGGTAGCGTGCAATGCCTTCCTCTACGTGCTGGCGGGCAGCAGACAATGCACCATGCACGAACCACGTATATCCGAGGGCATAATGCGCGATGACCGCGAGTGTGAGGTCGTGGGCACGTTGTGCCAGGCGCAGCAGGGTCTCCCCAAGTTCTTGCGCCGTGTGCAACTGTGACCGTCCCATGTAAAATAGAAACAGACCAAAAAGGGTCTTGGCCAGCTCTGGTGTCTCACCCACTTGCTGACACAGCACGCGTGCCTGCGTGTAGGCGTGCTCCACCTCGGGCGCGGCGTTTCCTTTGGTTATCTGCAGTGCCGCGCCGAGGGCAATGTGCAGGGTGAGTTCTTGCTGGGTGCGCTCCGGTGTGGCGGGCAGTGTCTTGAGCACCTCTAGAGCCCTGGTGAGGTGTTCTACCGCTTCCACATACGCCGAACGCTCCATACTGCGCTGTCCGGCCTGCCGTAGATACTGCACGGTGCGGTGGGCGTCCCGCCCACGCGCAAAGTGCATGGCCAGCTCTGCCGACATGTCGCCTACATGGGCGCCATGGCCCGCCTCCAGCCGTGCCCCAATGCGCTGGTGCAGCCGCACCCGCTGTGCGGCCGAGACCCGGTGATAGAGCACCTGCTGATACAGGGCATGGACAAAGCGATAGGAGCCGGCAACCGTGCCGTCTGGCCAGAGCTGTTCTCCGCTCGTCTGTAGGAACTGCCCCCGCCGGGCCAAGGCAGTACACCAGTCATCCACGTGCTCCACCTCCTGGGCCAGCCCCGCCGCCACCCCGGCCGCCGAGAACTCTACCCCGGCCACGCTCGCCGCCTCCAACACCCGCTGCTCCTCGGCACTGAGCCCGTCGAGCTGCCTATCGATCATCTGCTGCAGGCTGTCGGGCACGCTGTTGTGCAGCGCCTCGACTGTTGCTGCCAGTGCCCACACGCCGTCCTGCTCCAGGAGAACCCCCTGGATCAGCCAGGAATCTACGAGCGTGACCATGAAGAGTGGATTCCCCTCCGTGCGCTGGTGCACCAGACGCGCCAGCTGGTCGACCCTCGGCAGACCTGGCAAGCGGCAGGCGAGATAGGTGGTAATGGCCTCCTCCGTCAGCAACGTCAGCGGCAGTTCCACACCGTGCCCATGCAGCTGCAGTTCCTGTTGGATGGTGTGCAAGGGATGGGCGCGACGCCGCACCTCGGGCGGCCGATACGTCGCGATCAGGAGCAGACGCGCCGGTTCCCGCCGCCGCGCCAGTACTACTATCAGGTCCAGGGTGGAGGGGTCGCTCCACTGCAGGTCTTCGAGCACCAGCACCAGCGGCTGCTGGGCGGTCAGTCGCTCCAGGGCCTCGGCGAGTTCCCGGAGCATCCGTTCCCGCGTCGCCCCGCCAGTGCGGCGCCGCAGCGTCTCCAGGTCAGCGGCATGAATCAGGCCCGGCATCTGCACCAGCCAGGTCGGAGCCTGCTGCCCCAGGAGCGCCACCCACTCCTGCCCGCCGGGTCCCCGACACAAGCGTCCGAGCGCCTCCAGCACCGGCAGATACGCTTCCCCCACCCCGTAATGCTCCAAGCACTGCCCGTACCCGATCCACAGGGGACCATGGGTCCCTAGCTCCCCCACAAAGGCCTCCACCAGCGTAGTCTTGCCCAGTCCCGCCTCGCCCGTGACGAAGACCGTCTGGCGGACGCTACTGCGCGCCTGGGTGAGCCAGACGTGGAGACGTGTCAGTTCCTCCTCCCGCCCGACCAGCGGGACAGTACTGAGCCCTGCGGATTGCGGACTGCAAGATGGAGGAGCAGTAACGTCCGCCGGGAGAGGCTCCCGCACCTCCACCGGCGCCACAAAGCGATAGCCCTGGCCGTGCAGCGTGCGGACAAAGTGTGGCGCCCGTCCCCGCTCTCCCAGCGCCCGGCGTAATATCTTAATACAGGATTTCAGCGCCTCGTCGCCGACAAAATGGTCCGGCCACACGTGCTCGAGCAGTTCCTGTTTGGGGACCACCCGGTCGCGATGCGTCAGGAGATAGGCGAGCACCTGGAAGACTTTGCGCCGGAGTTTGATGGGCTCCCCAGCGTGATGCAGCTCCTGGCGCTGGGTATCCAGGACATAGGTGCCAAAGAGGTAACGCATCGCTCCACCTTCCTCTCCGCCTTGGAGCCTAAGCAAGCCCGCGGGTAGCAGCACCCCACAGATTCCGCCCACGCTCTCTTGAGACTGCACAGCGGCCCATCATAGCACAAAAATACCCCGAAAATGCCCCAAAAGTGCCCCGAAAGTGACATGATTCCCCGCCTGGCAGGACCTACATTCCTCCCATGTATGCTCCCTGGCGATGCCGCTGGCACTGCGCCGGGAGAGGAGGCAGCAGCACCCTGTGGCCATGACGGCAAAGGAGGATGGAACCATGGGCAAGAAACGATCCGTCGTGTGCGGGCTCGGAACAACTCAATCATCACATTGGGGCCAACGGATAGGAGGAATAGGGCGAGAAACGAGGTGGAGGCAGAGTCCAGAGATGGGGCAAGGAGGGGCGAAGAGCAAGCTCGCCTGCCTACCGGTTGGTGTTCTTCTCCTGGTCTTGAGTCTGGGTCTGTTCTCTTTCCTCCCCGACGCTGTGGCTGGCGATGACGATGGTTGCAAAAAGGAATCTATCGTGGCGTTAGGGGACACCCCGATTCAGGGCGACGCTTTCCTCTGCAGCGACACGACAGGTGTGCGCGCCAGGCTGCACGCGAAAGGGTTGACGCCCGGAGACGCCTACACCGTCTGGTTTTTCTATATTGACGACCCATCCCAATGTGCCACGCCAGGCCAGTGTGCTCCGGGAGACGCCGCTCCTCCAGGCCAGTGTGAGGGGCCGCTGGACCTGCGAGGTTTCAATCCAGTGGAAGTCGTGGGCCGCCTGGACTCGGCGGTCGCACCTCGCAACGGCAAGGTGACGTTCGCGGGTCGGGTCGGTGGCCTGCGCCTCTCCAGCGGGTCACAGGTCCTGCTCTTCATTGGCGTACACGGGGAGGCGCAGGCGAGTGATAATCGCGCCCGCGCCCGCCAGCTCCTGACTCCAGAAGATCCCGCCCTTGGCGCGCCCCAGCTCGGCAACTGCGTGGACGGGGCGAGGTCAGGGTCAGCGGGCATTGCCATCTTTACCATCCCGTGAGTCACGGAGGAGACCAGTCGGCCAAAAGTCGCGCCGGACGGCGGGCGTGCACTGTCCACCCGCCGCCCGGTGCAGGAGTGGCAGGCAATGCAAAACCCTTTGAGTCTATGGGGACAACAGGAGCATGGCATGGTCGACAAAGCGCCAACCTGGACTGCGCCGCAGCGGGGACGCCCCAAGCGCCCGCCACGTGACCAACGGGTGCGTGTTCTCACCCTCCGCGTGCCAGAAGAGCTGCTCCGCCGCCTGGACACCTACACCGCCCAGGTGCAGGCCACCCAGCCTTACCTGCGGTTGAGCCGCGCCGATGTGCTCCGGATGTTGCTGGACAAAGGATTGAGTGCTACAAGTTGCCAGGCATAGGAGAAACCGCTTGCTGACTGAGGAGGTATCCATGGCCAAAGAACCTGCACCAGCCCGGCGTGTGATGTCTAGTCCAGCGCTCCTTTCACACTACGCAACCCATGCAATCCGATCGAATCTGAGGGCGCCAGCAATGTCTAACAGCGACGGCAGACCCCACATGATCGTGCCGCGCCACCAGACGCGGATGGTCCCCGCACTCGCTATGCTCCTCATGACCCTGACCGTCCCTGCCTGGGCGAACGGGTTCCCTGGCGGGGTCCGTGATGCCCTGGGACCGCTCTTCGATGCGGCACCGCCACACCGCACCGCACCGCGCCCGCATAGCACGCACGACGGGGCTGAGGCGATGCACCGGCTCCAGCACTGGAACGAGATGGCCATGAACGCCAGCGGACTCGACCACACGCCTGTGACACCTGGCGAAGACCGGATCTTTGGCGAGCAGTATGGTCCCACACGCGCGAGCCGGGCGATGGCGATCGTCCATATCGCGATCTTCGATGCGGTGAATGCGATTGCCGGCGGCTACCAGAGTTATACCGGCCTGCCCCCCGCCCCTGCCGACACCTCTATGGACGCGGCCATTGCCCAGGCGGCGCATGATACGCTGGTCGCGCTCTACCCCTCGCAGTGGGCGAGCTTTGACGCGCAGCTCGCCGACGACCTCAGCCAAGTCCGGGGCCAGTATGGACGCGCCCAGGCGAAAGGCATCCGGCTTGGGCAGCGGGCGGCCAAGGCCATCCTCGCCCTCAGGGCCAAGGATGGCTCGGACCATGCTGAACCGCGCGTCGGCATCGAGTTCATCACGGGTGACGAGCCTGGGCAGTGGCGCCAGGACCCCATCAGCCAGCTCCGACTCGCGCTGGGGGCATATTGGGGTGGGGGCACACCGTTCGTCCTGCGGTCGGCGGACCGGTTCCGGGTGCCGCCTCCCCCTGCCCTGCGGAGCCGGGAATATGCGGCTGCTTTCACCGAGGTGAAACGGCTCGGCGGGGATGGTATCGTCACCCCAACGGAGCGCACTGCTGAGCAGACGGAGATCGGTATCTACTGGGCCTATGACGGCACGCCGAGCCTGTGCGCACCACCACGGCTCTATAATCAGATCGCCATGCACATCGCGGACCAGCAGGGTACGCATGTGGTCGAGCGCGCGCGGCTCTTAGCGCTGGTGCACATGGCCATGGCCGACGCAGCCATCGCGATTTGGGAGTCGAAGTACGCCTACGAGTTCTGGCGTCCGGTGACCGGAATCCGCGAAGCCGATCCAGGGACTGGCCCGACGGGTGCCGGTGATGGCAATCCCGCGACCGTCGGCGATCCCACATTCACGCCGCTCGGCGCGCCTGCCAGCAACCTCACCGGGCCGAATTTCACGCCGCCTTTCCCAGCCTATCCATCCGGCCATGCCGGGTTCGGAGGCGCTCTCTTCCAGATCCTGCGCCACTTTTACCAGACAGACGACATCGCCTTCACGTTCGTGTCGGACGAGTTCAACGGCGTGACACTGGACAACGACGGCAACGTACGTCCGCTCATCCCGCGCCGCTTCTCATCCCTCTCGCAGGCCGAGGACGAGAACGGCCAAAGCCGCATCTATCTCGGTATCCACTGGGCGTTCGACAAGACTGAGGGAATCGCACAGGGCCGGCGCGTAGCGGATTACGCGTTTAAGCACGCGTTCAGACCTATACCCCATACGACGCCCCGCTAGAAGTGAGCCGTGACATGCCCACCGCTGCCCCCCTCTGTGGATGTCCGCAAGCTCTCCTGTGTGGTGCAGCGTGGCAAGATTGCAGTGCATGTGCAATTCCTATACTCTCCCTCTCTGAGTGGCATGGTTGACGGCTGCTGGCTTTTTCTATTTGGATAAAGAGTTTTGGCCCGAGGGGAGCGCAAGAGCATGAAACCGCTCGCGCTGGACACACCGCTGCACGTCGAGCAACGCTGGATTGCCGGGCTGCGCGCCAGAGGAGCCCTGTGGCGCTTGCAGCGCCTGGTCAGCATGACGCATTTCTGCTGGCGCGCAGCCTATGATGCCTTTCAGCGTGCTCGTCCAGAGGCTACCCCAATGGAACGGGAAGCCTGGCTGCTCCAGGAGCGCTATGGACCTACCATGGCGCAGCGCATCATGGTGCTGGGCCACATCCAAGGCCGAGACAGAGAGGTACAGATGATCTCCCAGAGTGAGTTGTGGGATGCCTTAATCCCCGTGGTGGAGGCTCTCGTCGCCCTAGATGTGCCGTATTATGTGGGCGGGTCTGTCGCCAGCAGTGTCACAGGCGTAGCGCGGGCCACCTTGGATGCTGATCTCGTCACCACGTTGCGGCTAGAGCATGCTGAGCCGTTGGCTGCTCTCCTGTTGCCGCACTACTACGTGGATGCCGAGATGATGCAGAGTGCTGTCAGGCGCTACAGCAGTTTTAATGCGATTCACCTGGCCACCATGTTCAAAGTCGATATCTTCGTGCCACAAGACACTCCCTTTGCCCGTGAGAACATGCGCCGACGCATCGCCCTCGAGGTCCCAGAGATAGGACGGACGTTATATATCTGTGCTCCAGAGGATACTGTGTTGCATAAACTCTTGTGGTATGCGGCAGGGAGCGGTATTTCGGATCGCCAGTGGTATGACCTCCAGGGGGTTCTACGGCTGCAAGCTCAGGGCCTTGACCTAGCCTACCTCCGGCATTGGGCTGCTGTTCTCGAGGTGGAGGCACTGCTCCAGCGGGCTTTGGAGGAGGCAGGTCTGTCAGGCATGTAAGTCTGAGGTGAGCCATGCATCGTGTTGACCCGTCGCGTCTGGATCTGGCGCGTGAATTTAAGAGCAATCCTACCGGACCGCACAGCCCAGAGCTGCAGAAATTGTTAAAGCTCCTACGCTGGGAGCCGCTGGCTGGACGCTTCGTGGTCGTGCAGCCGCGCCGGGATGGTCCATGGTATCTGGCGCGCACCACAGGGCCAAAAGGGCACCCTCTGGAGATTTTTTACGCGCATGGGTACATGACATTGGCGGCAGCCCACTGGGCCCTGTTCCGCAAGCGCTGGGAACAGCATACTGGCCAGACGCTGGTCCTGGACCAAGATGATCACATCGATCCGACGCGTGACGGCGGGGAATTGACCCTGCAGGCATCGAGCAAGCCACTCATGGGCTACACCGATACCTTTAGCGTTGAGAACGGCCGGCCTATTACTTTTAAGGTGAGCTCGGCCCTGCCTGGGCGTTACCGGGCGGAGATTGTGCGTCTGCGCTGCGCTGATCATATAGGCATTGGCCTGAAGCAGACGACGGTAGCCACACCAGTAAATGGGGAGTATGTAGCGCGCTTTCAACCCGTCTATGCTGGCTCTTCCGTGGAGGTGAGCGCTGCCGAGGCATTCAACGTGCAACGTGTGACACTGCAGGTGTACGTCTGGCCCACGACACCATCAAAGGGGCGTCAGGCCCTGCTCGGCACCTGGGAAGAGACCAGTGGTAGGGGCTATGCGCTGATCCTCGACGACACGGG
>Ga0114129_10017513_pt1 | contig 10201 bp, 6 predicted proteins | sample RhiMetdeltSRZDD1_FD_80071 | JGI IMG/M metagenome (GOLD analysis project Ga0114129, IMG submission 80071) | Populus rhizosphere microbial communities from Tennessee, USA - Rhizosphere MetaG P. deltoides SRZDD1 (version 2) (version 2) | ecosystem: Host-associated > Plants > Roots > Rhizosphere >... | reverse complement strand
GGCGCCTGGCCGAGCTGTCGAATTGACGGTCGCACGACCGACTACCTATCCGAGGCAGGCTCAAAAGCCTGCGCTACGAGTGATGAGGAACCCCATGAAGTATTTGTGCCTGGTCTATCTCGAAGGACAGAAGCTGCACGCCGTCCCCGACCGCGAGTGCGCCGCATGCGGCGCCGGATTGCGGCAGAACGGATCGCTGATCGCGGCGGAAGCGCTTCAGCCGGTCGAAACGGCGACGACGGTGCGCGTCCGTCACGGCCAGCTGTCGGTGACCGACGGTCCGTTCGCCGAAACGAAGGAGCAGCTGGCGGGCTTCTATCTGATCGAAGCGAGAGACTTGAACGACGCGATCCAGGTGGCCGCGAAGATTCCGCCGGCGCGCGAGGGCAGCGTTGAAGTGCGGCCGGTCAGGGAACTGAATCCTTAGGACCCGTCCGGATGGGTCCTTCGTGTCGAATCAGCGCGCACGCGGCGGCACGACGCGGAACGTGTTGTACATCATGTCGCCGTCGAGCGTGATCCGGCGCAGATACTTGAATCCGGCCGCTTCGTAGAGATCGATCGTGTTGCCGGCTTCATAGATGTAGAGGACCTTGCCATTCGAGCTGCTGCGGATCGCCATGCGCGGCCTGGCGTCGAACTCGACTTTGCTCTGAAGACGTTTGCCGACCATGTCGATCGTCCACAGTTCGTAGCGCCGGATGTCCTGGAGCAGGACGTACCCGTGCTGGCGATCGGCCCCGAGTGCGAAGCTCACCTCGTCGTGCTGCGGCGCCGGACCGACCGGAAAGAACTCGATTTTCTTCTGACCGAGGTTGACGCGTCCGACGACGAGCAGGCGGCGGCTCTGCACGGGATCCGCCATCGTGAACAATGCGGTGAAGTAGCCCGGCTCGTCGTTGCTCTCGTCCATCGACCCGAAATCGAAGCGGCCGAGCCCAGGCTCGTTGGGCAGCGCCAGATCCCACGCGTCGATCTGCTGCAGCGTCGCCGAGTCGCAGATCAGAATCTCGTGGGCGAAGACGTAGAGCAGCTTGCCGTCGGGTGAGAATCGGAGATTCAGATAGTAGTACTGCGGCTCGGGATCGGCCGACCACGGAACGGTTCGAATGATCTTGTGTTCCTTCAGATCGTATTGAATGAACATCGGCGCGCCGATCTCGAACCGGTCGGCGAGCTTCGTCGTCGCCCGCGTGACGAGGACCATCACGCGCTGCTGCGGGTCGACGTCGAACGCGAGCGCGCGCACGTGCTTGTTGCCTTCGCTGAGCGTGAACGTATCGACCGTCCGTCGATTCGCCACGTCGATGACTTCGAAATGCTCCTGATCGGCGCTCTGCACGTAGATGCGCGTGGCGTCGCGAGAGAGACGCATCGCCCACAGCAGGCCTGTCTGAAGAGGAATTTCCGCCGTCAGCTTCTCGGTCGCTTCGTCGATGGCGACGATTCGCCTGCTGTACGAGCCGAGATAGATCGTGCCCGTGCCGCCTGTGATCTTCGGCTCATCGAAGATCGCCGCGCAGGCGGCGACGAGCAACAACGCTTTCATCACGGCGGTCAATCTATCCCCACCATGTTTCGCCCGGTCCGAGGTGTGCTCGGACCACATCTGGATTCAGCTCGATGCCGAGTCCGGGTTTGTCGCTCACGGAGATGAAGCCGTCTTTTATATAGGGTCCGTCGAGGAGCAGGACCTGGTCCATCCAGCCGCCCTCGCCGGTGATGGTTTCCAGCGAGATGTAGTCCCGAATGGACGCGGCCCATTGCACGGCGGCGTACGTGTAGACCTGACTGCCGGTGTTGTGGTTCGCCATCGGAAGACCGAAGACGTGCGCCATGTCGGCGATGCGCTTGGTTTCGAGGAAGCCTCCTGAATTCCGCAGGTCGGGATGAAGAATGTCGCAGCCCTGATTGAGGATGAAATCCTTGAACCCTTCGCGGCGCGCGAGGTTCTCACCCATGCAGATCGGCACCTTCGAGGACGCGCACAGGCGCTTCCACGAGTCCGAATAGTCGACGGGCAACGGATCTTCGAGCCAGACCGGCTTGATCGATTCCACCGCATCGGCGATCTGAATCGCGGTGCGCAGGTCGTACTCCCAGTGACAGTGCACCATCAGATCGTGATCCCACCCGATCGCCTCGCGGCAGTGCTCGAATCCCCGCTGCGCGCCGATCAGCTCTTTCGTGGTGAGCATGCGGTTCGACAGGTCGCGCGCGTTGTCGGTCGTGGGATCGGTGTGCTGGAACCCGAACTTGTGGCAGCTGAAGCCGCTCGGATGCGCTTTCACCTTGGCCGCCCAGTCGGCGACCGACGCTTTGTCGAGCATATTGCGCGGCGCGGCGTGATCGTACACGCGCACTCTGTCCCGGAACCGTCCGCCGAGCAGAATCGAGGTGGGGACTTCGAGAATCTTTCCCGCGAGATCCCACAACGCCATCTCGATGCCGCTGACGGCGCGCAGCAGGTTGTGCGCCGAGCCGTCGGTGCGCGTGCCGCTCAAGTCGCGTGTGCCTTCGCCCATCTGCGTGTAGAGCTTGTCGATCTCGAGCGGATCTTTTCCGACGAGCCACGGCTTCATCGAAAGGATCTGCTCCTTCACGCCGACGCCCGGCGTGCCGTACGCCTCCGCGATGCCGAAGAATCCGGCATCCGATGTGATCTTGATGAGGGTGTAATTGCGGCTCGGACCCTGCATCAACATGACCTGCACGTCGCGAATCTTCACGCGCTTCCGCTCGGCGGCCGCGAGCGCGTGATACGACGGCAGGAAAGCGGGCACGAGCGGCGCCGCGCCGAGCGTCCGGAGAAACCGTCTTCGTGAGAACTGCATCGTCGTTCACCAGTAGAGTTTGAGGCCGAGTTGCATCTGTCGAGGCTTGTTGTCCTGCGTCGTGATGAGGCCAAAGTTGTTGCTGCTGAAGTCCTGGTTTGGCGCGCCCCAAACCACGCGGTTGAACAGGTTGAACGCTTCGATCCGAATGTCGACGTCGAGCGCCCTGCTGGCCTTGATCGATTTGGCGACGCTCAGGTTCTCCGACAGATTCCACGGGCGCCGCACGTCGCCGTTGACGCGGCGAGCGTTGCCGAGATCGCCGATCGGCTGAACGAACGCCGCCCTGTTCAAGAACCGGTCGACCAGCGGATTGAACTCGTCGCCGGCGATCGGTGCGCGCCAGTCCTGACCCGTGACGTTCGGCCGGTTGGTTCCGTTGAAAATGTTCAGCGGAGCGTTCGTCGTGACGGCGATCGGAAATCCGCTGTTGTAAGACTGAATCATGGCGATGCGCCATCCGCCGACGATCTGGTTCGCGATTCCCGTTCTGAGCCAGCGGCGTCCGTCGCCAAACGGCAGCTCGAACACGGAGCTGATCTTGATCGTGTGAGTCTGATCGAGCTTCCCGACGGACCATTCGAGCTCGGGCCGCGCGGCATCCATCGAGCGGCCGCTCCCGCTGAAGCTGTCCGCATCGGTCATCAGTTTGGAGTACGCATAACTTCCTTGAAGCGACACACCGCCCGTCAACCGTTGATTCACCTTCAAGACGCCGGCGTGATAGTGGGAGCGGCCGGTCTTGTCGCCGCCGCCGCTTTGAGCGTTCACCGCGAGGTATTGAGGATACGGCCGTAACGCCTGGGCAACCGTACGGGACCGTTGCACGTTCGGGTTCGTGAAGTTCGGGTACGGAACCTTGATGCCTGCGGCCACTGCGGCCGCAGACGTGATGCTCGAATTCAGCAAGTCGCGCGCCCCGGTTGGACCGAACCTCGCAATCAGATCGTTCACGACCGACATCGGCACCTGATTCGGATTCAGCAATCCGGCCTGGAGGTCCGATCCGTACACGCCGTTGTAATCGAGCTCCACCATCAAGCCCTTGCGCACTTCGCGCTGGACCGAGACCGTCCAGTTGTCGTACATCGCCGGACGAGCGGCTGTTTGGCCGTTGAACCAATCGACGTCGTTGTTGTTCGAGAAGGTCGGATCGATCAATGGCGGCAGCGGATACGACGGCAGACCTTGATCCAGATTGAACGCAGGCGTCACGCCGGCATCGGCCGACGAGAACACGTACTGACCGATGAACCCTGCGAAGTGACTGCTGCCCTGTGTGACGGTCACGCGTCCAAACGATCGACCCACACCGCCGCGAACGATCGTCTTCGGATCGGCGCTGTAGGCGAAGCTCACGCGCGGCGCCACCGATCCGTAGTAGCCCGGGAAGAGACTGCGCGTGCCTTCTCGTCCCGGCCCGTCACCCGCAAACACGAGCGCGCCAGGATAGTTGTTGACGGCCGGATTCGGCTTGGTCGGCGAAAAATCTGAGTACTGATCGCCGCCGGCGACCGGTGGTTGTGTGAACTCGTAGCGCAGGCCGTAGTTGAGCACCAGCTTGTCGTTGATCCGCCAATCATCCTGCGCGTAGAAGGCGTAGTAAGGATAGATCTGCTGGAGATAGCGGATGGTCTCGGTCCTTCCCGTATCAGCCGCGCCGAGCAGGAACGATGCGAACGAGTTGCCGCCGCCGTTGGCCAGCGTCGTCGCGCCAGGCACGGCGGTCTCCAGGAAGCTGAAACCCGCGCGGCCTCCCAGATCCTGCTGGCCGAAGCCATTCGCCTGCTGGCGATCGAACGTGAAGCCCGATTTGATCGTGTGCGAACCGCTGCTGATCGTGAAGTCGTCCTTGATCGAGAACCGCGGCTGCTCCGTTCCGTTGTACGAGGATCCTCCCCACGTCGCGAACTCGGAAAAGGAGATGATTCCGAAGTTCTGGTTGCAATCAACGGCGTTTGGAATGCAGACCCCACGATCGCGCCAGCCCAGATCGACGTTCGGCGAGAACGCATTCTTGAGAAAGGTGTTCATCCCGACGCTCAGGTGATTCACCATGCGCGGGCCGATGATCCAGTCCCAGCTTCCGCGATGAAGGTCGCCATCGAAGCTCGATGATTGAAACGTATTGAAGGGTGCCGGAAGTCCGGCCGCACCGGCCGATCCGGGCACCGCATCGTTCGTCGTTCTGTTGAAGAGATACGCCAGCCGATGCGCGTTGCTGGGCGCGTGATCGATCTTCACACTGAACTTGTGCGTCGTCTCCACAGTCGTCCCGCCCGGAGAGAGGTAGTTGTTGGAGACGTAGCCGAACGTCCCCGGGACGAGCCCTGCCCGATTCGGGACGACCACCGATTTCGCCAGCGCGAGATATTGGCGCGCGACGTTGCTGAACCGGTTGGCGGGAATCCTGTTGCCGGGAAACGGATCTCTGATGAAACCGGTGCCGTTGGGATTCGGGCGCGTCGTCGCCGGATCGTAAATCACGATCATTCGCCCCTGGCTGTCCACCCACTTCGAAAAGTCGCCGTCGTACATCTCCGGCGTCGGAACGCTGAGCGTCAACGCATTCGACGCCTGGTTGTTCCTGAACCCTTCATAGGCCGCAAAGAAAAACGTCTTGTTCTGGCCGTTGTACACGCGCGGGAGCTTCACCGGTCCGCCCCATGACGCGCCGAAATTGTTTTGCCGGTAGATCCCTTTCGTCTGCTCGAAGAATCCTTTCGAATCGAGCGCGTCGTTGCGGAGAAAGTTGTAGACGGAGCCTTGAAACTTGTTCGTGCCCGATTTGGATGCGAACGTGATCGCGCCGCCGCCGGCCTGCCCGAATTCGGGTTTGAAGCCGTTGGTCTCCACGGCGAACTCGGTGATGGCTTCGACTGACGGCGTCAGGAATGCGGTCTCGACGACGTCCGCGTTGCGATTCGTGTTCACCGAAATGCCGTCGAGCGTGGCGCCGAACGCGCCGCCCTGGCCGCCACCGAGCACGACGTTCGTCGTGCTGCCCTTCGTCTCCGGTACGGTGACGACGAGATCGAACACGCTCCGCATGGCGCCACCCACCACGAGCGGGAGCCGATCGATCAATTCGTTCGAGATGTTGGTGGAGATCTTGGCGTCCTCGGTTTGCACGAGCGTGCTTCTCGCGACGACGGTCACCGACTCGGAGATCGCGCCGAGGTTCAGCGTCACATCGGCTCGCGCAGTGGCACCGGCAGTGAGCCTGATGCCGTCGACGATCGCGGATCGGAAACCGGTCAGCGAGGCCTCGATGCGATACGGGCCGGGCGGCAGATTGGCCGCGGTGAAGGTGCCGGACTCCGACGACACGACCTCGGTCGTCACGTTCGTGGCGGTGTTGATCACCTTGACGGAGACTCCTGGAATCGCCGCCTTGGTCGTGTCCTGAACGATGCCGGTAATGCTGCCGCGTTCGGACTGCGCGAGGGATCGAGCGGGAATAATGAGAGCGGCGGCGGCGAAAACGATGATGGTCAGGCGCGCGATCACCATGTTGGCCTCCAGGCGTGGGGATTCTACTCTTCAGCGCTGCTGCAGACGAGCCGCGATCGCCGCAGCGATCGCGCCAGCCGCGCGAGGATTCGGATGCCGATCCCACGCCAGCCGCCAGCCCGCATCGACTTCGACCAGCAGGAATGGAACGCCGCTTTCGTCGAGAATCCTGCGGCGCAGCGTTCGTTCGGCGGGATCTTCGGGGCCGAACTGCGGGACGACGATGAGCGGCGTCGCGCCGCGCGCGCGCGCCAGCGCGACGGTCGCTCGCAGCACTTCGCGCGTCACGGTGATGCCGCGTTCGATCGCGGTGCGGCTCCGGTAGGGCACCAGCAGCTGCGCGAGCGTGACCAGGCGTGACTGCTCGACGGTGGGTTGCCAGACGAGTCCCGGGCCGAGATGCGGTCGATCGTCGTCCAGGTTGCGGCCGAAGAGCGCGGTCATGAACAGCGACACGATCGCCGCCGGCCGCCGAAAGCGCCGCAGCTCCGTCTCGAGTCTCAGGTACGCCTGATCGGTACTGAAGCCGTGAACCGCCAGGTTCGCGCTCTGCATCCGCATCATCGCGCCGGTCAGCGCCGGAATGCTCTCCTCCCACGTCAGCCCCTCGCCGAACATCATCGACTCGCCGGCGAACACGACCGTCGGCTGCTCGGGATCCACCGGCTCATCGACGCGGCGGACTCGGTATCCGGTGTGATCGATGGCGTACTCGATGACGCGTCCGCTGACCGTCGCGCGTCCGGTGCGCGACGGCATGAACGTCCATCCGAGCCGCGCATCGGGGACGCGGCGCGGCTCTTCGTCGGGCAGCAGCCACTCCCCCGGACGAAGATGCAGGCGGCGAAGCGTCAGCTCGCTCGCTCCGAGCGCCAGCACGGCGGCAATCGTCACGTGAAGGGTCAGCGCCGGAGCGCGCGCGGCGAAGCGCCCGATCCGCGGTCGCACGAGGATCGCGAGCGACGCCCCCGTCACGGCCATTAGAATCCGGACAACCGTCTCCAACAGCACGTACCACTGACGCGGCAGGAAAAAAGATGGCAGGAAGTGCCTGTCGAGTACACGTTGGTTCGCGGCGACGGCAAGGACGACGAGTGCGCCGCCGATCGATGCGACGGCGATTTCGACGCTCACGCGCGTCGCTGCACGCTCGCGCCGGCCCGCCTCGCTGGACGAAACGACAGACGGATTCAACGCTCCCGAGAATACGTCAACACGCGGCCGACTTACGCAATCTCACACTCGTTTACAGCGCACGTAACTCGGAGACGGGCGTCTCGCTGCACAGAGAACGATTCGCGCGCATTCGCGCGGGCAATGTCGTTGCATAATCTGCGTCGGCGCCAACATGCCTCCTGCGACACGAACCGCGCGCGTGGACCCTTCGACTGCGCTCAGGGCAGGCCGCATGCTGCTGCCGGTTCACCGGTGGATCTGGAGCAACTTCGATCGGCGCGTGCGCAAGCTGCTCATGTTCGCCGAGGTCGAAACCGATGGCGGACGCGACATCCTGCGGGCGGCTGAAGTCACTTCGGATCCGCTCTTACGCCGCCTTTACCTCGAGCACGCGATCGACGAGCTGCACCACGGCGATCTCTTTCGCGAGCGCGGCGCCGCTCTGCTTCGAACGCGGCGGCCGCGCTTCAAGACACTGTTCAACGGCAACCCGCTGCCCGGCGGACACGGCCTCGACGATCTCCGCGTCGACGAAGAAACGGATCCTCGTCTGCTCGCGTTCCTGCACGTGGCGGAAAAGGCCGCAGCCGGCCGCTTCGCCATTTACCGCGACATCGTCGACGACGATCCGGCGACGCGGGCAATCTTCGAAGAGATTCTGCGCGACGAAGTGTTTCACATGAACTACACGTACACGCAGCTCGCGCGCGTGTCGCCGCAGTCGTATCCGCGGCACGTCTGGCGCGCGCGCGCGAGCCGCTTCTGGAACCGGTACCTGCGCCTCGCGGCGGCGGCGGCGGCGCTCATCGGAACGGCGATCCTGACGGGCATGTATTTCATCGTGCTGCCGCCGTTTGCGTGGCTCGCCAAACGCGCCGAACGGCGCGAGCCGCTCGGGTGGACGCCGATCGCGCGCGACGCGCACGATTCGCCGGCGAGCCAGTATTGAAATGAAGATCCTCGGCATCTCGGCGCACTACCACGATTCCGCGGCGGCGCTCCTCGTCGACGGCGTGCCGCGCTGCGCCGTGCAGGAAGAACGTCTGTCGCGGCGGAAGAACGACGCCGGCTTTCCGCTCGGCGCGATCGAGTGGTGCCTCGATCACGCCGGGTTCGAGCCGAAGGATCTCGACGCGGTCGTGTTCTACGAACGGAGCATGCTGAAGTTCGAGCGGATCCTCACCTGCACGCTTCGTGCATTTCCCCGCTCGTGGCGATCGTTTCCGAACGCGATCAAGAACTCGCTCGGCGAAAAGGTCTGGGTGCGCGGCATCATCTCGTCGTACCTCGACGTCCCGCGGGACAAGATCTTTTTCACCCGCCACCACGAGGCGCACGCGGCCGCGGCGTTTCTGACCGCACCAACGCGGCGTGCGGCGATCCTGACGGCGGACGGCGTCGGCGAATGGGCGACGCTGACGGCCGGTCACGGTGAGCGGCGTGCGAACGACACCGCGATCACGCTCGTTCGCGAAATCCGGTTCCCGCATTCGCTCGGGCTGCTGTACTCGACGTTCACCGCGTATCTCGGCTTCGCGGTGAACGAGGACGAGTACAAGGTGATGGGCCTCGCCGCGTACGGCCGTCCGACGATGACCGAGCAGGTTCGCAAATTGATCCGCCGTACGCCGGACGGCGCGTTCGCGATCGTTCCGGAGTACTTCGAGTACCAGACAACGGCCGCGCGATCGTATTCGTCGCGGTTCGTCGATCTGTTCGGTCCGCCGCGCGACTCGTTCGATCCGATCGATCTCGACACGGCCGACGGCCGGCGCTTCGCCGATTGCGCCGCGAGCGTGCAGCGAATTCTCGAAGAGACGCTCGTCGACATGACGCGCGCGCTTCAGCAGGAAACGGGCCTGCCCGATTTGTGTCTCGGCGGCGGCGTCGCGCTCAACGGCATCGCCAACGCGCGGATTCTCGCCGAGTCGGGGTTCGAGCGCGTCTTCGTTCCGCCGGCGCCGGGTGACGCCGGCTGCGCGCTCGGGGCGGCGCTCTACGCGGACCGCATCTACTTCGGCAATCCCGATCGCGACGTGCCCGATCATCCGTTCTGGGGCCCGCGCGTCGACGCGGACGAACTGGCCCGGGCGGCGCGAGAGGATGGCCAGACGGTCGAGCAGCTCGGCGACACGGCGCTCGTCGAACGCATCGCCGACGAGCTCGCCGCCGGCCGCATCGTCGGCTGGATGGACGGCGCGTCCGAGTTCGGGCCGCGCGCGCTCGGCCATCGCAGCATTCTCGCTGCGCCGCATTCGAGCGAGATGCGCGATCGGCTGAATCGCGACATCAAGTACCGTGAGGAGTTCCGGCCGTTCGCGCCGATCGTGCCGATCGAGGCGGCCGATCGCTATTTCGAGCTGCCGCGCGGCGGCGCGCGCCTCGGCCGCTTCATGTCCGGCGTTTTTCCGGTACGCCCGGAGTGGCGGGCGCGGCTCGCGGCAGTGACGCATGTGGACGGCTCCGCGCGATTACAGGCGCTCGGGCGCGGGATGTCGCCGCGTCTGTACGCGCTGCTCCCGGCCTACGGCCATCGGACCGGTCTCCCGGTGCTGCTCAATACGTCGTTCAACGTTGCAGGGGAGCCGATCGTGACCCGGGCACTCGAGGGCTATACCACCTTCCGCCGCTGCGGTATCGACGCGCTTGTGGCCGGCTCAACCTTTGTGTCGAAACGC
>Ga0114129_10017512_pt1 | contig 10201 bp, 10 predicted proteins | sample RhiMetdeltSRZDD1_FD_80071 | JGI IMG/M metagenome (GOLD analysis project Ga0114129, IMG submission 80071) | Populus rhizosphere microbial communities from Tennessee, USA - Rhizosphere MetaG P. deltoides SRZDD1 (version 2) (version 2) | ecosystem: Host-associated > Plants > Roots > Rhizosphere >... | reverse complement strand
TCACGCTGAACGATCGTCTCGAGCGGCTGTTCACCACGGCCATCAACTCCGACGATCTCAGCGTTCGCATAGCCGGCATCGAGGTGGACATCGCGGCGCGGAACCTCACGAAGGATTCCTCAACGGTGAATCGACTCGACGAGGTTGCGCGCACCGGCGAACAAGGAGTACGCGTCAACGCGATGTGGGACCTGGCGCTCATCGGCAACCGAGGCGTCGAACCTGAGCGCATCTTCGACATCCTCATGGCGTCGCTGCACGACGACAATCAAAACATTCGCTATTGGGCGGTTGAAGGTCTCGCGTATCTCGCAATCGATGCGTCGATCGCGCCGCTGCTCGACATGTTTCACGACGATCCCTCGGCAACCATCCGTGAGCGGGCCGCCTGCAGCCTCGCGCAGTCCGGCATGTTCAGTGCCGCGCAGCGCCTCACCGTCGTCCCCCGGCTGCTCGACTTCTCCGATGACACCACACTCGACGAGCAAACTCGCGGGTGGGTATTTCAGGCGTTGCGCGACATCACAGGTCAGACACTTCCGCACGAGTCAGCCGCGTGGAGACGATGGTATGCGACGGCAAGTGGAAAAGTGGAAAAGTAGAGAAGTGGAAAAGTAAGTGGAAAAGTAAGTGGAAAAGTACGCACACGCTGTTGCTCACCGTGGCGCCCGTCATGTGGTCGCTGCGACTGATGCGAACGTAGCAGGTTGCTGAAAAAGCATCCCGCCTCCATGTTTGACATTTTGCATTTGCGTGACACGTGAGTACGTCGCAGATCAGGTATACATATCGGGTGTCCTCCGCCGCCAGACAGCCCTGCATCATTACCGTCGCGATCACAGGATCGGTCCCTCGCAAGGAGAACAATCCCGCGGTTCCGATCACGGTGACCGAGCAAGTCGAGTCGACCCATGCCGCATTCGAGGCCGGCGCCGCCATCGTGCACGTCCATGTCAGGAACGACGATCAGTCGACGACGTCGAATCCCGACAAATTCGCCGACTTCCAGGAGCGCATCCGCAAGCACTGCCCCGGCATCATCGTGCAGTTCTCGACCGGAGGTCGCTCGGGCGTCGGATCCGAGCGCGGCGGCATGCTGCATCACCGGCCGGACATGGCGTCGCTCTCGACCGGTTCCGTGAATTTCCCCACGCGCGTCTACGAGAACCCTCCGGAGTTGATTCAGGAACTGGCAGAGAAGATGAGCCGTTACGGCGTGAAGCCGGAGATCGAGGTCTTCGATCTGGCGATGCTGTACAACGCGGTCAACTATGCGCGCGGTGGAATGCTCACGGAGCCGCTCCACGTGCAGTTCGTCCTCGGCGTCAAGCACGCGCTGCCGGCCGAGCGCGACATCCTCGAGTTCGAGGTGACGAAGCTCAAGTCGCTCATGCCCGACGCGACGTGGGTCGCCGCGGGAATCGGACGTCACCAGCTGGACGTCAATCGCTGGTGCCTCGAGATGGGTGGCCACTGTCGTACGGGCCTCGAAGACAACGTCCGTTGGAGCAAGGATCGGCTCGCTGCGTCCAATGCGGAATTGGTCGCCCGCGTCGCCGAGCTCTGCGCCGACTACGATCGCGTCGTTGCGACACCCGCGGTCGCGCGTCAGATTCTGCAGTTGAATTGAGCTGGACAGATGCCGGCGCTGGCTCAGCTGACGCTGGTAGTGCTCAGTTTTGGATTCATACGCCACGCCCGTTTTCTTCTGAGAACGATAGCGGACTCGCGCATACGAACCCCGCTCGTGAGACGAGATCGCGAACGAGCCACATTGGTACGCGGGTTGCCAAGCCTCGGGCGGAGGATCCACCATGCAGGTCACACACCGTGTACTCGTGGCGCTGGGAGTATTGGCCATTGTATTCATGGCATCTGGCCAGACGTACGCCCAAGCTCAACAGGCTCCGGCGCAGCCAGGGGCACAGGCCCCGGCACAGCCGCCGGCTGATAAGGCGCCGTCGGCCCAGGCCCAAACGGCCCAGGGAGAGCTCTCCGAGGTCGATGCGAAGACCAATACGCTGACAGTCAAGACGGCCGCAGCCGATATGAAATTCACGTACAACGACCAGACGAAGGTCGCGGGAGGCAAGGGCGTCGCCGGTCTCGCGACGATGACCGGATCGCAGGTGACAGTGCAGTACAGGAAAGAAGGCGCCTCGAACATCGCCACCAACATCGAAGTCCGCGAGAAGAAGTAACGCTGACGCAAGAGATCAGTGGGCAAGATCTCACAGTGTCACCTGCTGTGAGATCTTGTCAGATCTCACAGTGTCACCGCTGTGAGATCTTGTCAGATCTCACTCCGTTACTTCTTCTTCAGCTCCTCGTACGCGATCTGCAGATTCCCTTCCGCGCCGGCAAACGACGGGTTGATGCTGACAACGTAACCCTTGTACTTCGGCGCGAGCGTGAATTCCTTCCCGGCCTGCGCGGCGCTCTTGCCGGCTTTCATCGACGCTCGCGCATGGTCGACAAACTCCTTGGTGAACGCCGCGTACTCCTTCAGATCGTTCCAGGTCCCGACCGGTATGTGCCCGTTGATGATCGTATCGACGTTCCTGACAGTCGCCACCGCCTTCGCCAGCGTCTCCAGCTGCTCGACAACGCTGCCACCGTTCATCGTGTCGACATAGGGCAGCGCCTTCCACGCGAAGATATCGCCGACGTGCATGGTCCGCAGCGCTCTGAAGACCACGAAGCTGTCGCCGTTGGTATGCCCGCGGCCGAAGTAATACAGGTCGATCGCATCCTTGCCGGATCCGACCGTCAGCTTGTCCTTGTAGACCTTGTTCGGCAGAAACTTCGCATTGGCACCGCTGAAGTCGGGCATCTTCGTCATGTTCGCCTTGGTGTTCTCGTGGACGATGCTCTCAACCGTGGCGCCGCCCATGAAGGCCGCATTGCCGCCCGTATGATCGCCGTGCGTGTGCGTGTTGATGATTCGCGTGATCGGCTTGTTGGTGACGGTCTTGACGCGCTCGATGATCGTCGGACCCCAGCCCGGGAGCTTCGTGTCGACAAGCGTCACGCCCGCGTCGGTGATGAAGACCGCCGTGTTGCCCCCGCTGAACGCCTCCTGATTCTCAGCGCCCGAGCCGGTGATGACGTAGAGGTTGTCCTTGACCTTCTCGATCTTCGTCGCGGCCAAAGCAGCCGCCGTCGGTCCGGCAGGTGGAGCTTGACCCGACACGGCCATCGACAACGCCGCAATCGCAATCAACAGTCCGAGTACGAGGCCTCTCTTCATCCCGCGCGTCCTCTCGTGCCTATATCTACTTCGTTTCGTCCCACACCACCTTCACATTGGCTCTCAGTCGTGCGGCCTGTGCAGTTTGCACGGCTTGTGTGGCTTTTGGGTCCTTCGGGTCTTGATAGCCCTTGTACTTCGCAGGCAACGTCCACGAGCTCGCAACTTCGTCCGGCATGCGGCCCGCCTTCTTCGCTTCCTGTACTGCGGCTGCGAACTCGTTGTTGAACGCCGCGTACTCTCGCAGATCGGCCATCGTCATCACGGTGCTGTGGCCGGTAATGATCGAGTCGACGTTGTCCACCTTGCTTGCGGCTCTCGCAAGTGTCTTGCCTATCTCGACGCCGCTGCCGCCGTTGTTCGCGTCGAGCAGCGGGAGGTTCTTTCCAGAAAAGATGTCTCCCGCGTGCATGAACCGCAACGACGGAAACACGACCCATGCGTCGCCGTTGGTGTGACCACGCCCGAAGTAGTACAAGTCGATCCGATCGTCGCCGGTGCCGATGGTCATCTTGTCCTTGAACGTCCGCTTGGGCATGCCACGATTGCCGTTCTGCTTGAATATGTTGCCAGGCGGCGGCTGGCCAGCCGGCGGTGTGATGCCAGTGGCCGGGCGCATGAACCGCATGTTCATCGCCGTGTTTTCATGTGTCACGACCTCGACCGTCGCCGGAAACTCCACGTTGCCGCTCACGTGATCGCCGTGCGTGTGCGTATTGATGATCATCGTGATCGGGCGGTCGGTGACGGTCTTGATCTTGTCGAGCAGCGGCTGACCCCAACCCGGATTCTTCGTGTCGACAACGACGACACCGGCCGTCGTAATGAAGACGGCACTGTTCCCGCCGCCGCCACGCATCATGTAAAAGTTGTCCTTGAGTTTGTCGACCTCGACGACGCGCGCTGCAGGCTGCTGGGCGCCGGCCGCCGGCGCTTGCTGCAGCGCGGCCACGGAGATCGACAACACGGCGATGGCAAACAGAACGCCCAAGACGATTTGTCGTTTCATGAGAGCCCTCCCACGAGCGGGGAATGATAGCGCGTTTCCCTGCTCCCGGGCCCCCGGGTAGTCACTGCAGCCGGCGCATGCCCTGGGTAACGATGCCGACCCTGGTGACTCCGGCACCTTTGGCTGCATCGATCACGCCCACGATGTCGCCATATCGCAGGCTGCCCGAGGCCATGACGAACATCGTCTTGTCGGTGCGGGTGGCGAAGATCGTTCGCAGCCGTTCGCCCAGGTTCTCGAGCGTCACCTCCTGTTTGTTGACAGAGAGGTGTTTATCGCTCGTGTACTCCACGACAATCGACGTTGGCGGCGATTGTGTGGGCTTAGCCACCGGCGGCAGGTAGACGTCGAGACCCCGCTGGTTGAACGGAAGCGCCGCCATGAAGATGACGAGCAGGACCAGCAGCACATCGATCATCGGCGCGACGTTCATTACCGCAGTGGCAGGTGGAACTTCGCCTTCGACGACTTTCTCCGCCCCGTGATGCTTGTGAATGGACACAGGACACCTCGCACCTAATTCCTTGGACACCGAAATGCGGTGTGTGGGCGAAGCGCGGGCCCACCCGCTGAGCGCTGTGCCCTCTGTGAACCCTGTGTTGAAGGCTCTGTGTCCTCCAGTTCCTCTCTGTGAGCGGTATGATCAGGCTCTGGTCATCCCAAAGATGGAGGTCCTCGTGAGCCATCGTCTTGTGGTCGCCATCATCGTTTCGGTCTCCTGCGCCATGCTCGCCGGATGCGGCGGAGCCTCGACGGCCGCGCCCACCGCGGCGGATGCGAAGAAGTTCCTCGAGGAGGTCGACGCGACGTTCACGCGTCTGTCGCTCGAGGCGAATCGGGCCGGGTGGGTGGCACAGAACTTCATCACCACCGACACCGAGGCGCTCGACGCGCGTGCGACGCAGGCGTTTGCCGATGCCTCGTCCCGCTTCGCGAAGGACGCGGTGAGGTTCGACACGGTGGACGTGCCCGCCGACCAGCGTCGTCAACTCAACCTGCTCAAAGTGTCGCTGACGATCGCCACGCCGTCGGACCCGAAAGAAGCCGAGGAGCTGACGACGCTCGTATCGTCGATGCGAGCCGTGTACGGCAAGGGCAAGTGGTGTCCCGATGCATCGAAGCCCGATCATTGCCTGAACATCGATGACATCACCAAACTGCTTGCCACGTCGCGCAACGAGAAGGAGATTCGGGACGCGTGGGAGGGTTGGCACACGATCTCGCCGCCGATTCGCAAGAACTATCAGCGGTTTGCCGCACTCTCGAACAAGGGTGCGAAAGAGCTTGGCTTCGCCGACAACGGTGCGATGTGGCGAGCGAAGTACGACATGGCTCCCGACGCGTTCACGAAGGAGCTGGACCGGCTCTGGGATCAAGTACGGCCGTTGTACCTCCAGCTGCACGCGTACACGCGGATGAAGCTGCACCAGAAGTATGGCGATGCGGTGCCGGCGAAAGGCCCCATCCCCGCGCATCTCCTCGGCAACATCTGGGCACAGGATTGGTCGAATATCTACGACCTCGTGTCGCCCGGACACGTCGATCCAGGCTTCTCGCTCACCGACATCCTGAAGCGCCGGAAGGTCGGCGCGATCGACATGGTGAAGGCCGGCGAGCGCTTCTACAGCTCAATCGGATTCGCGCCGCTGCCGATGACCTTCTGGGAACGATCGCTGTTCCTGCGTCCGAGGGATCGCGAGGTCGTGTGCCATGCGAGCGCGTGGGACATCGACAACCTGGACGACCTGCGCATCAAGATGTGCATCGATCAAACGGCGGAGGACTTCAGCACGATCCATCACGAGCTCGGGCACAACTACTACCAGCGCGCCTATAAGGCGTTGCCCATGGTGTTCCGTGACAGCGCGAACGACGGGTTCCACGAGGCCATCGGCGACACCATCGCGCTGTCGGTCACGCCCGAGTACCTCGTGAAGATCGGCCTGCTCGACAAGGCGCCGGACACCTCGCACGACATTGGGCTGTTACTCTCCAGGGCGCTCGAGAAAGTGGCGTTCCTCCCCTTCGGACTCCTGATCGATCAATGGCGATGGAAGATGTTCTCAGGAGAGATCACCCCGGAGCAGTACAACACCGCATGGTGGAGTCTGAGGCTGAAATACCAAGGCGTGGCGCCGCCGTCGACGCGCGGGGAGGAGTTCTTCGATCCGGGCGCCAAGTATCACGTGCCCGACAACACGCCCTACACACGGTACTTCCTCGCCGACATCCTGCAGTTCCAGTTTCATCGGGCGCTCGCGAAAGCGGCCGGATGCACCAGTCCCCTGCATCGCTGCTCGATCTACGAGAGCCGGGCAGCTGGAGAGCGGCTCAACACGATGTTGTCGATGGGGATCTCGAAACCCTGGCCCGAGGCCCTTCAAGCCATCGCCGACTCGCCCGAGATGGATGCGTCGGCGATCCTGGATTACTTCGCACCCTTGCAGGCCTGGCTCCAGGAACAGACGAAAGGGGAAGCGGTCGGGTGGTAATTCAGAATTGAGAATGCAGAATGCAGAAACAGAACAGTGTCTGAATTCTGCATTCTGAATTCTGCATTCGCTTACGCAGGCCGCGCGATATACCAGCGAATGCCCATCGTGTCTTCGATGCTCGCGACACGATCGCCATACCACTGGTCGGTGGGCGGCGACAGCGGCGTCGCGCCCGCGGCCACGGCTTGGGCGTAGAGCGCGTCGGCGTCGCCGACGTAGAGATAGAACGCCGTTCGCATCGTTTCCGACGTGCCCTGCGTGTCTCCCATCTCGATTGCCGCGTTGCCAATGCGTAGACGCGCGTGCATCACGATGCCCTCCGGCGACTCGTGCCTGAATTCCTCCACGGCGCCCAGCGCACGGGTAAGGAACTCGATGTAGGCGGGCACCCCTCTCGGATGGATGAAGGGCGTGACCGTGCGCAATCCCTGCTGCATGTACGACGCGCCGAGGTGCGTGGCGATGTACCAGTGGTTCCCGTACGCGTCCTTCACGAAGCCGGCGCGTTCGCCGTATGGGCGATCCTCGGGTGCGCCCATCGATTCGGCGCCCGCCGCAATCGCGCGCTCGTACGTCGCATCGACGTCGGGCACGTAGATGTGGAATGCCGCCGGCGAAAACGGCGTTGCTGTGTCGGCCGCGCTTTCGCCGAGCATCAGCATCGAGTCGCCGACCCTCACCTCGCGGTGAATGCCCACCGGGCCCTTGGTGCTCGACGTCTCGACGGCGTCGAAGACCTTCGTCAGAAACTCGAACAACCCGGCATCGCGAACGCGGATGTATGGGGTGATCGTCGTAAAGCCTTCCCGAACCTCTCGAGCCATGAGTGCCTGCGCCATGCTGGTTCTCCGTTCCAGTTGTGCCCGAAGCCGCTCCTTGAACGCGGCACTCGGGTGGTGTCTCAACTCGGCGGCCACGCGCGCGAGGGCCGCCAACTCCGGATCCGAGAGCGCGGACGTGGCATCACGACGAGCCAGCAGCGCGTCAATGGTCCGATCCAGCCGATCGATGAGCGCGCCGTCAGCCATGGCCGCCCTCCATGCTCTTTCGCAGGTTCTCGAGGGCCCGCAGCTGTAGCTGCTTCACCGCACCTTCGGATCGATCGAGCGCCGCGGCGATCTCGCGGATGCTCTTCTGATCCACGAACCGCATCTCGATCACGCGGCGCTGCGCGTCCGGAAGCCGATCGACGAGCTGCGACACCATGGCTCGCCGCTCGATGTCCGATGCGTCACGCCCGTTGGGGACGTCCGGCACCGGATCGTCCGAGTCGCGCGAGGTCTGCTGCCAACGGTCGGCGAGCGCGTTCGACGCGATGCGAAACAACCAGGCGATGAACGGCACGCCTCGCCACTCGTAGCGGTGCAAGTTGGTCAATGCCCGCTCGAACACTTCCGACGTGATGTCCTCTGCTTCGGCGCGGCTGGCGGCACGCCGAGCCACGTAGGCGTAGACCCGGTGAAAATGCCGCTCGTAGAGATCGAGGAATCGGGCAGGTTCCGCCTGCGCCGCCTCGATCAGGGACCGCTCGTCTAGGTCGTCTTCGCTCGCCGCCACCCGTTTCTCAGTCTCGATCAGGTAACCGGCCAGCCCCGGAGAAAGTTACGGGACCTGCTAGTCGCCGACGAGCCTGGCGAGATCGCCCGTCGTTCCACGGTGCTTCCAGAGCTTTTCGTACACCTGGACGAGCGCGTCGCGGGTGACGACACGCCGGGCGATCTGGTTTGCGAGCGTTTCTGTCTGCAGGTAGGGATGGTGCGTGAAGATCCAGACGTGGCCGAGCTCGTGCGCGATCGCCGCCCGAGTCTGCTCTTCGTTCAATTCGTCGAGGAACCCCTCTTCGATCGACAGGAGAAAGTCGCCGGTGCCCTCGTCTTTCCGCTCCACCGAGACGGTGAGCCGGTTTCGAGGCACGATCGTGACGCCGACGGTTTCGTGGAGCTCCATTCGAGAGAGGAGATCGTCCACGACAGTCTGGATCTCTTTGAGATCTCGACGAGGCACGTACTCGTGCTCGGGGCCGCCAGGCTTACCCGCCGCACCAACATGACCTGGCAGACAGAAGAACAGCAGCCACATCAGAGGTGCTGATCCACGAAATCCCGTTCGGCTGAACAGGAAGAGCAATACCCGAGCTCGCTGTACGTGCTGCATGCCAGTTACCTCGACCGACGCACTCCACACACGTATCGGGTCAGGGCGGCAGGCGCACCATACCTGCGGCGCAATTAACTCGCTGAATTGTGAAGTGTCCTACTGGTAAGGGTTGCGGGATGATAACACGCCCGTACCTGTTCAGCTAGAAAGATTATCGCTAAGTCCGCTAAGTCGTGCAGCCGTACCGGCGTCTCATGCGCAGCATACTCACGCACGAGCTGTCTCGTCCTCGCTCATCAAGGGACTCATACATGCCAGGTAAGGACTACGTCTTGCGAGCGCGCGGCAATGCTGAGACGGCATCACGATATGCGCAAACGGCAGGCGCAGAACGCGCGGGCGGGCGCGGAAGGCCGATGGTACGGTGGTTGCCAAGCCTGAAGCCCAACGGAGGTTTCCATGCAGATCAGTGAACGCACAGTTGGTGTCGTCGCCGCGTTGACCTTCGCGGTCATCGCTTACATGCAGACACCAGCACAGGCTCAACAGGCTTCTCCTCAGCCCCTGCAGGTCACGTCGCCGGGGCAGCGGGGCGAGAGCCAGGGCGCGGCCCAGGCTCAGACGGCGTCGGGCGAGCTGCTGTCGGTCGACGACAAGGCCCGCACGTTATCCATCAAGACCTCAGGCAATGAAATGACGTTCAAGTTCGATGATTCAACCAAGATCAGCGGCGCCCAGAAGGGTGCGGCGGGTCTCGCCACGATGACCGGAGCGGAAGTGACCATCCAGTATCGCAAGGACGGCGCATCGAACCTGGCGACGAACATCAGCGTGAGTCCGGCGAAGGCATCGCCCGCGCCCGAACCATCTCCTGATTCAAAGCCATCTCCCGAAGAAAAGCCGTCGCCGTCTCCAGAGCCAAAGAACTAAGTGTGCTCAACCAAGATCTCACGGGTCGCCGACTCGTGAGATCTTCTGTAAATCTGTGTACGGCTCGAAGCACTATCTGATCGGAATCGCGATCTCGAATCTTGGCAGTGTGTGCTCGCCGGATACGAGATCCTCACGAAGCAGACGAGTCCGTCAGTCAGCTGGCTGAAAAGCGCGCGGCAGGACTGTCTGCATTCTGCATGTTGAATTCTGAATGACGGCGAAGGCCGCTAAGACCGAGCGAGACCAGTTCGATCGAGAATCGCCTGCGTAATGCGCGTGATCGGCAGGACCTCGTCGACGGCGCCGCGGTCGATGGCCGCCTTGGGCATGCCGAAGACGACGCACGTCGCTTCATCCTGGGCGATCGTCGACGCGCCCGCCCGCTTCATCTCGAGCAGACCCTCCGCCCCGTCATCC
>Ga0114129_10017511_pt1 | contig 10201 bp, 7 predicted proteins | sample RhiMetdeltSRZDD1_FD_80071 | JGI IMG/M metagenome (GOLD analysis project Ga0114129, IMG submission 80071) | Populus rhizosphere microbial communities from Tennessee, USA - Rhizosphere MetaG P. deltoides SRZDD1 (version 2) (version 2) | ecosystem: Host-associated > Plants > Roots > Rhizosphere >... | reverse complement strand
CCGAGATCCTGTACTTCTTCATCAGCTCGAGCGCTTCGTAGATCCGGTTGGACGGTGAGAGCGTGATCGGATTGACGATCATTCCGCTCTCGGAGCGCTTCACGCGGTCCACTTCGGACGCCTGTTCGTCGACCGCCAGGTTCTTGTGGATGACGCCGATCCCTCCCTGTTGCGCCATCGCGATCGCAAGTCTCGATTCGGTGACGGTGTCCATCGCGGCGCTGGCGATCGGTACGTTGAGCCGGATCTTGCGCGTGAACCACGAGCTGATATCGACCTGGCTCGGCAGCACGGTCGAGTGCCGAGGGACGAGCAGCACGTCATCGAACGTGAGCGCTGTCGTCAGACCAACCGAAATCTGATCGGTATTCAGGACGTCCGTGCGCGTTTCCATTGCTCCTCAGTTCATGCGCCGTGGCACTTTTTGTACTTCTTGCCGCTCCCGCACGGGCACGGATCGTTCCGGCCCACCTTCGGCTCCTCCCGCCTCACCTGGCGGACCACATCGTCGCCTCCCGAGCGCGTAGGCCGCGGAGGATCCGCGACCGCTGCGGCTCCGCCGCCGCTTCGAATGGCACCAAAGGGAGAAGAAGCCGCCTCGGAGGGAGCATTCAGCGTCATCGCCGATGGCCGCCGCGGCGCCGGACGGCGAACGGCCGCCACACCGGGTCCCTCTTCAGCCACGACTGGCATCAATCGCCACAGGTACCGGACGATCTCTTCCTCGATCCGATCCTTCATTGCCTGGAAGAGCGCGAAGCTCTCCTTCTTGTATTCCACGAGCGGATCGCGCTGACCGTAGCCGCGCAGGCCGATGCCCTCTTTGAGATGGTCGAGGCTGTAAAGGTGGTCCTTCCATTGCGCGTCGACGATCTGGAGCATGATGTCGCGTTCGACGCGATGGAGGATCGTCGGGTCGTCGATGAGGGCTTCCTTCTGCTCGTACTTCTTGAGCGCGATGGCCCAGACCGCATCCGTCATCTGATCGGCGGTCATGCCGCTGAAGTCGAGCGACTCCGCCTCCGTGGCGTCGAACCCGAAGATCTCGGTCACGGCGTTCTTCAGCGCGTCGAGATCCCACTCCTCCGGATCGGTTTCCTGGTTCGCGTAGTTCGCGACCGTGCTTTCGGCGAGCTCCTCCCCGAGCGTCATGAGGTAGCCGCGGGTATCGACTTCGTCTTCCTCGGTGATCCTGATCTTGCCTTCGAGCAGCTCGCGCCGGAGTCCGTAGACGCTCTCGCGCTGCTTGTTCATCACATCGTCGTATTCGAGGAGGTGTTTGCGGGTCGAGAAGTTGTTGCTCTCGACCTGCCTCTGCGCCCGCTCGATCGCCCGCGTGACCATGCGGTGCTCGATCGGAACGCCTTCTTCCATGCCGAGGCGCTGCATCAGGCCGGAGATGCGATCCGAGCCGAAGATCCGCATCAGATCGTCTTCGAGCGACAGGTAAAAGCGTGACGAACCGGGATCTCCCTGGCGGCCTGCGCGACCGCGAAGCTGGTTGTCGATGCGCCGCGCCTCGTGGCGCTCCGTCGCGACGATATGCAGCCCGCCGACGGAGACGACCTCGTCGTGTTCGGCATCCGTCTGCTTTCTGTATGCCTGGAGAATGCGCTCGTACTCCTTGCGGGGGACGCGATAGAAGTTTTCCAGGTGGTAGAAATACACGAAGTCGGCGTCGTCGACGAACTTCTCCTCGCCTTTGGGCAGCTTTTCGGCAATCTGATCCGCCAGCGCCTGCTGCCGCGCCATGAACTCGGGATTGCCGCCGAGCAGGATGTCGGTTCCGCGTCCCGCCATGTTGGTGGCGATGGTCACGGTGGCCTTGCGTCCTGCCTGCGCGACGATCTCGGCCTCTTGCGCGTGATACTTCGCGTTCAGCACCACGTGCTTGATCCCGCGAAGCTTGAGCAGCCTCGACAGCTTTTCCGATTTCTCGATCGACACGGTGCCGACGAGCGCGGGACGTCCTTCCTTCTGTTTGTCGATGATGTCGCCGACGATCGCGTCGTACTTTTCCTTTTCCGTTCGATAAACCGTGTCCGGCTCTTCGACCCGCTTCAGCGGGCGGTTGGTCGGAATGACCATGACGTCGAGCTTGTAGATGCTCGCGAATTCCTGCGCCTCGGTGTCGGCGGTGCCGGTCATGCCGGCGAGCTTGCCGTATTTGCGGAAATAGTTCTGGAACGTGACGGTCGCGAGCGTCTGGTTCTCTCGCTCGATCTTCACTTCCGGGTGGTTGGTGTTGTGCTCCTTGGCCTCGACCGCCTGGTGCAATCCGTCGCTCCACCGCCGACCAGGCATCAAACGCCCGGTGAACTCGTCCACGATGACGACGGCCCCGTCCTTCACCATGTACTCGACGTCGATGTGGAAGAGGGAGTGCGCGCGGAGGGCCTGGTTGATGTGGTGGAGCAGCGGCATGTTCTGCGGGTCGTAAAGACCGCCGCTTCCGGGCACGAGCCGATGTCCAAGCATCTTCTCGGCTTTGCCCATGCCGCTCTCGGTCAACGTGACCGTCTTGTGTTTTTCGTCGACGATGTAGTCGCCGGTCTTCTCCAGCTCCTCGCGCTCCTCGGCCTTTACGTCTCCGCGGGTGACGGCGCCCTTCGCCAGCTTGGGGATGATCCGATCGACTTCGTAATAAAGGTCGGTCGATTCCTCCGCTGGGCCCGAGATGATGAGCGGCGTCCGTGCTTCGTCGATGAGGATGCTGTCCACCTCGTCGACGATTGCGTAGTTGTGCCCGCGCTGGACGTAATGCGCGAGGTCGAACTTCATGTTGTCGCGGAGATAATCGAACCCGAATTCGTTGTTGGTGCCGTACGTAATGTCACAACCGTACGCCACTTGCCGCTCGGCGTCGTTCAGGTCGTGCTGGATGACGCCGACGGTCATACCGAGGAAGCGATAAATCCGCCCCATCCACTCGGAGTCGCGGCGCGCCAGGTAATCGTTGACGGTGACGACGTGAACGCCCTTGCCGGCGAGCGCATTCAGATAGGCGGGAAGCGTGGCAACGAGCGTCTTGCCTTCGCCCGTCTTCATTTCGGCGATCTTGCCGCGGTGAAGCACCATGCCGCCGATGAGCTGCACGTCGAAGTGCCGCATGTTCAACGTGCGGTGTCCGGCTTCGCGGACGACGGCAAAGGCTTCCGGCAGCAGATCGTCCAGGGTCTCGCCCTTTTCGAGGCGCAGGCGGAACTCCGCCGTCTTGGCCCGCAGTTGTTCGTCGGAAAGCGCTTGAACTTCAGGTTCCTTGGCGTTGATCTCGGCAACGACCGGCACGAGGCGCTTGAGTTCGCGCTCGTTGGCGGTCCCGAAGATCTTCGCCAGGAGTTTGTCGATCACCATTCGGAGAGAATACCGTCAGGGTATCAGTCGATTGTACGGGAACGAACAAGCCTGTGCAAGGCGGGGAAGCTATTGTTGGGTGTGAGTTTAGCCGGAGGCTACGAGGTCCGGCTGAAGCCGGACGCTACGAGGGCAGTTACCGGGCGAGCAGCGTCAACGGGTTCGTGAGGCGCCCGTTCATCCAGATTTCGTAGTGCAGATGCGCGCCCGTCGATCGGCCCGTCGAGCCTACGAATCCAACCACGTCTCCGCGCTTGACCTGTTCGTCCGCCGTCACGACGATGCGCGAGAGATGACCGTACTTCGTGATGATCCCGAACCCGTGATCGAGCGTGACCATGTTGCCGTATGCGCCGTTCGGGCCGGCGGCAACGACGGTGGCGTCACCGGTCGCAAGTACGGGCTGACCGTAATCGGCCGAAATGTCGAGGCCGGGATGGAAATCGTTGCCGTCCGTGAATGGATCCCTGCGGCGGCCGTACGCAGAGGTGAGCCAGCCGGCAACCGGCCAGATCGACGGCGTTGCCATCGCGAGCGCGTGACGCCGTTCAACGCCGTCGCGCACTGACTCGAGCCGGCTGCCAATCACGCTGAGCAGATCGCTGAGGACGCCGAAGACGGTGTCCGGCGGCGCCAAGGCTGTCGTGAGGACCGGCCCTAAGGCTGAGCTTTGCGCTCCGCCCATGGCGCGCGACTTCACGATCGCGGGAAGCCGTTCCATGGCGCGGCTCGCGGTTGGATCGACCGCGGCGTGCTCGCCCAGCTGATTCACGGCCAACTGCAATCCGGCAATCTGTTCCGTGAGCTGCCCGGTCGCCTCACGGTAGCTGGCGTTTTCGACCTGCAACGAGGCGTTCGCCGCCTGCAGGTTGGTGATCGTCGTCCGAGCGCTCCAGCGTGCTCCGAGCCCAATCAGGATCGGAAGAGACAGCAGGGCCAGCACGCCGACGAGGCATGGCCCAAGGACGATCGTCAGTCGGCGTACAACGCCGCTCTGCCGATCCGCAATGACGAGCGAATAGCGTCTTCCGAGCATCGAGATGGGTTCGGTCGGCCGGGGAGAACACGGAACTGTAACACACGAGCGGATGTCCACCAAGGAAAATGGCCGGGCTCTTGACAGCTGGTCGGCCCCTTGCAGCAGGGGTCGCGGGACCCTGCGATTTGCGGGTGACTGGGCAACGGCTCTCTCATCGGCGGAAGCGGATCGGGAAATGAAGGCAACCTTTCTCCTCGCGGTGTTTGTGTTGGTGGCTCTGGCGGCCTTCGCTGCCGCGCCGGCGGCGCTCGCGTCGGGCGTGACCGCGGCGGCTGAGCGCGCGCCGCACGCTTCCGAGCCGGCGTTGATGCTCCTCTCGGGCGCCACGCTGCTCGGCATCGCGAGCGTCGTGCGCCGGTACGTTCCGTAATCGACGAGGCTGGCCGACTTCCCGCAGCCGAGGTCGGTGTCGAGTCGTAAGCGAGCACCCTGCGCTGATGGGCTGCCTGACGGATTGATCGGAGGTGCTAATGAGAGCACTCGGGGTAACCGTGGCTTTCGGGTGTGCGCTCGCGCTGGCCGCGCCTGCCGCACGCGCGGAGCCCATATCAATCGGTGTGGAGTCCGCGACTGCGGGTTTCACCGCCGATGAGAGCACGTTCAAGACAGGATCGCTGACGATCGATCTCGGGACGATTTCACTGAGCGGCGGGTCCAGCGCGTTGATCTCGATCGACGGGCTCAAGCGCAACCGTGACTACACGGTCACGTTCAGTGTCGTCGACCCGGCCGGCAGCCCCTGGACTGAACTCACCGCAGAGGTTCTCGATCCACTGTCGGACGGCCTGAACGTGGTGAACCTGGCGATGCAACCGTCGTATGTCCCCGCCGGGTTCTCGACATCGTCGACGCACGACGGCCTGAGCTTCGCGCAGAGTCACGGCCTCGAGCGCAGCGCCACGTTCGCCGGAGGTGGTTCCGCGACCGTCTTCGCGGACGAAGATACGGACGCGCGCGATCTGCTCCGGTTCTCGGGCTTTCCGACCGGCACTGCCAAAGTGACGTTCGGGTTGCGCGACTTCTGGGGCAAGCGCGGGTTCCTGCTGCGTTTGAGCGTCAACGGCCATTCGGATCTGGTCAAGAATCCGGAGCCGGCGTCGCTGCTGCTGATTGGTACCGGCATCGCCGGTCTAATCGGATACCGTCGTCGTCTGATCTAGCGCGGGGCAATGGCGAAGCGTTCGATAGTGGCTTCGGCGCTCGTCTGCACCGCGATCCTTCTGGTGTACTTCCCGGTGCTCTCGTCGCTCGTCAGACAGTGGTCGAGCGACGAGAACTATTCGCACGGCTTCATCATCATTCCCTTCGCGGCATATTTCGCGTGGCAGAAGCGCGATGCGTTGAAGGCCGCGCCAGAACGGCCCAACATTGGCGGTCTGCTCCTGGTGATCGGCAGCCTGCTGGTTCTGCTGGCTGGCTTGTTCGGCGCGGAGCTCTTTCTCACGCGCATCTCGCTCATCGGGATCGTCGCCGGATCGGTGTGGTTCTTTTGGGGATCCGCTCACCTCCGGCTGCTTGCGTTTCCGATACTGCTCCTGTTTCTGATGGTTCCGCTTCCGGCGATCGTCTTCAATCAGATCGCGTTTCCGCTTCAGCTGCTTGCATCGCGAGTGGGAGAAACCGTCCTGGCGGCGGCTGGCGTTCCGGTGCTTCGTGAAGGGAACGTGCTCGAGCTGGCCACCACGAAGCTCGAAGTGGCGCAGGCTTGCAGCGGCATCAGATCGCTCATTTCACTTCTGACGCTTGGGATCATCCTTGGCAAGCTCGCCGAGCCGCGCCTCGGAGTGCGCGTGCTACTCGCCGTGCTGACGGTTCCTGTGGCAATTGCGGCCAACGCGGCGCGCGTGGCCGGCACCGGCCTCGCAGCCAACTGGCTAGGGGCCGAGGCCGCCGAAGGATTCCTGCACACCTTTTCGGGCTGGCTGGTTTTCGTCGCGGCGTTCAGTCTGCTGCTTCTGGCCCAGCGTGTGCTCGCGCGCCCGAACCTCTTCCCAGCCTTTGCGCGACGACGACACGCGGTTATTGGAGCGTGATGCTGACACGGGCCGCGGTCTTATCGGCGCTGATAATCACGGCGGGCGCGTACGGGAGCCGCGTCGCGGGAAGCGAACGTCCCGTTTCACGCCAGCCGCTTGCATCGCTGTCGACGGAGATCGGGGCCTGGCGGTCAGCGGGTGACAACGCGATGGATGACGAGGTCCTGGGCGTTTTGGGTGTGGACGACTACGTGAGTCGCCTCTACACCCGACACGGCGCTCCACCCGTAAGTCTTTACGTCGGCTATTACGCGAGCCAGCGTCAGGGGGACACGATTCACTCGCCGCAGAACTGCCTGCCTGGCGCGGGATGGCAGGCAGTTGAGTCGGGGCGGACGTCTCTCGCGGTGAACGGTACGTCGTTGACGGTTAATCGTTACGTCATCCAGAAGGGCGTCGATCGCCAGCTGGTCCTGTATTGGTATCAGGGACGAGGGCGCGTCATCGCTAACGAATACGCGAACAAGCTGTGGCTGATGATCGATGCCGCGCGGTTGCATCGCACGAACGGGTCTCTCGTGCGTGTGATTTCGCCGATCAGGGCCGCGACGGGCGGCATGTCCGCCGCCGACGCCGCGACCGCCGAGTTCACGCGCGAGCTCTATCCACGTCTTTCCGCCTACCTGCCATGAAACGCAGTCTATTTGCTCTTGTGACGGCGAGCGCGCTCCTCGCCGCGTGCAGTCGTGACCCCAGGGTCGAGGCTGAGCGGTATCTCACGGCCGGCGACAGCTACGTTGCGCAGAAGAAGTACAAGGAAGCGATTCTCGAGTACCGCAACGCCGTGAAAGCGCAGCCCACGCGTGCAGACGTGCACTACAAACTCGCGCGGACGTACATGGACGCCGGGGATCCTGTCAAGGCGTACGGTGCGTACTCGCAGGCGGCCGATCTCGATCCGTCGAATACCGATGCGCAATTGCAGTCCGCCACGCTCCTTCTGATGGCGGGTCAGTTCGAGGAGGCGAAAGGACGCGCCGAGCTGGCCTTGAAGAACGATCCCAGGAATCCACAGGTGCACATCCTGCTCGGGAACGCCCTGTCCGGTCTCAACGAGCCGACGCGCGCGATCAAGCAGATGGAGCAGGCCGTCGCGCTGGATCCTACTTACGCGCCTGCCTACGCCGCGCTTGGCGCGGTGCAGCTTACCGGCGGCACTACCGAAAAGGCTCGGCAGTCGTTCGAGAAAGCCGTGCAGCTCGATCCGAAATCGGTCGATGCGCGCCTGTCGCTCGCCAACTATAACTGGGCCGTTGGAGATCACGCGGCAACGGAGAAGGAACTCAAAGCCGCGCTCGCCCTGGACCCTCAGAACACGCTCGCGCATCGCGCGCTGGCGCTCTTCTACTTGAGCGATCGGCGCGCGTCGGAGGCCGAGCCACACTTCAAGGTTCTGGCGGCAGAGTCGGCCGACGGTGCGCTCGCGCTTGCGGACTTCTACACCGGCATCGGGCGCAGCGACGAAGCGCTGAAAGTGTTGAACGGCATCGACGACAAGAAAGCCAGGCGAGAAGCGCGGATTCGAGTAGCCGCGATCGAACACGCTGGCGGCCGGAGCGCCGAAGCGTTGGGGATCGCGGACGCATTGATCAAGGAAAACCCGAAGGACCCCGACGCCCACATCCTGAAAGCGCGTTTGTTGCTGGCGAGTAACGGCGACATGGAGGCGGCATCGCGCGAAGCCCAGACGGCCGTCAGGGCTGACACGGGATCGACGGCTGCCCAATACACCCTTGGTCTGGTAGCCATGGCGCGGCGCGACTACGACGCCGCGGAGGCGGCATTCAACGAATCCGCGAAGCTCAACCCACGAGCGGCAGCTCCTCAACTCCAGCTCGCTCGCCTGCGCCTCGCTCGCGGCGATAGCGCGGGAGCACTGAGCGCTGCGGAGCAGGCGGCGGCGGCCCGGCCCGAAGACGCCGAGGCAGCCGTGTTGATGGCCAGGAGCCTGCGCGCTCAGGGACAACTCGATCGCGCGCGGCGCGAGCTGAACGCTCGACTCCGCGAGTCACCGGATAATCCACGGCTGCGGACCGAGCTGGGATGGGTTGAGCTGTCGGCCAAGAACGTCGACGAGGCACGGCATGCCTTCGAGCGCGCGCTCGATCGCGCGCCGGACTACGAAGAGGCGCGCGTGGGTGCCGTAACCGGCGACGTCGCCGCGCGTGACGTGCAGAACGCCCGAGCGCGCGTCAATGGATGGCTCGAGAAGCAGCCGCGCGACGCGGGCGCCCAAATCCTCGCGGCTCGACTGGATCTCCTGGAAAAGAAGCCGGACGCCGCCGAACGCCGTCTGCTGGACGTCCTGCAATCGCAGCCTTCACGGCTCGATGCCTACGAGTTGCTGGGCGAAATCTATTTGAAACAAGGACAGCTCGACTCGGCGCTCGAAAAGTATCGTGCCATGGCACAGCACGCGCCGCAAGCCTCCGGGCCACCCACGATGATCGGGATGATCCTGCAGGCCCGAGGCGACAGGGAAGGGGCGCGCAAACAGTACCAGGGTGTGCTCGCCAAGCATCCCCGCGCCGCTGTTGCCGCGAACAACCTCGCGTGGATGCTGGCCGAAGACGGCCAGTACGATGAAGCTCTGAGGCTGGCGAGCGTAGCGGCGCAGGAGCTGCGCGATCGTCCCGAGCCTCACGATACGCTGGGCTGGATCTATCTGCAGAAGAACCTGCCGGTGCACGCGCTGCCTGCATTCCAGCGGGCAATCGAGCTGGCGCCGTCGAACGAACTCTATCGAAAACACCTCGATGAGGCGCAGGCGAAAGTCGCCAAGCCGGAGCGTGCGAGCCGCTGATCACGTCCCGCGGAACTGCAGCGCCTCTGCGATGTGATCCACGGCCACCTGCGGGGACGCCTCGAGATCCGCAATCGTGCGCGCGACTCGAAGCACCCGATCGAATGCGCGCGCGGTGAGACCCAGGCGTTCCGATGCCTGCCGCAGCAGACGTTCCCCTTTGCGATCGAGGTCGCAGACTCGGCGCAGCGCACGCGGGGGCAGCCGCGCATTGACCGAGACACCTGTGACCTCAGCGCGCGCCTGCTGCCGCGAACGCGCCGTTTCGACCCGCGCACGAATCGAGGCGGTCGACTCGCCGCCGGTTGTAGACGTCAAATCGTGCGGCGGCAGCGCTGTGACGTCGACCGTCAGATCCATGCGGTCGCGCAAAGGGCCTGACAAGCGCCCGGCGTAGCGATCGACCTGCGGCGGTGTGCAGCGGCACGCCCGCCTCGGATCCCCGAGGTAGCCGCACGGACATGGATTCATCGCGCCGATCAACACGAACCGCGCGGGAAAGACCGCCGTCCGCTGGGCCCGCGCGATCCGGACGAGCCCGTCCTCGAGCGGCTGTCGCAGCACTTCCAGCGCCTGCCGGCTGAACTCCGGCATCTCATCGAGAAAGAGGACGCCGTGATGCGCGAGGCTGATCTCGCCCGGACGCGGGATCGATCCGCCGCCGGCAAGCGCTACATCGGACAGCGTGTGGTGCGGCGCGCGAAATGGACGCGCCCGGAGCAGGCCGGTCCCCGCCGGCAGCAGACCGGCGACCGAGTGGATGGCGGTCACCTCCAATGCTTCATCGAAGGTGAGCGGTGGCAGGATCCCCGCCGTCCTCCTCGCCATCATCGTCTTTCCGGATCCAGGCGGGCCGGCGAGCAGCACGTTATGGCCTCCGGCGGCTGCGATCTCGAGCGCGCGGCGGGCGCTCAGCTGTCCCCGGACGTCCGCAAAGTCGCCGTGGACGACCTCCGTCGATTCTTCGTG
>Ga0114129_10017510_pt1 | contig 10201 bp, 6 predicted proteins | sample RhiMetdeltSRZDD1_FD_80071 | JGI IMG/M metagenome (GOLD analysis project Ga0114129, IMG submission 80071) | Populus rhizosphere microbial communities from Tennessee, USA - Rhizosphere MetaG P. deltoides SRZDD1 (version 2) (version 2) | ecosystem: Host-associated > Plants > Roots > Rhizosphere >... | reverse complement strand
TTGGGCTCGATCTTCTTGCGCAGCCGTCCCACCTGCACATCGACGGAGCGGTCGTACACCTCGTCGTTGTGCAGGCGCGAGAGCTCGAGGAGCTGCTCGCGCGAAAGGACGCGCTGCGGCGCGGCCAGAAAAGCAACGAGCAGGTTGAATTCGCTGTTGGTCGTCGCGACGATTTCGCCTTGCGGCGAACGCAGGCGTCGCAGACGCACGTTCAGCTCCCAGCCCGCGAAGCGATACGCCCGGATCCGGGTGAGGCCGTCGGCGATCGACTCCTGCGCGCGCGAGCGACGGAGCAGCGCGCGAATGCGCGCAAGAAGCTCCCGTGGCGAAAAGGGCTTGGTGAGGTAGTCGTCGGCGCCGAGCTCCAGCCCCATCACGCGGTCGGCCTCGTCTTTGCGGCCGGTCAGCATGATGATCGGCACGTTCGATTCCGCGCGGAGCTCCCGCGCGATGTGCATGCCGTCCTCGCCCGGAAGCTTGAGATCCAGCACGATCAGATCGATCGTGTGCCGCGCCATGACGTCGGCGATCCCGCGCCCGGTCGCGATCGCCGTCACCCGGATATCGTTGTCGCCCAGATAGTCGGCGATCATCTGCCGCACCGACGGGTCGTCGTCGATCGCGAGCACATGGGTGGTCGGAGGCGCGGCGGCTTCCACCGAAGACACGGTCGGCGCGGGTTCCACAATCCCAGTCCGCATTGTGCCCGCATTAGTGGCTGATTGGCACGACGATGATTTGTCAGAGCCCAGGATCATTGTGTCACTTGTCATATGCGGGTCACGCTGCGGCATATTGGTGCATCGGACCGGGTATCGAATGAGGGCGGGTAGCGTACGGGCGACAGCGCCCAGGAGTGAGCATGCCCCGAGGAATCACGTGAGCGTCCAAGGCCATATCGTCATCGTCGAGCCCGACGACCTCATTCGGGAGCTCATGGAGCGCTGGCTCGCCGAAGCGGGCTACCGAGTGATTGTAAAAAACCACGATCCTGCCATGGCCATGGTGCGCCTGGTCATCGCCGATATCTCCGACCCGGGCACCGCGACCTCTACGATTCGCTCGCTGCAAGACGCATACTCTGCACCTATCCTCGCCCTGTCGGCGCGCTTTCGCCGGGGTCTGGGCGTTTCCAGCGAGGCGGCCCGGCGTCTGCACGTTGGCAAGGTTTTGCCGAAGCCTTTCACGCGCGAGGAATTGCTGACCGCGGTGCACGAGGCCGTGCAGCGGCGGTAATCGCAGTCGTTGCATTGCGCTTGCCTGTGGACGCCGAGTCGCGCTCGTGCGGCGCGAGCGATCGGCCAACGTCACTGAAGGCTTGAACATGATCGAGCCCTTCCGTTTCTCTCCATCGAGACTCGCGCTGAGCTATGTCGCGCTCAGCGTGCTGGTGCTCGCACTGTTCGCAGTGCCGCTCTGGTATGCGTGGAGCGTCAACCTGGGGACTTTCCGCGCATACGTTCACGCCGAAGACGTGCAGCGTCTCACCGCGGTGCTCGGCCGCCAGGGCGCGAGCGAGCTCGCCGCGCAGATCGATTCGCTGGCCGCATCCTATCCGCGCGATCAGGTCATCCTGCTCGCGGACAGCGCGAGATCGAAGCTCGCCGGCAACCTCGACGCATGGCCCGCCGAGTTGCCCGAGGCACCGGGCACGTACGGTCTGGTCGTGAAGTCGGCGGATTCGTCGATGCGCATCGTGGGTTCGCATATCGTGTTGCCCGACGGATATCACCTGCTGATGGGCCGGGAGAGCGTGCGGTTCCAATCTCTGGTCGATTACTTCTGGTTCGGCCTCGCGACGGCCACCGCTATCGTGCTCGTCCTGGGCGTCGCGTTCGGTTGGATGGTTCGCCGTGCGCTGCTGATCGAAGTTCAGGAGATGAGCCGCACGGCGGCCGCGATCACCGACGGCGGTCTCTCGCAGAGACTGTCCACGCGACGCCAAGCGGGAGCGCTCTCCGCGCTGGCGCGAACCGTCAACGGCATGCTCGAGCGGCTTGCGCGGCAGAACATCCTGCTCCAGGAAGAGGTCAAGGTCCGCCGCGAGACCGAGCTGGCGCTCCAGAACGCGCAAGAAGGCCTCGAGCGCCAGGTTGCGCAGCGCACCGATCAGCTTCAGAAATCGAACGAATCGCTCCGGCGCAGCGATGCCTATCTGGCGGAAGCGCAACAGCTCGCCCGTGTCGGCAGCTTCGGCATCAAGCTGGAGACGCGCGAGCTGGTGTGCTCGGAAGAGACGTTGCGGATTGCCGCGTTCGAGCCCGGAACCCGGCCAACCCTCGAAGACGCTTTGGGTCGCGTCCATCCCGACGACCGGCCGCGGATCGAGGCACTGCTCGAGGACGCGTTGCGGAATCGCTCGCGCATCGAGTACGCGCATCGCCTGTTGTTGCCGGACGGCTCGATCCGACACGTTCACGTCGTCGCGCACACGCGGGAGGACACGTCGAACGGCGCGGAGTTCTTCGGCGCGGTGATGGACGTTACTGACCAGATCAAGCAGAGGACCTACTACGACGAGCTGTTCGAGGTCTCACCGGACGCGATCGCGCTCACGACGCTGAAGAATCCGCGGATCCTGCGCGTGAACCGCGAGTTCACGCGGACGTTCGGCTATACGGCCGATGAAGCAGTCGGCCGCAGGTTGCTGGAGCTCATCGTCCCTGCGGATGTACCGGCGATCGATCTGCCGTTCAATCCGGATCTGTTCGCCGGAAAAACCGTCGAGCGGGAAGGACCGAGGCAGCGCAAGGATGGAACCCGGTTCCATTGTCATATCACCGCGAAGCGCGTGCAGCTTAGCGACGACGAAGATGCCGCCTACATCGTCTATCGGGACGTCACGGAGCGAAAGCAGACGGAGGCGCTGATTGCTGGGGAGAAGCAGCTTCTCGAGCTGATTGCACGAGGAGGAGCGCTGACGACGACGCTCGAAGAACTGTGCCGGCTCACCGAAGAGGTCGACCCCGATTGCCTGGTTTCGATCCTGCTGGTAGGTCGCCAAGGCGAGCGCGTTCGCCACGGCGCGGCTCCGAGCCTTCCAAGGGGCTATCTTGCGAGCATCGACGGACGTGAGGTCGAGCTCGAGTTCGGTCCGTGCGCGACGGCTGCTCGTCTGTGTGAGCAGGTGATCGCCGCCGACATCGCGACGGACGAGCGCTGGCCCGAATATCGTCCGCTCGCTCTCGAGCACGGCCTGCGCTCGTGCTGGTCGACGCCGATCATCTCTTCGGAGGGCAGGGTGCTCGGCACGTTCGCGATCTATTCGCGCCAGCCGCGCAGTCCTTCACTCCAGCAACGCAACCGGATCGAGCAGCTTACTCACCTCGCCAGCATCGCGATCGAGCGCACGGAGGCCATCGATGCCGTGCGCCTTTCCGAGGAACGCTACGCGCTGGCGATGGAAGCCACCGGGGACGGACACTGGGACTGGAGCATCCCGGACGACCGGATGTATGTCTCTCCGCTGCTGTTCGAAATATGCGGCCTGCCGCGCGACAGCAAGGTCGCCAGCCGCGCCGAATGGCTCGACCGCTTCCCGTTCCATCCCGGCGAGCGCTCGAGATACGAACAGATCGTGGCGGAGCATTTCGCGAGCGACGCACCGCGATTGGATGTCGAGCTGCGCATCGTTCCGAACGGGGAGATGCGCTGGATCCACCTGACCGGCCGCCGCTCGCGCGATGCGTCGGGCGCGTCTGTGCGCTGGGCGGGCTCGGTGACCGACATCACGGCGCGCAAGCGCGTCGACGAGGAGCTGCACGCGCGCCAGGACATGCTCGATCTCGCGCAGAAGGCGGCGCGGGCGGTCGCATTCGAGTGGCGCGTCGGCGCCGGCGAGGGGGAAAACCGCTGGTCGCCCGATCTGGAAGCGATGTACGGCATCGCGCCCGGTTCGTACGACGGAAGCTACGAGGCCTGGAAGCGGCTAGTCCATTCCGACGACTGGCCGAGTGTCCGTGCCGCGATCAAGGCCGCGCAGCAATCGGGCGACGTCGCCGCGGAGTACCGAGTCATCCATCCCGACGGCACGATCCGCTGGCTGCAGGCCAAGGGACGCATGTTCGCCGACGACCAGGGCAATCCGACGCGCATCGTCGGATTCATGCTCGACGTGACCGACCGTCATGACGCCGAGCAGGAGCTTCTCCGAATGGAGCGGCAGCTCCGCCAGGCGCAGCGTCTCGAAGCGATGGGTACGCTCGCAGGCGGCATCGCCCACGACTTCAACAACCTGCTTGGCGCCATCCTCGGTTACGGCGAGATGGCGTTGCGCGACGCGCCGTCGGGCAGCCGCCTGCGACGTGACATTGAGAGCATCATGATCGCGGGCGAGCGCGGCCGCGCATTGGTGGACCGCATTCTCGCGTTCAGCCGCAGCGGAGTCGGCGAGCGCGTCGCCGTGCACGTCGAGGCCGTCGCGCAGGAGACGCTCGCGCTGCTCGCCGCGAAATTGCCACCCGGCGTCGTGATCGAGGAACGGCTGCGTGCGGGCCGGGCCGCCGTCATGGGCGACGCGACGCAGATTCATCAAGTGCTCATGAATCTCGTGATGAACGCGGTGCAGGCCATGCCTTCCGGCGGCACGCTGCACGTATCGCTCGAGGGCATGCGCACCGAGGCGCCGCGCATCGCGACGACCGGCATGGTCGAAGCCGGCGACCATGTCGTGCTCCAGGTTGCCGATACCGGCACCGGCATTCCGGCGGGAATCCTGGAGAAGATCTTCGATCCGTTCTTCACCACCAAGGAAGTCGGCGTGGGCACCGGGCTCGGTCTTTCGCTCGTGCACGGCATCGTAACCGGCCTCGGCGGAGTCATCGATGTCGCGACTACCGTAGGCCAGGGAAGCGTCTTCACCGTGTATCTGCCGAGCGCCGGCGCTGTCACCAGCCCGAGCAAGCCCGCGCAACGCATCGAGCCGAGGACGCGGCGCGGACAGGAGCGCGTGCTCTTCGTCGACGATGAGGAGTCGCTCGTCAGGCTCGCTACCGAGACTCTGACGGAGCTCGGCTACACGGCCGTCGGTTTCACCAGCAGCAGCGCGGCGCTTGACGCATTCGTCGCCGATCCCGATTTCGATGCGGCAGTGACCGACGAGAGCATGCCGGGCATGTCCGGATCTGAGCTGATCCGCAAGATCCGGGAGATCCGGCCGACGATGCCGATCCTGCTCGTGAGCGGCTACCTCAGCGCGGAAGTCGTTCGGCGGGCGCGGAAAGCCGGCGCAAGCGAAGTCCTAAAAAAACCGTTATCGGCGGACCAGCTCGCAACGAGCCTCGACCGGATACTGCACATGCCAAGAGATCCGCACGCGACCGATGGCGCGCTTTCCGGCGCGGGAGCTCGCGCAGCCAAGCAAAGCAGACGCACGACAGCGCACCCATCGCGAGCCCGGCCGGCGCGACGCTGACGGTCGGCTCGTGGGTGCGAATTCATTCGCACGCGGCATTGCCTGGACGCGCGACGGCCGAATGAATTCGGCCCTACATGCGCGTTCCATCCGCAACAGGTTCTTGTCGTTTGACATAGAGCGCGGGCGTTCGGACATTCGCCGGTCGCGCCCGCGCCGAAGACTCGTCTCTCGTCGGTTCAAGGGAGATCACACGATGAGCACGATCACGACCAAGGACGGCACACAGATTTATTACAACGAATGGGGCAAGGGTCAGCCGGTCGTGTTCAGCCATGGCTGGCCGCTCTCGGCGGACGCCTTCGAGGACCAGATGTTTTTCCTGGCGTCTCGCGGCTATCGCTGCATCGCCCATGATCGGCGCGGCCACGGCCGCTCGAGTCAGCCGTGGACCGGGAATGACCTGGATACCTACGCCGACGATCTCGCGACGCTGGTCGAAGAGCTTCGCCTCGAGAACGCGATCCACGTCGGCCATTCCACCGGCGGGGGCGAAGTCGCTCGCTATATTGGACGGCACGGCTCAGGCCGCGTGGCAAAGGCCGTGCTGATCGGTGCGATCCCGCCGCTGATGCTGAAGACGCCGGCCAATCCGGGCGGCTTGCCGATGGAGGTCTTCGATCAGCTCCGCGCGGGCGTCGTCGCGGACCGTTCGCAATTCTTCAAGGACCTAACGCTGCCGTTCTACGGTTACAACCGCCCCGGCGCAAAGATCTCGGAAGGGGTGCGGGAGTCGTTCTGGCTGCAGGGGATGATGTGCGGGTTTCCGGGCGCGTACTTCTGCATCAAGGCGTTTTCCGAAACCGACCTGACCGAAGATCTGAAGAAAATCGACGTGCCGACGCTGATCCTGCACGGCGACGACGACCAGATCGTGCCGATCGCAGATTCGGCATTGCTGTCGGCGAAGATCGTGAAGGGGGCCACGCTGAAAGTCTACAAGGGCGCGCCGCACGGCATGTGCACGACGCACAAGGACCAGGTCAACGAGGACCTCCTCGCTTTCATCAAGGGCGAGGCTCCCCGCGCCTGAAATTCATTACACGGCAAAACCCGAGGAAAGCGCCATGCCGAACTACCTCAAGCTTTACACGATCCCGGATTTCGAAAGGCGATCGAGGCGACGGGTCGAAAGAACATCCTTCTCACCGGCCTGTGGACGGAAGTGTGCATCACCTGGCCCGCGCTTTCGATGCTCGATGCCGGCTACACGATCTATGTTGTCGAAGACTGCTGCGGGGCGACGTCGGTTGCCGCGCATGAGGCTGCGCTCTCGCGGATGGTGCAGGCCGGCGCGATCCGACTCACGACCATCGCAGCGCTGCTCGAGTGGCAGCGCGACTGGGCGCGACGAGAGCACTACGACGCGTTGATGGGCGTGCTCAAGCCGCATGCCGGCGCGTATGGAAGCGGCGTGGAATATGCCTATACCATGGTCCACAAAGCGCCGCAGTCCGCAAAGGTGCCGCAGGTGGTCAGGAAGGCCGAAGCTGCTCCGCGCAGCTAGTGATACTCATGCAAGTACCAACGTTCGACGCATAGGGGAGACAGCTATGATCCTGGGAATGTCGACGTCTGCGTTTACGTTGTTCCATGTTGTCCTGAGCCTGGCCGGCATACTGGCGGGATTCGTCGTTGTTGCGGGAATGCTTGGCTCGAAGACAGTCGATGGCTGGACAGGGCTATTCCTCGCCACGACAGTTCTCACGAGCGTCACCGGGTATTTTTTCCCCCGCGACCACATCCTGCCTGCGCATATCGTCGGCGCAATCTCTCTCGTCGTTCTCGCCGTTGCGATCGTGGCGCTCTACGGCTATCGCCTGGCGCGATCGTGGCGATGGCTCTATGTCGTCAGCGCCGTGATCGCTCTTTATCTGAACGTCTTCGTCCTGGTCGTACAAGCTTTCCAGAAGGTGCCTTTCCTGAACGCGCTGGCGCCGACGCAGGGCGATCCGGGATTTATCATCACGCAGCTTGTAGTGTTGATTATTTTCGTCGTTCTCGGAATCATGGCAGTCAGGTCCTTTCACCCGGAATTCAAGCCTCAGGCGCTGCGACCCGTGTGATCTCACGGGAACGGCTTGACGAGCTAAGGTTAGCCGAAGTCAGCCGAGGTCCGAACGCGCATTTGCCGATTCCATGAAGGAGGTCGACCCATGAACGACAAGGTTTCAACCGCGCGCCGCAAGGCGGCGCTCGCAGAGTAATTCGACCAACCGTGAGGATCGCTGTCATGTCACGCATTCTTGCCGCCCGACAAGCTTCGCGCCTGCTCGCGCTCGGATGTGTTGCGCTGCTGATCGGCACCGCAGCGGTCCGCGCCGCCGACTTCGGACCCGGATTCAAGACACGATCGGTGCCCGTCGACGGAGGCAGCTTGAGCGTCACGGTCGGCGGGAGCGGGCCGGCGGTGCTTCTGATCCACGGCTACGCCGAATCCTCGCGGATGTGGAAGCCGCTCGCAAAAGCGCTCGCGCCGCGCTTCACCGTCATCGCGCCCGATCTGCCCGGCTTCGGCGATTCGTCGATACCGAAGACCGGCCTGGACATGAAGACTGCTGCCCAGCGTATCCACGCCGCCGTCAATTCGCTCGGCTACAACAAGGTCCGGGTGGTAGGGCACGACATCGGATTGATGGTCGCTTACGCCTATGCCGCGCTGTATCCGCAGGACGTGGAGAAGCTCGCGCTCATGGACGCGTTTCTGCCCGGCATCGGCGGTTGGGAGGCCATCTACAACAATCCCGGGTTCTGGCACTTCCGTTTCTATGGACCAACGCCGGAAGCGCTGGTGAAGGGTCGCGAGCGCATCTACTTCGAGCACTTCTGGAACGATTTCGCCGCCGACAAGACGCGCTCGATTCCCGAAGCGGATCGTCGCGCGTACACGATCGAATATGCGCGGCCGGGCCGCATGGCCGCGGGATTCGCGTATTTTGCGTCTTTTCCGAAGACCGCGACTGACTTCGCGGAGCTGGCGAGGACCCCGCTCAACGTTCCTGTACTTTCGATCGGCGGCGCCAAGGCCCTTGGTACCGCGCTCGGCGAGCAAGCGAAGCTCATTGCAGCCAATGTCAAGGTGATCGTGCTCAGGGACACGGGCCATTGGATTCTCGAAGAGCGCCCGCAGGAGACCATCGCCGCGCTCGCCGACTTTCTTCCATGACCGCACTTGGGCCGCGATCGATGCGATCCAGAATGAGCCAAGCTGACCCTCGCTACTAAAGCCAAGGGCGGACAAGTCCTGTGTTCGATCTGCCCACGACACGTCGAAGAGGAGTGGCCGAGTGATGCAAGCGAACCGACGTATCGTCTATCATCGTCTTCACACTGCATTGACGGCCGGCACTGCCGGTATCAGTTAAGTCGAGGAACTGCGCATGAACGCACCCGATTCCAACAAGCTTGCGGCCGACTCGGAGCTCCCGGGCGCGCTCGTGAATCGTCGCCACCAAATGTTTCCGGAACTCACCGCTGCCGAGATCGAGCGGATCCGCCGGTTCGGCACGCTGCGACGCTATGCGCGCGGAGAGCGCTTGTTCGTGGCGGGCGAGCCCGGTCCCGGCATGTTCGTCGTTGTGAAGGGTACCGTGGACATCAGTCAGCGCGACGGACTCGGCCACGTCGCGCCCATTGCCAGTCAGGGTCCCGGTCAGTTCCTCGCGGAGGTCGGACAGCTTTCAGGACGCCACGCGCTCGTCGACGGTTACGCGGCAGACGACGTCGAGACGATTCTGGTTCCGCCAGAGCAGCTGCGTGCACTGATCATCGCCGAGGCGGATCTCGGCGAGCGCATCGTCCGCGCTTTGATCCTGCGCCGAGTGGGATTGATCGAAGCGCATGCCACCGGTCCCGTGCTGATCGGCGTGCCGCAGTCGCCCGAGGTGCTGCGGCTTCAGACCTTCCTCAAGAGAAACGGCCAGCCCCATCAGGTCGTTGATCCCCAGAGCGATGGGGCCGCGGCGGCCATTTGCGAACAGTATGGTGCCGCGGCGGGCGCGATCCTTGTCGTCTGTCCCAACGGTTCCGTGCTGGTCAACCCATCCGAGCATGCGTTAGCGCGCTGCCTGGGGATGCTCGATATCGCTGCGCTCAACGAAATATTCGATGTCATCGTGGTCGGCGCTGGACCGGCGGGGCTTGCTACCGCCGTTTACGCCGCGTCGGAAGGCTTACGCGTCGTCGTGCTCGATTGCCGTTCGTACGGCGGACAGGCAGGGGAGAGCGCGCGCATCGAGAATTACCTCGGCTTTCCGACCGGAATCTCGGGTCGGGCGCTCGCCGGCCGTGCGTTCGTGCAGGCGCAGAAGTTCGGCGCAGAGATCCTGATTCCGGCGCAGGCCGCCGCGCTCGATGCCAGCGGCGCAGACGCCGATGGCGAGTTGACGTTGACGCTCACGGACGGACGCAAGCTCAAGTCACGCACGGTGGTGATCGCGAGTGGCGCGCGCTATCGGCGCCCGGAGGTGCCGCGTCTCACGGAGTTCGAAGGCCGCGGCGTCTGGTATTGGGCCTCCGCGCTGGAAGCGAAGATGTGCATGCAAGCGGAAGTCGCGCTCGTCGGCGGCGGCAATTCGGCCGGTCAGGCGGCGGTCTTTCTCGCTGAGTACGCCTCGAATGTCCACGTGCTCGTGCGCGGGCCGGGCCTCGCCGCGAGCATGTCGCGCTATCTGGTCCGGCGCATCGAAGACAATCCCGTCATCGAGGTCAAGACGAATTGTCAGATCGTGGCGCTCGAGGGTGGCACGCACCTGGAGCGCGTGCGTTGTCGTGATGGGAGCAGCGGGA
>Ga0114129_10017509_pt1 | contig 10202 bp, 10 predicted proteins | sample RhiMetdeltSRZDD1_FD_80071 | JGI IMG/M metagenome (GOLD analysis project Ga0114129, IMG submission 80071) | Populus rhizosphere microbial communities from Tennessee, USA - Rhizosphere MetaG P. deltoides SRZDD1 (version 2) (version 2) | ecosystem: Host-associated > Plants > Roots > Rhizosphere >... | reverse complement strand
TCAAACGGCGAGGATCTGCGGCGTCGAGAATCGTGACGCCGTCGTTGAACATGTGGCCGACGTAGACATGGCGGCGGTTCACCATGATCTGCACGCCGTCGGGGCGGCCGCCTTGATCGCTGTACGACACGTGCCGGATCCGCCGTCCGATGCCGTCCGGTGGAATGGAGGTTCGCGAATCCTGTAACGCCTGTGACGCCGTGCCAGCGAGACCGAGCAGAGCCTTCATGTGCTCACGGCGAGTCATGGATATCAGACTATACGGGAACCGGGTTTGATGAGCCATGCGCCGGTGAGGCAGACGGCTGCGCCGGCGATCGCGATCCCGCTCGAGCGCGACCGCAAGCGCTCGCCAAATCACGGGGAGCGCACCATTCCGCTGTTGAAATGGACGCGCGAGGCTGTACGCGAACGCGTAAGAGACGAGCGCCGCGACAGCGTGACGAATCCGATCGCGATCCGGACGAACGTCACGCCCATCGGCGCAACCGCTTGCAGGCCTTCAGCGATGAATAAAAACGACGCGCCCCACATCACGCCGGGGGCGACAACGAGCAGCCAGTCCATCTCTCTTCTGCCGCATCTTCCTCATTCCTCTGCTCTTGGGTCGCCGACGAGGAAGTGGCCCGTCACTTTCTTGAACGCGTCGGAGGTCTTTTCTCCCGGCACGCCATCCACCTTGACGAATATTCCGGGAAACGTATTCAGCAGCCTCTGAAGGTTTTCGACTTCAGTCGACTTTTTCTTCGTGGAGAATTGAACGAGCGGACCGAACTCGTCGAACAAGGTGTTGCTGGCGCCACCGTGATCGGCGACGTCGGTCATCGGCGTCCCATCCGGTCTGAACTCGATCACGGCGAGCTCGGCCATCCGGCGCAACAACACGGCGGCGCCGCACTGTTTCGAGACGGCAGTCGGCGAAAACGTGCCGTCGGCAATGTACTTCCCCTGCGTGTAGTGATCCGAAAAGCTCCACAGATAGGGCGTCAGGACCTCGGGATGACGCAAGCGGTACCCGAAGCCGTTATACGCCTCGAGTTGGTACAGCGTCCGCGGCAGATCCCAGTCGGTGATCTTCTCCAGCTTCTTCAGCCGCAATGCATCTGTCGCGCTCTCTTCCCAGCTGAACGGAGGTTGACCGGATGCGGGCCGGTTGGGCGGCTCCTGGACCGTCCTCGCTGTGAGTGGATCGCCGTTGTGCAGGTGACGCGTGAAGTCGAATGACGCCTCCATCCCATGAATCACGCCCACGAAATACCACGGAATACCCAGCGGCGCACCGACGCCGTCATAACGTTCGCGGTTCTGCCCGACTTTCTTGACGAGCCCATTCACTTCGGTTGCCCGCTCCGGGCGAACGTGACATGAATCGAAGAGTTCCTGATATTCGTCGCGCAACGACGAGGTGAACGCAACGGTTGCCATAATCGCACCTTCCGCGTGCCAGAGACAGCGCCCGATTATCGGATTGTCACGGTCATTCTGTATTGAGAGCGGCCGCGCACGGCTGACGCGCGCTTCACGGAGATTTCATATTGTCCGTCTGTCGGTAACACGAGCGGCGCTGATTGTCCGGCGCTGAAGGCCAATGGTAAATTGGCGCCAGCCGTTGTCGCCGCGTCGATCACTATCGATCTCGGGGGAATTGCCGAGAATTTGATGGTGAGACGCTGACCCTTCTTCGCGACGAACGCGTATTCGCGTTGTGCATCGCCGCGCAGCGTGCCGCTGACCGTCGCACTGTCTCGTCCACGCGGGAACCGAATCGGGACAGGCTCCGCTTTGCCGCCCTGCGCGAACGACGCGCCGGGTTCGGCAAGGCAGCACATGGTCATGACGGCTGCGGCACAGGACGCCAACCACAGAGCAGGCATTGCCTTCCTCAAAACAAGTTTTGAAACACGAGCCGCATCACCATGTTCCCGCGCGGGTCGCCAGGAAACCGGCGAAGACCGGCTACATAGCCGGCCTCGAGTCTGGCGATGACCACAGTCAGCTGAAACCCTCCACCGAGGCCGTAGCGAATGTGTGCGTCGGGCGCGCCGCGTCGGTCGATACGCGCCATGTCGAACATGAACAGCGGCTTGATCGAGATCAGGTTCGCGCGGTCAGCTAGAAAATCGAGAATCGAGCTCACTCCCCGCAAGTCCTGTGCAGCCTTCGCGGCGGCCTCCGGTGCCGACGCACCCTGCATTTTGTAGCTCAGCGCAAGCATGTTGGTCGCGCACGCACCCTGGCTTTTCAGAATGTCGCCGAGCGGTCGCGCATCGAGAATGGGATTTCCGTCTTCGTCGAGCACTCGTTTGCAGTTCGCGTCGGCTTTCGGAATGCCGTCGATCGTAATGTCAGGGATCAATGGACGCGACCATGTCGGAACCGGGAATGCCAGATTCACATTGATGTGCCAATAGGCATCGCCGCCCTGGAGAACGCTCGTCGAAGAAGTAGCGGCCTGTCCGGCACCCATACTCCGCAGCAGCGGTCCGGAAGGAAGCGTCGTCAGCGTTCGGGAATCGCTCGCCTCGTACAAGAAATTGCGGGCGGAGTTGCCGCCGAAGAACAGTCCGTAAAAGGGCGCGTCGCCCCAGAGTTTGCCGCTGCCGGACACGATCTCGACGGACATGGCTTGATGCGGAGCCACGTCGAAGTCGCGCGCGTAACCCAGCAGCGCCGCGACCCGATGATAGCGGCCCGTCAGAGCGTCGGGCGACGAGCGGTCGGCCCACACACCAAGACGCGACACGCCGCCCAGCCATCGGCCGTCGGACATGACGCGAAATGCGAGCGAATTCTCGTCGCTCGCCGTTGACGCCGACGTGGTCGATTCGCTCAGCCGGTTTCCGGAACGAACGTAGGCCGCGCCGAGCGTCAGGGCCGAGAGCGCTGCGGAGCCCGGTTGCAGCTTGACGTCCATACCAGCCGACGCGAAGTTGTGAAGATAATCTCCGGAGCCGAGCGGCGTGCGATCCGCGGAAAAGTTCGCGCGCGCGGAAACCGTATCAATCAGTTTCGCGACATGGTGCGAAAGCGCAATTCCCGCAGCGGCGTTGTAAAAGGAGTGCTGCAGCGACTTGCGGATTTGCGTATCCAGGTCCACTCGAGTGGCGGTCGGCGTCAGCACGCGATGTGTCAGGTTCTTGTTCAAATCCAGGAGATTCGATTGCAAGCCGAACGATCCGGAGGCGCCGTACCGACCGTCATACGCCATATCGCCGTTCGGATTGAGCGCGAGCAACGGTCCCGGCACGCGGCTGAGGAAGGTCGGCGCGTTCGATCTCGTGTTGTCGAGGAGGTTCGACCACAAATTCGCCGTGTTGATGCGCACAGCGTACGCGACGACATCGATGTCGACGCATTTGCTCGAGGCGACTCCCGGCGCGCGTTCGCAATCCGCCGCGAGAACGGGTCTGACGCATGCGCTGACGTAGTTCACGGAGACCTCGGCGCCGTTGCCGGGCGAGATCGACTTCAGGATTTGAAATTCGGTTCCGCCATTTGAATCGCGCAGGCTCTCACGCCGCAGCGCATCGTGCAGCGTACCGATGAGTTCGGACGTCAGTGCCGGCGTGAAGAGCGTTCCCGCCGGCGGCGCCTTCGCCATCAAATCATCGGGCGCAAATCGCGCCGAGAATTTGACGGACCTGACCTTGTATTCGTCCGCGCCCGTAATATCGTCACGGCAGTCGCTGGCGTTCGTGCACGGAACCGCTGCGAAGAGACAGAGAAACAACGGAAGAATGAAACGGCCGGCCGAATGCACATCGAGCCTTCAATTCGTTACGACATTCTTGGCAGCAGAGGTCACCTCGGTTTTGTTGGCGTCGGACGGGTTGGCGGCGAACTTCTTCGACGCCTCATGCAGCGCGGGCAACTGGTCGGCCTGAGTGTCGGACAGTCCATTCACCATTCCGGCGATCGCCTGGTTCTCAGCGGCATTCAGCCCGCGGTAGGACACGTGAACCAGCTGATCGAACTCATCTCCCGTTGATCTCTTCTTGTAGAGATCGAATATGAATTTCCAGATGCTGTCGTTAGCCGGCGTACACGCCCGTTCGATGGACACAACGGCTTTGTGGCCCGACTCTGGTGAATAGATCATCACGTCGAGAATGAACGGCTTGCATTTCTTGGCCTCGACCTTGACGACACTCGCACTACCAGTCGCTCCGTTACTCATCGTAAAGGCCTCCTAGCTGGGGAAGCAGAATGTGGCGCGGCCCGCACGCCTTGTCAAGCGCGGTCGCCGACGTCTGGTTGACATCCGGTCGCTGCGAGCCGACGATCGTTCTCGTGCTCCGCACGATGCTCCTCGCGACGCTCGTCTTCTTCCTCACGCGCGCGGCGTGCGCCCAGGAGCTCAGTGTTCTTCACATAAAGGTGGTCCTGGTCGACGCAGAGCAGAAGCCGGCGCCGGTGCCGCGCCATCCACTGCTGATCAGCGACAACCCGGCAACGGCAACACCGCGGTTGATCGTCACGGCGGCCGACGGCACGGCCGACGTCAAATTGCGTCCAGGGAATTACACGGTGGAATCGGATCGCCCGGCCGTGTTCCACGGCAAAGCGTATCAATGGACGCAGACGCTGGACATCGTCGCCGGCCGCGACGCGGTCCTCGAGCTGACGGCCGCGAACGCGGAAGTGGGGCCCGCCGGTGCCGCAGACGCGACGTCGGGCGCGCCGCCGGAATCCGACCCGTATTTCCTTCTGACTCAATGGAAGGACAGCCTCGTGACGCTTTGGACTCCGACCGCTTACGCGTCGGGATTCGTCATCGACGCGAAGGGACTCATTGCAACGAACCAGCGGGCGATCGGTACGGCGACGTCCGTGGAGGTGCAGTTCACGCCGGCCATCAAAGTGGCGGCGAAGGTTCTCGCCGCAGATCCCGAGCGGGATGTCGCGCTCCTCTGGATCGATCCGGCGGTCATCGCATCGGTGCGGCCCGTACCGCTCGGGTGCAAGCAGGCGGCGGCGCCGCCTGTTGTGAACGGGCAGAAGCTTTTCGCAATCGGCGTCCCGCTCGGTCAGGAGAAAGACATCACACCCGGAACCGTGAGCCGCGTGGACGAACACACCATCGCGTCCGACTTCAGGCTCGGACGCGGCAGTACGGGTGGTCCGGTGTTCACGGCCGACGGCGGCGTGGTCGGGATCACCTCAATCGCGGATGACGCCGCTGCGCGAGATGACAGGGGGCACGGCGACTCGCGAGTCGTTCGCATCGCCGATGCGTGCACCGTCGTCGCTTCTGCGGAGACGAAGATGCAACAGGCCGCGCCGCCGAGCGGAACACACCTGCCGGTGGAGCCGGTGCGGCCGTTCCCGGTCGACGTACTGGAGAACGCCGCGAAACGACGTGCGGGCAGCCTGAACCCGTATCAGATCTCATCGACTGATTTCGACGTGGCCTTCATCACGCCCGTGCTCATCTACGGCGCGCAGCATCAGCCGCTCGCGCGGCCGATCATGGACTTCGGCAACTGGTCCGAATACGTGGCGGACTTTCCGGCGGTGCTGTTGATCCGCGTGACGCCGAAGCAAGTGGAAGGCTTGTGGACGAAGGTTGCGCGCGGCGCCGCGCAGACGCAGGGCGTCGCGATTCCTCCGATCAAGCGCATCAAGTCGAGCTTCTCGCGACTGCGCGCCTTCTGCGGCGACGCGGAGGTGACGCCGATCCATCCGTTCACGCTCGAACAGCGCCTTTCCGAGAGCGAGACGATCCGCGAAGGTCTCTACGTCTTCGAGCCGGGCGCGCTCGGACCGCAATGCGGAACCGTCAAGCTCGCGTTGTATTCGGAGAAGGAGCCGGAGAAGGGCGAGACTCGCCTCGTCGATCCGAATGTACTGCAACGGATCACGCAGGACTTCGCGATCCCCTGACGATCGCCGGCCACTAGTCGGAAACCGGCTTCGTCGGATCGACCCACACCCAACACAACGAACCGAGCAGGAACAGCACGCCGGTCACATAGAGCGGCGCGCTCCATTGCGAGAACCTCGACACGACCTGCGCGACCAGGATCGGACTGAGGATCGCGCCGACCTGGCCCGACGTGTTCATCGCCGCGCTCACCGCGCCGGAGCGCCGGCCGCCGATGTCGACGCAGCTGCCCCACGCCGCGCCGAGCAGAAAATTCGACGACCCGCCGCCGAGGGCGATGAGGACGGCGCCCAGTACGGGTGATTCCGCGAACGCGCCCGCGATGGTGAACAGGCCGGCCGCCGCGAGCGCGCCGCCGCCCACGGTGATGCGTCCGAGCCGCAGACCGAACCGGCGCACGGCAGCGTCGGTGGTGAAGCCGCCGAGAAGATCCGCGGCGGAACTGAGAATCAGCGGCAGCCCCGCGAGAATGCCGGCGGTCATGCCGGTGAGGCCGCGCGTCGCGAGATACGTCGGCAGCCACGTGACGTAGAACGTCCCGCCGAATGCCTGCGTGAAGTACATCAGGCAGAGACAGACGACCGTACGATTCCAGAGCAGCCGCTTCCATTCGGTCGCGTCGAGCGCGTGACCGGTGTCGGCCGCGAGGCCGCTCTCGATCAGCTCGCGCTCCGCCGCGCCGACGCGGCGATGTTCCGCCGGCGAGTCGCGAAACCACCGATGCCACGCGACGGCCCAGACGAATCCCAGCGATCCGAACATGGCGAACAGCGTCCGCCAGTTGAAATACGCGAGCAGCGCGGTGACCAGAATCGGCGTGAGGCCGCCCGCGAGGTGCATGCTCATGAAAAACGTGCCCTGCGCCCTGCCGCGCTCGTGCCTCGGAAACCATCGCGAGAACGTGCGTGCGACGGTCGGCAGCGCGCCAGCCTCGCCGGCGCCGAACAGGAACCGGATGGTCACCATCGACGCGAAGCCGAACGCGACGCCCGTGAGCACCGTGAACGCGGACCACCAGCAGACGATCCGCGTCAGCACTCGACGCGTGCCCATCCGATCCGCCCACCAGCCGGTTGGAATCTCGAACAGCGCGTACGCGAAATAGAACGCGCTGAACACGTAACCCATCTGCGTCGCGGTGAGATTCAGATCGCGTGCGACGTACGGTCGCGTGACGGAGATCGTCACTCGATCGAGATACAGAATCGCGCCGAGCACCATCGTCATCGCCACGACCTTGTGGCGGACGCGCGTGCGTCCGGGCGCTGGTGTGATGTTCACGGCCATACGGCTCGAGGATAGGATGGCACATGACGACTTCGAAGCCGAGGGTTCTCGTCACCGAATCGGAATATCGGAAGGCCGAAGCCTCGTTCGTCTCGGCGCTCGGGCTCGAATGCCTGCGCGCGCCGGACGCCGAAGTCGATCTCGCGCCGGCGATCCGCGACGCGGGCGCGTCGCACGTCGTCGTCGGGCCCGGCACCTACTCCGGGCCGCTGTACGAGGCGCTGCCGGCCGGCGGCGTGATCGCACGATTCGGCGTCGGCCACGACGGCATCGACAAAGCGAGAGCCACTGCCGCAGGTCTCCTCTGCACGAACACGCCGGGCGTCCTCAATCAATCAGTCGCCGAGCTCACGATGCTCCTCGTCGCCGCCGCGGCGCGGAACCTGACCGTCGCATCGACGAACATGGCGCGGCACGCGTGGGAACCTGCCATCGGCGAGGAGCTGCAGGGCAAGACGATCGCGATCGTCGGCTGCGGCGGCATCGGACGCGCGTCCGCGCGCATCGCCTCACTCGGGTACGGCATGCACGTCGTCGGTTGTTCCAGGGCGGATGCGCCTCCGCCGGCGGCGCTGGAACACTTCGACGAGGTGACGAACGATTTCGGGACCGCCGTGCGCGATGCGGATTTCGTCAGCCTGCACATGTCGGCGAGCCGCGACAATTTTCACTGGCTCAATCGCGCGCGTCTGGCATCTCTTGCCGAGCGCAGCTGGCTGATCAACACGGCGCGCGGATGGATGATCGACGAGGCGGCGTTGTTCGAGGCGCTCGTCCAACGTCGCCTGGCCGGCGCCGCACTCGACGTGTTCGCGCAGGAGCCGTACGCGCCGGTGAACGCAGGTGATCTGCGCTCGCTGCCGAATGTCATCCTGACACCTCACATCGGCAGCAACACGTCCGCCGCGAACCGCCGCATGGCCGAGCGAGCGCTCCAGAACATCGTGCTCGCCGAGAGCCGCTCGTTCGCGCGAATGGATCTGGTCAACCCCGAGGTCTTGCGTTGAACCCTTCGCCGCGGTACTCCTACGGCCTCACCCTGACGTATTTCTGCAATCGCTTGGGGCGCGGCTCGCCTCCATAGACGTTGCCGTCGCGATCGATCGCGACGAACTCCGCGCCGTCGCCCGCGGTCTGCCGTGGATCGCCCCACGGATAGAGGATGAAGGCGTTGATCCAGCCGGTCTTGGCATCGCCGATCCGGATCCCCTCTTCCCAGCCCGGATTCTGCACATCGTCGGATTCCGAGTCGGCGACGTAAATCTGATCCTTGCTGTCGAAGGCGATGCCGCTCGGCTTGCCGAATTGCGTCCACGGCGTCGTCAGCGATTTTCCCTCCTGGTCGAAGATCTGAATCCGGTTGTTGCCGCGGTCGCCGACGAAAATTCGTCCGCGCGAGTCGATCGCAATGGCGTGGAGCGCGTGGAACTCGCCAGGCGCCCATCCGCTCTTGCCCCATGCCTTGAGGAATTTTCCGTCCTTCGAAAACCGCACGACGCGGTTGTTCCCGTTGTCGTTGTGCCCGTCCGCGACGAAGATGTCTCCGTTCGCCGCCACGGCGACGTCGCTCGGCGAGGTGAAGTGATCGGGCCCGGCTCCCGGTTGCCCGGGCGTGCCCAGCGTCATCACCACCTTTCCGTCCCGATTGAACTTGACGACGAACTGTCCGCGTTTGTCGCCTTTCGGCGTTCGGTTCTCCGCGACGGCGTCGGTCACCCAGACATTGCCGTCGCGATCCACGTCGAGCCCGTGCGGCCAGATGAACATGCCGCCGCCGAAGCTCTTCACCACCTTGCCCTCGGGGCTGAACTGGACGATCGGATCGGTCTTCGAGTCGCGACACTCGTCGCCGAACCGCGCCGGATCGTCCAGCCGATCGCACCGCACGATCGCCCAGACGTGTCGACCGTCGGGATCGATCGCCACCTTGCCGACCGCGCCCATCGGCCTGCCGTTCGGGAGCTGGGCCCAGCCCTCGACGACGCGATAGGGATTTGGAAGGACCTGCGCGAACCCGACGATCACCGCGAGTCGCAGCATACTTCGCATGACCGCACCTCGCTGAAAACGGTGGCCGGATTATACGCGCAGTATGTTTGGTATCATCCGCGCCGCATGAGGGCACGATGAAAAAGCTGTCGCATTGTCTGGTCGTCGTCTTCGCAGCGGCGGCAACTATTCGGGCGAGTACGTCGCGTTCAGTCTGCCCGGCCGCTGATGTATTCGACCGCTGTGGCCGCTTCTCTTCTCACGGTGCCCCAACCCGGCACGCGCGCGGCATCGGTTGCGGCGAGCCGCTTCAACTTCGCGAGCGCGCGCCGCGATCGCAGCTGACCGAGCGCGAAGGCGGCCCAGAAGCGCACTTCTGCGGACGGATCGGACAGCGCCGCGAGGAGCGGCGCCTCGGCTCGTCGACGCGGCGCGGTCGCCAGTGCCTCGGCCGCCGCGCCGCGGACTCCAGGATGCTCGGCGCGATCGGCGAGGGCGTGCACGAGACGTCGATACGCGCGGCCGTCGCGCAGCCAACCGAGCTCGAGCGCGGCGATCTTGCGCACCTCGACGTCGGCGTCTTCGAGCAACGCACGAACGAGCGGGCCGAGTGCGCGGCGGGTGTGAAGGTGCCCGAGCGACACCGCCGCCTGCCGGCGCAGCCGCGGATCAGAATCCTGAAGGGCGGCGACGATCGCGGGGACCGCGCGTTTCTCGCCAAGCCGACCCAGAATCCAGCACACCTTGATCAACAGACTCGTTCGCGCCTGTCGTTTCTTCAGCAGGGCGATCAGATCGGTTTCCGAGCGCGCTCCCGTTCGAAGCACCGCCTCGACGTCGCGCCGCGGGCCGCGGCGATACCGCGGCGCCACCGGCGCGACGATCGACTGCAATCGCGAAGCGAAGTCACGCGTTCGAGGGCGCGTTACTTCTGACTGCACTTCGTGTTGCAGTTGCAATGGCGCTTGTTGCACCCTTCGGGCACCTGGTTGTTCGCGTCGCGCTTGGCGGCTTCGCACGCTTCGTCGAAGTTCGGATAGAT
>Ga0114129_10017508_pt1 | contig 10202 bp, 9 predicted proteins | sample RhiMetdeltSRZDD1_FD_80071 | JGI IMG/M metagenome (GOLD analysis project Ga0114129, IMG submission 80071) | Populus rhizosphere microbial communities from Tennessee, USA - Rhizosphere MetaG P. deltoides SRZDD1 (version 2) (version 2) | ecosystem: Host-associated > Plants > Roots > Rhizosphere >... | reverse complement strand
GATCATGAGGACCACGGCGCCGGTCATGGCGATGGTGGCGCCCTCGAGCCCGAGGACGCGGCTGAACAGGAACCCGAGGATCGTGAAGCCCATCACAACAAGCGAGATCCGCATGAGCGGCACGTTGAGGATCCTGCGCTCCTCCGCGACAAGACGTGCGATGTCCTCTGCCTCGAGCGCCGAGGTCGCCGCACGCAGCTCGTCCCGGAACAGCCAGCGTGCGAGAAGGAGATAGACCACGAGGGCCGCGGTCGCCACAGGCGCGAGGTTCAGGAGGAAGTCGTTGAAGTCCTTGCCCATCTGACTCCCGATGATGATGTTCGGCGGATCCCCGATGAGCGTCGCGGTGCCCCCGATGTTCGACGCGATCACCTGCGAGATGAGGAAGGGCACCGGCGACGTGCCCAGGCGCTGCGCGACGAAGAAGGTGATCGGCGTGAGCAGCACGACCGTCGTGACGTTGTCGAGGAACGCGCTGACGACCGCGGTGATCACGCTCGTCAAGAGGAGCAGCCGGTAGGGCTGTCCCTCCGCTCGGCGGACGGCCTCGACGGCGATCCATTGGAAGATCCCGGTCTTCGCCATCACGTTGGCGATGATCATCATTCCGGCCAGCAGAAAGATCACGTTGAAGTCGACGGAAGCGAACGCCTCCTGCTGGTCGACGAGCTTCAACAGGATCACGAGCGACGCTCCGAGGAGCGCGGCAAGCGTGCGGTGGATCTTCTCCGTCACGATGAGTGCATAGATCCCGATGAAGATCGTGCCCGCGAGTAGCTCTTCGCCTCTCATCCCGCGCCAGTATCGCCGCTCTCGCGGTACGCGCGATCGAGCAGGTCCATGAGGTGCACAACGGTGATCGGCGCGCGCGCCGCGCGCAGACCGGCGGCGATCTGCATCTGACAGCCAGGGTTCGCGGTCACGACGATCTGCGCGCCGGTGCTCGTGATGTGTCCGACCTTGCGCTCGAGGAGCTTCGCGGAGAGCTCCGGCTGCGTGACGTTGTACGTACCCGCGCTGCCGCAGCACCAGTCGGCCTCGCTGAGCGGCAGCACGCTCAGCTCGGGGATCGCGGCGAGCATCGCGCGCGGCTGGTCCTTGATCCTTTGCCCATGGAGGAGATGGCATGGATCGTCGTACGCGACGCGCACACGGAGCGGACCTGGTGCGGCGCTGAGGCCCGCGCCTGCGAGGAACTCGCTTGCGTCCTTCACGCGCGACGCGAAGCGCGTTGCGCGCTGCGACCACGCCGGGTCGTCCTTGAGGAGCCAGCCGTACTCCTTCAGTGCGGCGCCGCAGCCCGCGGCGTTCACGATGAAAGCATCCACCTCGAGCCCCTCGAGCGAGGCGATGTTGCGGCGCGCGAGGACGCGCGCCTCCACGCGCTCGCCGGCGTGCGCGTGGAGTGCACCACAGCAGGTCTGCGACTCGGGGACGATGACCTCGTATCCATTTCGCGCGAGCACGCGCGCGGTCGCGGCGTTGGTGTCGGCGAAAGCCGCGCGCATGACGCAGCCGGTGAAGATCGCCACGCTGCCTCGGCGTGCGCCGCGCGCGGCATACGTGGCGGGCAGCGCTCGCGACGACGCGCGATCGGGCACGAGGTCGAGCAGTCGCGCAAGTCGCCGCGCGACACCGATGCGTGAGCCGATCGTGCGCAGGACCGCCGCGGCACCAAGACGCTTCGATAACACCGAGAAGTGCGCGAAGCTCCCAAGTACGGCCGGGCGTGGCAGCAGAAAACGGAACGCGATCATGCGGACCAGTCGCTCGGTCGCAGAGCGCGGCCGCGCGGCTTCGATCTGCGAGCGCGCGCCCTCCATGAGCTTTCCGAACTCCACCCCCGAGGGACACGCGGTCTCGCACGCGCGACAGTCGAGGCAGCCGTACATGTGGCGCTCGAATGGATCGCTCTTGACGTCGACGCGACCCTGCCAGACGGTCTCCATCAGCCGGATGCGCCCACGTGGCGAGTCCATCTCGACGCCGAGCACCGCATACGTGGGACACGTCGGCAGGCAGAATCCGCAGTGCACGCAGCGCTGCAGCAGGTCGGGCGAGGGCGCGTCGGCGTTCGGGAAACCTGTCATCCCGCGGCGGATCTCCCCGGTTCGAGGATGCCGTGAGGGTCGAACGCCTGTTTGAGGCGTCGCATGAGAAAGAGGCCCGCCGGCTCGGCGTCGCCCCACGCCCCGAGGCGTCCGCGTAGCGAGTCGGGCCGCCGTTCGATCCGCGCTGATCCTCCGACCGCGCGAGCCGCCGCGAGAAGAGCATCGGCCGCGTTGAGCGTGATCGCGTCCTCGCCGCGCACAACGACGCGGACGATCCCGCCCGCCGCATCGGCCACCAGCTGCGTGAAGCCTTCCAGTCGCGCGGCGGTGGTCGCAAACGCCGGTTGCGCCGCGAGCGGCAGCGCGGCGCGCACGACCATCCCGTCCGCGCGGCCCGAGATCTCATTGAGGGTCGCGAGCACCCCGCTCACCCCGTCGTGGCGCTGCGCGGCCGTTCCCTGTGCGCGCGCCGACTGCGACAGGAGGTCGAGCGTGCGCTCGACCGGAGCGGCGTCGCCATCGGCTTGGAGCAGAAGCTCCCACGCACCGCCCGGTCCGCCCGAGATCGCGAGCGCGGCCGGGCGCGCGGATGTGCGAGCGATCGCATCCGCTGCCGCGAAAGCATCCGCGCTGCGTGCGAACTGCGCGTGCGCTCCCGCGCTGACGGGTGGCACCGGCAGGACTTTGAAGGTGCACTCGACGAGGACCCCGAGCGTGCCAAGCGAGCCGACGAAGAGCTTGTTGAGGTCGTAGCCGGCGACGTTCTTGACGACGCGGCCGCCGGAGCGCGCGATGGTGCCGTCGCCGAGCACGGCCGTCGTGCCGATGAGCAGATCGCGAACACCGCCGTACCGCGATCGCCAGAAGCCGGTGCTGTTCGCCGCGATGACCCCGCCGATCGTCGCCGCGTCCGCGTGCGGTGGATCGAGCGGCAGGAACTGGCCCGCACGGGCCAGCGCGGTGCGCAGGTCGGCGAGGCGCGTGCCCGCTGCCACCGTCACGGTGAGGTCCGCCGGAACGTGTGCGACGACGCCGCTGAGGGCGGTGGTGTCGAGCACCGCGTCGGTCGGAAGCACCTCTCCGACGTAGTCCTTCGTTCCGGAGCCGCGGATGCGGATGCTGCGCGATGCCGATGCCGCCTCGGCAACGGCGCGCGCGCAGGCAGCGGCGTCCGCGGGCCGGATCCGCTCGGTGGTCGTCGCGTTCACCGCCTGGCGGCGAGCTGGAACTCGCGACAGCGGCCCGGCGTGGGGAAGATCTTTCCCGGATTCGACAGACCGTGAGGATCGAACGCGGTCTTCACGCGGCCCATCGTCGCGAGATCGTCGGCGCTGAACTGCAGCGGCATGAAGCAGTTCTTCTCCATGCCCACGCCGTGCTCGCCGGTGATCGAGCCGCCCGCCGCGACGCACGCTTCGAGGATCTCGAGACCCGCCTGCTTCACACCCTCGAGCTCGCTCTCGTTCGCGAAGAGGATCAGCGGATGGAGGTTCCCGTCGCCGGCATGAAAGACGTTCGCGATGCGCACTCCGTGTCGCTGTGCGACCTCCCGCACCGTCCGGAGCACCTCGGGCAGTCGCGTGCGTGGGATGACACCGTCCTGCACGTAGTACGCGGGTGCGAGACGACCCATGGCCGCGAACGCGCCCTTGCGCCCGGCCCACAACCGGTCGCGCTCGAGCGTCGTCGCCGCGCGCCGGAGCGTTGTCGCGCCGTTGGCGCGGCAGATCTCTTCGATGCGCGTCGCGGCGTCATCGAGGCCGTCGCGGAGGCCATCGACCTCCATGAGAAGGATGCCGCCCGCATCGAGCGGGTATCCCGCACCGACCGCCGCTTCGACCGCTTCGGTCGCGAGCTGGTCCATGAGCTCGATGGCGCTGGGCACGATGCCGGCGCCGATGATCGCCGAGACCGTCTCGGACGCGCCGTCGATCGTCGTGAATGCCGCGAGGATCGTTCGCTTGTCCTCCGGCAGAGGTGTGAGGCGCACGGTGATCTCCGTGACGATGCCGAGCGTTCCCTCCGAGCCGACGAAAGCGCCGATGAGGTCATAACCCTCGTACTCGACGGCCTTACCTCCGAGTCGAACAACGGTGCCGTCGGAGAGCACGATCTCCAAGCCGGTCACGTGATTCGTCGTGACACCGTACGCAAGGGTGTGCGGACCACCGGAGTTCTCCGCCACGTTGCCCCCGATCGTGCACGCCTTCTGGCTCGACGGATCGGGAACGAAGTAGAGGCCGTGCGGCGACGCGGCGGTCGACAGGTGCAGATTGACGAGGCCCGGCTGGACGACCGCGCGCATGTTGGGCACATCGATCTCGAGGATCCGCGACATCCGCGCGAAGGAGACGACGACGCCACCCTCCACGGGGATCGCGCCGCCGGAGAGACCGGTGCCCGCGCCGCGGGGGACGATCGGTACGTCGTTCTGATGACAGAAGCGCGACAGCTTCGCGACGTCGGACGTGTCATTCGGCAGCACGACCGCGTCGGGTGTCGCCGTGTCGACCGCGCCGTCGTATTCGTAGATGAGCAGGTCCTCGCGCGTCCCCAGGACCTTGTCCTTCCCGAGAAGATCCGTGAGCGCCGAGATGAGCGGCGCGCCGCGCAGTCCCGCGCGTACGGTCACGCCGACGGCTCGGTCTTCTCGCGGACGGCCGAAGCGAGCTCCGACGCCGAACGCCGCAGCAACGGAACGAGCTCGGTGCAGCGCTGGCGTGTCAGCCGATTCGCCGGCGCCGAGATCGAGATGGCGCCGATGAGCTCGTTGGGAGCGCCCATGACCGGAACGGCGACGCAGCGGACGCCGTCGTCGTACTCCTCGTCATCGATCGCGTAGCCGCGCTCACGGATCTCCTCGAGCGCGCGGCGCAGAGCTGCCGCGTCGACGATCGTATGTGGCGTGTATGGACGGAGCTCGAGCCGATCGAGGACGCCATCGCGTCGCGCGGCTGGAAGCGCGGCGAGGATCGCCTTGCCGGCACCGGTCGCGTGGAGGGGCACGCGGTTTCCGGCCTGCGTGAAGAGCCGTACGACCTGCGGGCTCGGGATCGTCTCGATGTAGACGGCGGCGAGATCGTCGAGGACGACGAGGTTGGCGGTCTCACGCGTCGCTTCGGTGATCGCACGCAGGACCGGTCGAACCCGTAGGCGGAGCTCGCCGAAGCGGGACCGGCCCTCCGACAGGGTCGCGAGCTTCGCTCCCGCGTAATAGCGGCTCGTTTCGGGGTTCTGGCGAACATACCCGCGACGTAGGAGTGTGGATAGGAGACGATGGACGGTGGAAACATGGAGCGTCGTGCGCGCTGCGAGCGCGGTGATCGAGACCTCGCCGTCGGCGGCCGCCAGCGCCTCGAGCAGATCGAGTGCCCGATCGACCGACTGGACCGATCGGCGTGCGCGCTTTGGGGCCGTGCCGGGGTCTTTCGCTTCGCGCAAAGTCACCTCCGCCGCGTGAAAGGATAGCCGTTGGAGGGCCGGCCATGAACAAGGACGAACGCCGCGAGAGCCTCGAAGCCCAGGTCGCGTCCTTCCCGGACGCGCCGGGCGTCTACCTGTTCAAGGACAGCCGCGGCCGCGTCCTCTATGTGGGCAAGGCCGATGTCCTGCGTGACCGGGTGCGGGCGTACTTCGGCCCGACCCTCGACGTCCGCCACATCCGCATGGTCGAGCGCTCGGAGCGTGTCGAGTTCGCGGTCACCGGATCGATCTCCGAGGCCTACCTGCTCGAGGCGAGCCTCATCAAGCAGCACAAGCCTCGCTACAACATCCGCCTCAAGGACGACAAGTCCTATCCGTACGTGAAGATCACCCTTGGCGAGGATTTCCCGCGGATCCTGCGGACGCGTTCTCTCGGCGACCGCACCGCGCGTTACTTCGGTCCGTTCGCGAATGCGAAGTCGGTCGACCAGTCGCTCGATCTGCTTCAGAAGCTCTTCCCGTATCGCACCTGCAAGCTGACGATCCTCGCGGGCGACGAGGGCAAGGGCCGCACCGTCCCGCCGAGCGCGCTCCCCGGCGGACGACCGTGCCTGCTCTTCCATCTGAAGCGCTGCACGGCGCCGTGCGTCGGCAACACGACGAAGGACGAGTACCGCGCGACGATCGACAAGAGCGTCCTGTTCCTGGAAGGGAGGTACGAGACGCTCGCGCGTGCCACGCGCAAAGAGATGGAGTCCGCGGCCGAGACGCTCGAGTTCGAGCGCGCAGCGGCGCTACGTGACCGTCTCACCGCGATCGATCGCACGCTCGATCGGCAGGAGGTGCATGCGTACAAAGGGGACGACTTCGACGTGCTCGCAGCCGCGCTGGCCGAGGGTGATGCGGTGGTCCAGCTCTTCCGCGTGCGCGACGGAACGATCGTCGGACGGGACCACTTCGCGCTGGAGGGCTCCGAAGGTGCCGGCCCGCCGGAGGTCATCGCGTCGTTCCTTCGCCAGCACTACAGCGCTGCGACGACATTGCCGCCGGAGATCGTGACACCGACGACGCTGCCCGAGGCCGATTCGTTGGAGACGTTCCTCACCGAGCGGCGCGGGGCCCCGGCGCGGCTGCTCGTGCCGCAGCGCGGCAAGAAGCGGCATCTCGCGGAGCTCGCGGAGCGCAACGCGAAGGACGCGCTCGAACAGGAACGCGTGCGGTGGCTCGCCGACCGCGGCAAGACCGAGGTCGCGCTGCGCGAGCTGCAGGAGGCGCTCGGTCTCGAGGGACCGCCGAAGCGGATCGAGTGCTACGACGTGAGCCACGTGCAGGGCACCAGCGTGGTGAGCTCGATGGTCGTGTTCGAGGACGGCCGGCCCGCGAAGTCGCAGTACCGCCGTTTCCGCGCGCGCATCACCGACCGCAACGACGACTTCACCAACATGCGCGACACGCTGAAGCGGCGCTTCGCGCGAAGTGCATCACCGGAAGCCCAGTCGTCCTGGCCGCTGCCCGATCTGGTGATCCTCGACGGTGGCAAGGGGCAGCTGTCCGCGGGTCTCGCGGCGCTTGCCGACGCTGGCCGGTTGCAGATCCCGATCGCCGCGCTCGCGAAGGAGCGGGAGGAGCTGTTCGTGCCGAACCGGCCCGATCCGATCGTCCTGCCGCGCAATGCTCAGGGCCTCTACCTGGTGCAGCGGATCCGCGACGAGGCGCACCGCTTCGCGGTGACGTATCACCAGAAGGTGCGTGCGCGCCGTGCGATCCGCTCGATCCTCGACGACGTCGCCGGGGTCGGACCGGCGCGCAAACGCGCTCTGCTCCGGAAGTTCGGATCCGTGCGAGCGATGCAGGAGGCGCCGGTCGAGGACCTCGCCGCGGTCGGTGGCGTCGGGCCGGCACTCGCTGAACGCATCAAACAGGCGCTCTCGTCCTGATGGAGATCAAGCGAGCCACGATCTCCGACCTGGACGATGCGGCGCCGCTCTTCGACGCGTACCGCCAGTTTTACGGGCAGCGCTCCGACGTCGCCGCGGCGCGCGCCTTTCTCGAGGACCGCCTGCGGCGGAACGAGTCCGTGATCTTCCTCGCCGTCGCCGACGCGGGGCGCTCGAGCGAAGCGGTCGGGTTCACCCAGCTCTACCCCTCGTTCTCGTCGGTGTCGCTGAGGCGCCTGTGGGTCCTCAACGATCTCTTCGTCGGCCCGAGCGCGCGGCGCGGGGGGGTCGGCAGGCGGTTACTCGAACGTGCCAGGGAGTGGGCGATCGAGACCGAAGCCAAGGGGCTCGTCCTGGCAACGGCGGTCGACAACGGCAAGGCGCGGGCGCTCTATGAGTCGTGCGGCTGGCAGCGGGACGATGGATTTCAGCACTACTACCTCTACGTGTGACCCTCCGGCGTGGCCGCCTTCTGTGTGATCCTTGACGCCCTCCGCCACCTCATCGTTTCGATATCTCGGCTACAGAACCATGAGGAACGCTTGACTTTCCTTTAGGTCGAGTCGCATCTTCGATCCATGGCCAATCCCGTCGTCGCGAAGTGCCCCATCTGCTCCGAGCAGCTCAAGGTCGTGCGCCTCGAGTGCGACAGCTGCGGCACGCGCATGGAGGGCTCGTTCTCACTCGGCCGCTTCCACGCGCTCTCCCCTGACCAGCTCGAATTCCTCGAGACGTTCATCCGCGCGCGAGGCAACTTCAAGGACATCGAGCGCGAGCTCGGCATCTCATACCCGACCGTGCGTTCGCGCTTGGACGCGATGATCCGGGCCTTGGGCTTCCCATCGCAGGCCGAGCCGGACCGCGAGAGTGAACGGCGCAAGGAGATCCTGCGCGAGCTCGCCGAGGGCCGCATCGCCGCGGACGACGCCGCGAATCTCCTGGAAAGCGAGCCGAGCGCTTGAGCGAGCGACGACGCGACGACGAGCGGGACGCCGAAAAGGACGCCGCGAAGGCCGCTGAGGACGCGGCGAAGGACGCCGCCAAGGACGCTGAGAAGGAGGCCGAGAAGGACGCGCGCGGTGAGGATCGCGGCCCCTGGGCGTCGCGCGAAGGGCGCGAGGAGCGGCGAAGGGAGCGTGAGGCGCGTCGCGCCGATCGCGATGCCGAGCGCGAGCAGCGTCACGCCGAACACGCCTCACGCCGAGCGGAACACAAGTCGCACCGGATCGAATTCGGATCGGGCGGCGCGGCGTTCAAGTTCGATGGCCGTGAGTTCGATGCCGGCCAGTTCGCCCGCGCCTTCGTCGGCGATTTTGTCGGTGACGTCGGTGGCGAGAGCTACTCGGAATCGATCGAGGAGCGCTTCAGCTTCAAACAGACGCCGCGCCTCAAGGTACGGAACGTTTCCGGGGAGACCTCGGTCACCGCGGCAGGGGCGCCCGGCGAGATCCGGGTCGTCGCGCGAAAGCGCGTGAGCGCGGGCAGCGAGGACCGCGCGAAGAGGCTGCTGCAGAACCTCGAGGTTCGGATGGAAAAGCGTGGTGACGAGCTTGTCGTCGAGCCGCATCTGTACGAACAGGAACGCGGCTGGATCGATCTGTTCCGCGGTAAGCGGTTCCGTGTCGACTTCGACATCACTGTGCCGGCCGAGTGCGCCGTCGACGCGCAGACCGTGAGCGGCGAGCTATCGGTCGAGGGCGTCCATGGACCGATCGAGATCCAAACCGTCTCGGGGGACGTGCGGCTCGAGGACGTGCAAGGGCCGATGCGGTTGAAGTCGGTGAGCGGCGACGTCGATTGCCGGCGTTACGTCGGGCATCTCGAAGGGAACGCGGTGAGCGGCGACGTCACGATCGCCGCGTCCCGTTTGCGCTCGACCCAGCTGCACACCGTGAGCGGGGACGTCGAGATCGAGGGGAGTCTCGATCCCAGGAAGGAGCACCGCTTCAAGACGATCAGCGGTGACGTCGATCTGGCGCTCGCCGGGGCTGACGCCACGATCGAGTTCCGCACCGCGAGCGGCGATATCGAGTGCGAGCTCCCCGCGCGCATCGTGCGGCACGGCCGCAAGGAGTACGGCGTCGTGATCGGCGGCGGCCGTGGCCACGTTGGCGTCAAGACCGTCAGTGGTGACCTCACCGTGCGCGGGACGAGCGCCTCAACGCCCGACGAAGCGCAGACCGAGGAGCTCGAGGCCGACGAGGCCCCGGCGGCCGACGTCGAGCGGACGCAGCCGATGGACATGTCGTCGCGCGAGGAAGTCCGCTCCGTGCTCGAGCGTCTCGCGCGTGGCGAGCTCGGCGTCGATGACGCCGCGGCCGCGCTCGACAAAGCTCGCCGAGAGCGCTGACGTGCCGAGCGACGAGGGCAAGCAGGTCCTGAAGCTGCTCGCGGAGGGGAAGATCGACGTCGAGCAGGCGTTCCGGCTCCTTCGCGCGCTCGGCGACATCGACGAGCGACCGGGCCGCACGACGCAGCCGACGCCGCCACCGCCACCGCTGGCACCCGAGCCGCCCATGCCGCCGGGCACCCGCGGTCGCATCCTGCGCATCCGCGTCACTGAAAACGGGCAGCAGAAGGTCAACGTCGCGATCCCTCTCGCGATCGCGCGCGTCGGGAAGATGAAGCTCGCCTCGAGCGGGCTGGTCCGGGGCCACCTCTCGAAATTCGGCATCGATCTCGACGAGCTGCTTCGCTCCATCGACTACCCGGGCAAGTTCGTCGACATCGCCGACGACGAGGACCGGGTGGAAATTTTCGTCGAGTGACGCCCGCCGTCGTCGCGACGGGG
>Ga0114129_10017507_pt1 | contig 10203 bp, 9 predicted proteins | sample RhiMetdeltSRZDD1_FD_80071 | JGI IMG/M metagenome (GOLD analysis project Ga0114129, IMG submission 80071) | Populus rhizosphere microbial communities from Tennessee, USA - Rhizosphere MetaG P. deltoides SRZDD1 (version 2) (version 2) | ecosystem: Host-associated > Plants > Roots > Rhizosphere >... | reverse complement strand
GGACGGAGCACGACGCGGTCGACGACCGTGAAGACCGCCGTCGCGGCGCCAATGCCGAGGGCGAGCGTCAGGATTGCGGGCAGGGCAAAGCCAGGTGCACGCCGCAGCTGCCGCAACGCGTACTTCAGATCCAGCCACAGAGTCGTCACAAATGAATCCTTTCGGACGGGCGGCCGCCGCGATCCCGTGCGCCGGAGCAAATTGCGGCCTATCGAGCGATACGCCTGACGGCGATACCAGCGATCTGCCGCTGCAGGCCCTTGCTCCACGGCAATCGCCGCATGTTCTTCTTCGCAGTCACCGAGCATGAACACGCGGTCATCGTCAGGCACGGACCAGGCGAGCAGGCGCTCGGCAAACCTGGGCGGCCTCATGCTTTCTTCTCGCCGGGCTCAAAGCCCTTCCACATCTGCAGCAGCACGGATCGCGAACGCTCCAACGCCGTCTGGCCGGCGGCTTTGAGCCGGTAATACCGTCGCGCGCGACCGCCGCGTTCGGGCGATGGATCGCCGATTCTCGTACCGACGAACCCGCGCCGCTCGAGACGCTCGAGCGCCGTATAGAGGGCGCCCACCGACACCGACCGGCCTGTGTTGGCTTCGATCTCCCGCCGGATGGTCGTGCCATAGGCGTCCTCGCCCAGACGCATGAGGGCCAACAGCACGACGTGCTCGAATTCACCGAGAAAATTCGACTGCGGCATTTATTCCTAAGTGTAGGACTCAGAAAGAGAGGACGTCAACCAGCGCGGGAAAGTTCCGGAGGGTTGGCGTGGCTAAAGCCACGCCCTCCTAGCCCCCGGAGCGTGCGGGCAACAAACGTTTCGGGAATTTCGCGACGACGGTGTAGTTGGGATCGACGACATTGGCGATCCGGGAATGGCCGCCCTGAGAGACGACCTGGTACGCCTCCATCTTTTCGAAGCCGTACTCAGTCACCAGCCATTCGATCAGTTCGACCTGGGCAATACGAAACGCATCGACCAGGGGCCGTGCGCTTCCAGCAACCATGATGTCGTCCGCGTCTTCCATGCGCGGCCAGCGGATGCGGCGGCCCTTGATCAAATCGAACTGAAACGTCACATCCATCGTGGTCTCGAGACCCGATCCGCAGATCTCGCCATCGCCCTGCAGGGCATGCCCATCGCCGAAGTAGAAGAGCGCGCCGTCGTGAAAGATCGGCAGATAGACCGTGGTGCCCTCGCGCGCGTCAGCCGCATCCATGTTGCCGCCGAAGTTGCCAGGCCATAGACCGCCGAATTCCTCAGCGCCCTGGGGCGCGACCGCCAGACGTCCGAGCATCGGGCGCAGTGGCATCTCGATCGATTTCGACGCGGAGTTCGGCAAGTCGAGGATGCCGACGTTTCGCGTGCGATCGAGGCGCCACTCGAAGCGGCGCGCTGGCAACGGATCGTTCAGGATGCGCGTGCGCGTGTCACCAGCCACCGCGCTGATGCCATTTGGATTGACCGCCGAAACCGCCGAGTCGCGATTCGGCCGCAGCCGAAGGATGCGCACGACGAGGGTGTCTTCTGGCGTCGCGCCTTCGATGAGGAACGGCCCCACTTCGCCCGGCCACGCCCCGCCAGCCTTTTCGTAATAGTCGCCGGAACGCGAGAACGTCCGCGTTTCCACGATCGTCCCCGGCTTCACCTTGAGAACCGGAGGGCGCACGGCGAACGTCGGCACACCATCGGTGGGCTCGAACTTGATCTTCTCGGATTGCGGGGTCGCCTGGGCCGGAACGAGCAGATTCAGCAGCGCAGCAAACAGAAGCAGCATGAAGCTACCGTGAGCGTTTCTTTCCGCCGTGACGCTGTGGCTGCGCCGGACGGAACCCACCCTGCCCGCGATTCCCTTGTCCGCGGCCAGTGGGCCGCGGCCCGGCGAATCGCTGACCGCCGTGCTGACGATGGCCGTTGTTCCCACCTTGCCCAGTACGAGGCCTTCCGCCACCGCCGCCGCCACGATTGTCGCCCCGGAAGTTTCCGTTTCCGCGGCTGCGAATCGTGAACTCCGGCAAAGGACGCGCGTCCTTCTGGCCTTCCGGCCGTGGAAGCGTCGCGCGAATCAACTGACGATGAACCGGGCCGTCTTCGATCGGCGGTTGTGGATCCTCGTCCGCCGCTACCGCCATCGGCTGCACGTCCTCGACATGCTCCGGCTCGGTTTCGCCGGCGTCGATCGCGTCCGCCGGCTGGCCGGCTTCGGCGGTTTCGTGAGCGTATTCGTCTGGATCGGAGATGGGTTCGGAAAGGTCGGAGGCTGGAGAGGCAGCGTTCAGCACCGGGGTAGGGTCGGCTTCCGTTATCCCCGCCAAGACTTCTTTATAAAGCGCCCCGGGTGCGTCCTTCTTCTTCCGGCGCGGCGCCTTGCCCCCTTTGTATGCGTGCTCGGCGTCGCAGGTCGTACAGCGCGTCTGCTTGACGTCGTCTTCTATCATCGCGACGACGGCGTGGTTGGTCACCCGACGTTCGCGCGGACAATAGTCGTCCAATATGTCACCGAGACGCAGCCGGCGCTGCTCCATTAACTCCCCCGAATTGGTTTCCGATTAGGTTGGCTGGAAAGACCGATAGCGCAGGTTCAGTGAGTCTAGCAGACCCGCTGACAGTCACGCAACCGCCGATCCAGCTGAATAGACGCGAGTTTTCACCATTCCACCCTGACACGTCACGGGAAACGCGGATGACCGTGCTCACGGGACGCGGATCTAAGTGGATCTCCTGATAAGCCCACGGACGCGGATGTTCGCGATTGTCCGAAATCGACCTATTTCCTCGAATCCGGCGTCCCGTTAACGTGATCAGCGATTGGTGCCACGCGCCGGATCGGCGGCGTCGATCCAGGCCAGGGCCCGTTCCATGACGGCGTCGCGGCCTGCCAGGAGGTCGTCCCGGCGAAGAGGGACAGTCTCGTCCGGGATGACGCCTCGCCCTTCCAGCCTGGTTCCGTTCGACGTGACGAAGTCCCCGTATGCGTGGACCAGGACGTCTCCGTTCGGCAGCTTGTTGAACAGCGCCGGCAACGCCTGCCCCATTGAGGTCTGTCCGAAGACCCGAACGCGGCCGAGCGACTGCATCCCGCCGGCGAAGCACTCCGACGCGCTGCCGGTCATGCCGTCGATCAGGACGGCGACCGGCCCGGAGAACGGCTCCACGGGCTGCCCCGCCGCACTGACGCGCCTCGGGTTGGACGGAAACCGCAGTTCGCTTTCCCGGGTCTTCATGATTCCGATCGGCTTCGCCTCGGTCAGGAAATGCCCCGAGATCCCCATGAGCATCCCGGCGATGCCCCCGGGGTTGCCGCGCAGGTCGATGATGATGCCATCAGCGGATCGGAATTCGTCAACCGCTTTCAGGAACAGACCGTCCACCAGCGGCATCCAGACGTTGAATGCGATCACGCCGGCGGTCTTTCCGGACGGCGTACGACGACCGGCGGAGTTCACGCGCACATACATCGTCGGGAGGCTGCCAACCGTCACAGGGGCACCACCCTCGGCGCGCCGGGTCACGGGCACTGTCACCGGATTGCCGCTGCCGTCGGTGAACGTCATCGGGACCGTTGACCCCTGTGGTCCCCGAAGCCGGCTCTGCGAGATACGCCATGCCTCGACCTGCCGCAAGCGAGCCGGCATCGTCGAGGGCAGGGACGTCAACGCATCCTTGATCGGTTTGCCATCGACGGCCGTCAACACCCACCCGGTGCGGACCCCGCTCGAAGCCGCGCCGCTGTCAGGCTCCACTCGAGCAACGATCAGATCCGTATCGACCAGACGCACGTCGAATCCGGGAGTTCCGCTGAGATCCAAGGTCGCTGAGTACGTGTCGGCGGTCGACGGAATCAACGCGAAGTGGGACTGGCCGAGCCGACCGAGCATGTCGCCGATCACGCTGCGCAGCTCGGTGTCGTTCTGCGCGGCTGCGGCGCGCGGACGAAGCTCCGTGCGCACGGCGTCCCAGTTCACGCCGTTCATCGCGCGATCGAAGTGCGTGTCGCGAACGATCGTCCAGGCAGCGTCGAACGTATCAAGGGCTGTCGCCGCCTGCGACTCGAGCGTGGCGAGCGTCAACATCACCAGCGCAGCGACACACACGAATCGTCTGATCACTTCATCAACGCCTTGATCTCTGCGGGTGGCTCGAACACGGACGGATTGACCTTGTCGTACTCGAGAGAGACGACGGTCATCACTTGCTGGATGGGCCCGGCGGTCATGGTCAGCTTCGTCGGCTGCAGCACGTTGCCAAACGGTTTGTAGTCCGTCTCGACGGTCGTCGCAGTGATCGCCCCCATCGGCATCTCGCGTGTGGTAATGCTTCCGGCCTTCAGGCCTGTTTCGACGTCAAAGAACTGGAAGTCCTCCCCACCGTTCCTATGAACGAGGCGGACCTTGAAGCATGGCCGCCCCTCGAAGGTCGTCTTCTCCACGACTGTCATCGACGCGTAGCGCTTCTCGGGCTGCACCTCGGCGTAGAAATCAGCGTCGAGCTTCTTCTCCTCCAGCTGTTTCCCCTGCAGAATCAAGGGACCGGTCATGGGCGAAATCGTCCAGCCGACGGTGCCGTTGAAGCCCTCCTGGATGTCGCCTACGCCGGGCAGCGAGATGCGCATGAGCATGCTGTTCGGCTTTGCCTGAAAGAGCTCGAGGGTTCCCTTCAAACCGGCACCAGCAACCTCGACGGTGCCGGTGGCGTGTGCCGAGGACTTCGACATCAACGCCTCGCGACCACCAACCGCCTTCACATGGCGATCCAGAACCTCGCGGGCCGAGGGCAGTTTTTCGCTCGTGGCCGGCGCTTGCGAAGGAGCGCTCGGCGCCGCCGCGATGAGGGCAATCATCGGCACGGCAAGGCCGAGCCAACTTCTCAACATTCGCATTCGGGATAACTCCTCCAGGGGGGCTCGTACAAGTGTGAGCCAAGGAGGCGGCGAAAGCAAACCTTCGTCACTTTGTTACACTCACACCATGCTCAAGGGCGTGCGACGGGCGGTCGTGAAGAAAGTCCAGCCAGTCAGTATTCACGGACAGATCTCGCTGGACGTGTATTTCGCCGATCCAGCCGAACCGGACGGCCAGGTGAGCCTTGCGAGAATAGGTCCCGAATCGATTCCCAACCACCTCGAACCGGGCGATCTGGTCGACCTGCACTATATGCTGGGGGTGGTCACCAGCATCACGCGCCCGTCCGCCGACGCGCCTTGATGAAGACGTCGACGTTGTCCGGCCTGTGGTTCCAGAAGGATAACCTGATGCGTCCATCCTCCATCTGAGAGACGGTTGCGGGGATGGAGCTTGTCGTCAGATACCAGCCTTCCGGCAGCACGACATCGTTCCGCGGCCGGCCAAAACTTCGGCGCCACATCAACTCGCCATTGATACGCGCGTAGCGAGCCGGATCGGTATACGTCTCCTCGATGCGGAGGCGCACTGACTGGCCCTTCGCAACGGGTGGAAACCGGATCACCACGACCTCGGAGTCCGGCCGCACGGCCTCGCCAATGTCGATGCCGGCCTTCGTGATGGCGTCGCCCTTCAGCGTTTCGACCTTCAGCTTGTCGCCGGTGTCGAGCACACGCGCGGACGGATCCGAGACGGTGCTGCCGCGGCGAACGATATTCAGGTACTTGTCGGTGCCTTCGCGAGTTTCCGTGTAGTCGTGATACAGGCTGAACGCGCCGGTTTCCGGCTGCTTCAGGAAATAGACGATCTCGCGGTCCTGAAACGCCCGCTCGGACACGCGAATGCGATCCATCGGGGGCTCCTGGGCTGGCGGATCCACCATCGCCTGTGCCGGTTTCGTCTGCGAGCCGCCCTGTGCCGCCTGCTGATTCGCGGCGGCGACGGGCCTGGCGCGAAGGACGAGCGGCGCCTGACCCGGGTAGATGTTCATGAAGCTGATCCCGACGCGTCCATCCGCCTCCTCGATCACCTGAGAAGGAACGTTGCAGGACACCAGCTCGAAGCCCGCTGGAAGAATGACGGAGTTTCGACGGATCCCGAGCGGCCGGTCGAACACGATGAAGCTGCCGTCCCGGAAGTAGCTCTTCGGATCTTTGTAGGTCTTGATGATGCGAATGCGCGCTTCGCCGCCGTCGGGTACCGGCCGGGCGAGCTCGACGCGAATATAACGTCCTTCCAGATCTGCACTGGTCAGGCCCGACTCGCGCGCTTCAGCGCCGCTCACCTCGGTGAACTTCAGGGGCGCACCGGTCATCAGATCGATGACCGACTCGTCGCTCGCGACGCTGCCGCGGCGGATCGGGTTGAAGAAAAACTTCGCCCCGGCCGATACGGCCGTCACGTCATAGATGATCTTGAAGGAGGCTGTATCCGGCGCGAGCAATTCATACCGCGTGTACTCGTCTTCGCTCCGGTTCTGCGCGCTCAGCGGGGCTGGAACGAGCAGGGCGATCAACGCGAGACGAACGACCGTGCGCATGCGAGCTTCTCCTCTGAACGTCAGCGAATCTCCTCGGCCTGCTTCCGGACAAAAGCCGCCGGCGCGCCAAACATTGGTCCGGTTGCGACCTGACCTCGGACCCAGTTCCGCAGCGCCGACGTTGGCGACACGATCAGCGCATTCTCCTTCTGATCGAGCGTCACGTCGAGACCTGGAATCTTGCGCCCGTAGCGTGCGTGATCGAAGAACCAGTCGTACGAGAGCGGTGTCAGATCCAACCTGTCGTCGGTCAGGCGTACGCGCAACAGGGCGTGCACCGGAACGAGGAACGAGCCGCGGTCATCGCCGCGGGCGGGCATGACGTCGAGGAACAGGTCGTCGCCAACGGCCGTCAGGTAACCGGTGAGCTCTCCGGTTTCGATGGGATACACGTACTTGATGCGGTACGACTTCCAGTCGGCGCGCTCGATCTGAAGCGAAGCCCGATCCTCGGCGTTCTGCCACACCCCGAGCAGCGCGGGATCCCACCTGAGCGAGTCGGCATCGTACGACGGATGCAGACTCACCACGAGGCACCCCGGCGCCGCCAGGACGGCCAGCGTCAACGCCAGCGCGCGGCCGCACGCGAGCAATCGCGAGCCTCCGTCAAAGCGCAATCGCGAGCCTCCGTCAAAGCGCAGTCGCAAGCTTCCGACAAAGCGCGTCAACGAGCGGCTGACGAAGTCGCCGGACCCGTGAAGTGTTCGCGATACCACTGAATGCTGCGATCGATGACGTCGATGACGTGTTTCGTTTCGCGGACACCGTGACCCTCGCGCGGATAGCGCACCATGATGCTCTTCACACCGGCGTCCCTGAGCGCGATGTAATACTGCTCCGCCTCCGCGATCGGTACGTCGTTGTCGTTCTCGCCGTGCACGAACATCACCGGCGTCTTGACCTTGTGAACGTACCGAATCGGCGATCGCTCCCAGAGCAGGTCCATCAGGCCGTTCTCGTGCGGAAACGATCCGAACTCTACCGCGAGGTAGTCGTGGTAGTACGCCATGTAGTTGAAACTCACCAGGTTCGAGATGCCCGCCGCCGGCACGGCTGCCTTGAATCGATCGGTCTGCGTGATGATCCAGTTGGTGAGCTGTCCTCCGTAACTGCCCCCCTCGATCCCCAGACGGTCGCGATCGATCCATGCGTACTTGGACACCGCGGCATCCACCCCGGCCACCACGTCCTTGGCCTCGCCGCCGTTCTGATCCTTGAAGATGGCGTCGGCAAACTTCTGACCGTAACCCGTTGAGCCACGGTAGTTCACCATCAGGGTGGCGAAGCCCTGAGCAGCATATACCTGGGCTTTGCTGTTGAACGCCGGACCCTGCTGGCCATGAGGTCCGCCGTGAATCATCACGATCAACGGATACTTCGCATTCGCTGCGAGACCGAGCGGCTCCGTCATGAACGCCTCGACGTCAGTACCGTCGAAGCTCTTGAACGAAAGCGCCTGAACGGGTGCGACAGCGCGGCCCGCCAGGATCTCCTTGTTGTGCGATGTGAGCTGCTGAACCGAGCTGGTCTGCGGGCCGATCGGCTTGATGAACAGCTCAGACGGTCCGCCCGGCTTCGTCATCGCGTAGGCAACACGATCCTGGCCCGCGAGCGACCACGTGCCCACCGATCCGATGTCAGGCGTGATCAGCTGCGCGTCGCCGGTCAGACCCTGACGGTACAGCCGCGTGCTGCCTCGCTCCTGGATCGTCAGATACACCGCCTGCCCGTCTCGCGACCATTCGGGCGCTCCCTGACGATTGTCGACGCGGCACAACTCACGCCGTCCGCTTCCGTCGGCAGTCATCACCCACACGTGCGTATCCTCCATCGTCGTCTCCGACGAGGTGAGGGGGCGTGTTGTGGCCTGGAAGGCAATCGATCGGCCGTCGGGTGACCACTTCGGGCGATACTCGGCGCTCTTCGTGTCGCTCAATTTGCGAATGGCGCCATCCGAGACCTTCAGCGCGAAGATGTCGTAGTTGAAGAAGCGATCCGGATCGGGACCCCGGTTCGAGACGAAGAGAATCTCTTCCCCTTTCGGCGACCAGTCGAGCGAATGCTCATAGTAGTTGCCGGTCGTCAGCTGACGGACCTTCTTGGTTGCGATCTCGACGGCGAAGATGTGCAGCCGGCGGTTGTCGTTGAAGCGGGTGAGGCCTTCGGACGCGGTCGGCTTGTAGAGATAACGCGTGATGACCATCGGGTCGCCGTTGGCGTCGGCCTCTGGACCCTCGGCGGCCGAGATGAACGCGATTTGGCGGCCGTCGGGCGACCACGTCAGCCGGTCGCCTGAGGAGGGCAACGGGTGGTTCGTGCCGCCGATCGGCGCGAGGAACGTCTCGCCCGAGCCATCGGGCTTGATCACCATCAGACCGCTCTGCTCGCCTTCGCGCCCTGTGAACGCGATGAGGCTGCCGTCAGGCGACCACACGGGGCCCGAGGCACTATCCGGACCGATGCGGCGCGCCGCGCGGCTCTCGACGTCCATGATCCACAACCGTGAATAGGGCCGTCCGGGCCGGTCGCTGCTCTGCACGCTGTAAACGACCTGCCGGCCGTCGGGCGAAGCGTGAACGTCACTCACCGATTGCAGCTTGTAGAGATCCTGTGACTGCAACCCACCGCGCGGTTGAGCGGCAACAGCGCTGACGAGACAGACGATCGCGATCAGAGACGCTCGTAGTGCACGGACCATTGTTGCCTCCGGCGGGGATTCTATCAGGGTGGCTCGGGGCCGTGGTTCGTAGTTCGTGTCTCGTCGAGGGGTTTGCCTAGTCGGTCGATGAACAGCCGGGATGATCCGACGAGACACGGACCACGAACCACGGACCACGGCTCTCAGATCACGCCAACGCCCGTCCACGCGTCTCCGGGATCCAGATCCAGGCCACGGCCGCCAGAAGGAAGGCCACAGAGGCCAGCGACAGCGCAACCCCGAAGCCCTGGGTCTGGGCCAGGCTGCCAACGGCAAACGGCGCGATGGCGCTCGCCACGCGGCCGATGTTGTAGGTGAATCCCTGAGCGGTAGCGCGGATGGCCGTCGGATAGATCTCGGCCGTCACCGCACCGAAGCCGCTGAAGTAGCCGGTTCCGAAGAAGGCGACGAACGGACCGAGCAGCAGCAGGGTGGTCGCGTTCGCGGTCCGTCCGTAGAGAAAGATGAGAACGGCCGCCGTGCACAGATACACCAAATACGTGCGCCGTCGGCCGAGCGCGTCGCTGACGAAGCCGAACGTGACGTAACCGAACCACATGCCAACCTGCATCGCGACGATGAAGCCCGACATCGCGGCGGTGGTGAGGCCGACACCGCCGGACGCGACGGGCAGCGAAAGATATGCGGGAATCCACAGGTTGAAGCCCCACCACGCGAACATCGTGCAGGCATTCATCAGCGTGACCGCGACGGTCAGGGGCAGTAGCGACCCACGAAAGATCGCCGAGAGGCCGACGGAACGTTCGACGTTCTTCGACTGCCTGGCGCGCTGCCACAACTCGGGTTCCTTCACCGCACGACGCACCCAGATCGTGAAGAACGCCGGCAGCACGCCAACGAAAAACACCGCGCGCCAGCCCCATATCGGCATGACGATCCACGTCACGATCGCCGCGGCGGCGTAGCCGATGGCCCACGCGCTTTGCATGAAGCCCAATGCCTTGCCTCGGTGTTCGGCAGGCCACGTTTCGGACACGAGCGCCGCGCCACTCGCCCACTCGCCTCCCATGCTGATGCCGAGCAGAATCCGGAACACCGC
>Ga0114129_10017506_pt1 | contig 10203 bp, 8 predicted proteins | sample RhiMetdeltSRZDD1_FD_80071 | JGI IMG/M metagenome (GOLD analysis project Ga0114129, IMG submission 80071) | Populus rhizosphere microbial communities from Tennessee, USA - Rhizosphere MetaG P. deltoides SRZDD1 (version 2) (version 2) | ecosystem: Host-associated > Plants > Roots > Rhizosphere >... | reverse complement strand
GGCGACGTCAGTCGCCCTGCGCGCGCGTGGGATGCAGGAAGCGGAACTGCCCGGATCCGGCCAGGGCCCGATAGGAGCCGAAGCGCGCCTCCGCGTTCTCCACGTGATCGAGCGGCGAGTCGTCCGCCGGATCCTCCACCTCGTAGACGCGGAGCAGCTCGTAGGTGGTGGAGCGCTGAGCCGGGACGCGTCCGGCGTCGCGGATGAGCCGGCGCAGCTCGACCGGCGGCACCAGCTGGCCGTACGACGCGCCCGCGGAGGTGGAAATCGATTCATTGATCAGGGTGCCGCCCATGTCATTGCAGCCCGCCGCGAGCAGGACCTGGGCGAGCTTGGGCCCTTCCTTGACCCACGAGCACTGGATATTCCGGAAGAGTGGCCCCAGGAAGAGGCGCGCGATCGCGTGCATCCGGATCACCTCGAGACCGGTGGCGCCCTGGCGGACGCCCGGCACGAGGCCGCGGCGGTACATCGGGGCCTCCTGGTGGATCAGCGAGAGCGGGACGAACTCGGTAAATCCGCCCGTCTCCTTCTGGATACCGCGGAGCAGGTCCATGTGCCGGATCCAGTGTTCGGGCCGCTCCACGTGCCCGTACATGATGGTGGACGTGGTCCGGATGCCCTGGGCGTGGGCCGAGGTGATCACCTCGATCCACTGGTCGACCGTGATGCGGCCGCGGGCGATGACGTCCCGGATCTCCTGGTCCAGCACCTCGGCCGAGGTTCCGGGCAGCGTGCCGAGGCCGACCTTCTTGAGCTCGGCGAGGTACTCCGGGATCGATAGGCCCGAGCGCGTGGAGCCGTACAGGATCTCCTCGGGCGAGAAGGCGTGCAGGTGCATCTCGGGGAGGGCGGCCTTGATCGCGCGGCAGAGATCGATGTAGTAGCGGCCGTCGAGCTTGGGGGGCAGGCCCGCCTGGATGCAGACCTCGGTGGCGCCCATCTCCCACGCCTCGATGGCGCGGCGGACCACCTCGTCCATCGGCAGGAAGTAGCCCTCCTCCTCGCGGTGGTCGCGGCTAAACGCGGAGAACGTGCAATGCTTGATGCACACGTTGGTGAAGGTGATGTTGCGGTTGACGACGTAGGTGACCACGTCGCCCACCTGGCGCCGGCGCATCTCGTCCGCCACCAGGGTCATGGCGTGCAGGTCGCGCCCCTGGGTCTCGGTGAGGCGGATGCCGTCGGCGACCGACAGCTCGGCGTCATCGAGCAGCGCGCCGAGGATGCGCCGGGTATCGGGGGAAGCCCAGTCGAGAGAGATCGCGATCGGCTTGTCGGTCGGCATTACCATTGTCTCCAAATCTCGAGGTCGGGTCGCACGAAGCCCTCAGCGTCCACGAGCTTCGCCACGCGCGGGCGCAGCCGCGCGTCGAGGAATGCCTCGCGGGTAGTGTACTCGGGATAGACGGCGAGGCGCTCGCGCAACTCGTGGCCGGCGCCCTCGGTGCGGCGCCGCAGCTCGGCCAGGCCGGGCCACGGGCGCTCGGGATTGATGTGATCGGGGGTCAGCGGCGAGATGCCGCCCCAGTCGTTGAGGCCGGCCGCGGGCAGCCGATCATAGCCTTCCGCGGACAGGTTGGGCGGCGCCTGGATGTTCATGGACGGACCGAGCAGGAGCCGGGCCACCGCGACGGTCCGGAGGAGATCCAGCGCGCCGGGCTCGGGCCAGCCGCGCATCGGGATGGTCGCCTTGGCGCGGAAGTTCTGGACGATGACCTCCTGGATATGGCCGTGGCGCTCGTGCAGATCGCGGATGGCGAGGAGCGAGTCCACCCGCTCCGCGTGGGTCTCGCCGATCCCGATCAGGATGCCGGTGGTGAACGGAATGCCGAGGGCGCCCGCGCGCGCGATGGTCTTGAGTCGGCGGTGCGGGACCTTGTCGGGCGCCCGGTCGTGCGCGGCGCCGCGGGCGAGCAGCCGCTCGGACGTGCTCTCGAGCATGATGCCCATGCTCACGTTCACTTCCCGCAGCGACGCCAGGTCCCGTTCCGTCATCAGGCCCGGGTTGGCATGCGGGAGGAGACCGGTCTCGTCGAGAACGCGGGCGCTGATCTCGCGCAGATAGCCGAGCGTCGTGCGGTGCCCCAGCGAGCGGAGGACGGCGCGATGCTCGGGGAAGAGGGCCTCGGGCTTGTCGCCCAGCGAGAACAAGGCCTCCTTGGCGCCGAGCCGGGCGCCCGCGTGCGCGAGGGCCAGCACCTGATCGGGCGTCATCGTGAAGGCGCCCGGTTCGCCGGGATCCTTCCGGAACGTGCAGTAGCCGCAGTAGTCGCGGCAGAGCGTGGTGAGCGGGATGAAGACCTTGGCGGAGAAGGTGATGCGCCGGCCGCGCCCCCGGTCTCGCAGGGCCGACGCGGCCTCCAGGAGCGCGCGCAGGCGTTCGACCGGCGTGTCGAGGAGGCGGGTGGCCTCCGCCGCGTCGGGCGTCCGGCCCTCCGCGACCCGGTCCAGCGCCCGCTCGAGCGACGTCAGCTCGAGTACTGCCATGAGGAGACGCGGCTCGGGGTCACGCGGATCATGAGGCCGCGCTCGCGCGGCAGCCCGAGGGTGCGGTACTGAGCGTACTTGGCGACGAGCAGGTCCACGCCGTGGGCGAAGTGCGGGCCGTCGGTGAGGAGATCCGCCTGTCCCTGGATGATGACGTAGCGCAGACGTGTCCAGTCCTCGTCATATTGATCGATCACGATTGAGACGCGCGGGTTCTCGCGAAGGTTGCGGATTCGCTTGAGCCCCTCGGGCGGCGCCTGCTTCGGCTTGGCGTCCACGGCGGAATACAGGGCGCGGCCGTCGAACGCGTAGCAGATCGGCACCACCATCGGCTGGCCGCCCGCGTCGGCGGTCGCGAGCCGCCCGACCCGCGCGCTCGTGATGAAGCCGGCGACGGGCGGGGGAATCGGCGCAGCCGGGCTCGACGGCATGACCGCCCGCCTAGCGGGGCGTCCGGAGGACCTTCGGTCGGACCTCCTCGGCGAAGCGCTCGATCAGGGTGAGCTGTCCCTTGAGATCCTGGGGTGCCGGATCGAAGACGAAGTGGGAAACGCCGAGCGTCTGGTAGCTCTTGATGTGCCGGATGACGTCCTGCGCGGTACCCCGGAAGCCCGGCTGGTCGCTCACCACCGCCTTGCCGCGCCGGGGCGCCAGCTCGAGCGGCACGCGCAGCGAGAGGGTAATGGCCTTGGGATCGCGCCCGGCCTTGCGGGCCCAGCCGTGGATCACCTTCACCTTCTCCGCGTACTCGTCGGGCAGGAGCATCGCGGGCGGGCGCATGCCGATGGGATGCCAGGCATCCGCGAGCTCGCCCGTGCGGCGAAGCGCCACGTCGGTGTGGCCGCCGATCCAGATCGGGATGCCACCCTTCTGGCGCGGCTTGGGCATGGCGCTCACCGAGGGTAGGCGATAGTGCGCGCCCATGAACTCCACGGGCTCCTTCGTCCACATGTCCCGCATGAGGCGCAGGTACTCATCGGTGACCTTGCCCCGCTCCGTGAAGGGCGGCGCCTGGAGCGTCTCGAACTCCTCCTTCATCCAGCCGACCCCGGCCCCCAGGATCAGGCGGCCACCCGACATCACGTCGAGCGTCGCCAGCATCTTGGCGGTCACCACCGGGTTGCGATACGGCACGACCAGCACGCTGGTGCCGATCTTCACCCGGGAGGTCAGCCCGACCAGCACGCCCATCATGGCCAGCGGCTCGAGGTAGCCGTTCGTCCAGTCACCGGTGAAGCGGCCACTAGGGGCGTAGGGATAGGGTGAACTGTAGGAGGTGGGGATGACCACGTGGTCGGTCACGAAGACGGAGGCGTAGCGGAGGGCGTCCGCCTTCTCGGCCAGCTTGGTGAGCGCCTCCGGCGTCGCGAGCGGACCACGGCCCGGCAGGGCGAAGCCGAATTGCATGAGCCGCATATTGCTCGCGGCCTCCAGGCGTGTCAAGGCGCCGCGGATGAAGCGGAATGGCGAAAACGAAAGGACCCGGGCCCAGGCCGTTGGCGAAAAGAGGCAGTGGCTTGGCGAGGCGCAGCCGAAGGCGAGCCGAGCGGATAAGTAAAAAAGCTTCCGGTGGCAGCCCAAACGGGACGCCCCGACCCGCCAAACCTCGCGCGAGCCCGCGGCGCGGGTCGCGACCCGGCCCGCGGCCGCCGTGTCAGCGGGCTGACACCAAAAAATCGGCCTATGCTAGGCTCGTAATTGCCATGTTGATCGGGAGAGCCTCGTGAAGCCACGCATCCTGGTGGTGGATGACGAGTCGGTGATCGCCGAGAATCTGCGCCTGACCCTCGAGCGCGAGGGCTATGACGTCGAGACGGCGGGGAATACCGTCGGCGCCATGCTCCGGATGGAAACCCGGGAATTCGCCCTGGGCATCGTGGACCTGATCCTGCCGGACGGCGACGGCCTCCACCTCTTGCGGCTGCTTAAGGCCAAGGACCCCTCGATCGAAGTCATCATCATGACCGGGCACGGCTCCATCTCCAAGGCGGTCGAAGCAACCAAGCAGGGCGCCTTCTACTTCGTCGCGAAGCCCTTCGACGCCGACGAGATGCTCATGCTGGTGGGGAAGGCGCTGGAGCGCCGGCGGCTGCTCGCCGAGACGTCCGACCTGCGGCGCAAGCTCGCCGAGCAGGCCGCCTACGGTGAGATGCTCGGGTCGTCCCCGGCCATCAAGCGCGTCTTCGAGATGCTGGAGTCCGTGGCCTCTTCGGACGCCAACGTGCTCATCGTCGGGGAGAGCGGGACCGGCAAGGAGCTGGCCGCGAACGCGGTGCACGCCAAGAGCACCCGGGTCGATGGCCCGATGGTGAAGATCAATTGTGCGGCGCTGCCGAAGGACCTGATCGAGTCCGAGCTGTTCGGGCATGTGAAGGGAGCCTTCACCGGCGCCTCCACCGACAAGTCCGGACTGCTGGAAGAGGCGCATCGCGGCTCGCTGCTGCTCGACGAGATCACCGAGATGCCGCTCGATCTGCAGGCCAAGCTGCTCCGGGTGCTCGAGGACCGCACGGTTCGCCGGCTGGGCGGCGCCAAGACCGTGCCGGTGGACTTCCGGCTGATCTGCTCCACGAACCGGGAGCCGGAGATGGCCCTCCGCGAAGGGCGTCTGCGGCAGGACCTCTATTTCCGCATCAACACGGTAACGGTGGCACTGCCGTCCCTGCGTGATCGCACCGGCGACATCCCGCTGCTGGCCAAGTCCTTCCTCGAGCGCTTCCGGACCAAGCACGCGCGGGACGTCGAGACGATCGATCCCGAGGCCTACCGCCGACTGCTGTCCTATGGCTGGCCGGGTAATATCCGCGAGCTCGAGCACGCAATCGAGCGCGCGGTCCTGGTGGCCCGCGGGCGTGAGATCAGCCTGGCCGATCTGCCCGAGCCCTTGCAGGTCGACCCCTCGCCGGGCGGATCGGCTCCGCCGCCGGGCTCGCTGGAGGAGATCGAGCGCGTCTCCATCGTCCGCGCGCTCGAGTCAACCGGCTGGAACAAGCAGGCCGCAGCTCAAGTCCTGGGGCTGAGACGCCCGACCCTGTACTCCAAGATGCGCCGGCACGGCATCCCGCAGCGCCGCACCTGACGTTCCCCTGAAAACACGCTGTTCCGTTCCATCGTCAGCTACCTGCCACCGTGTATCAGGGTCGTGGCCTCAACTAGTTGAAAGATAATTCGTCATTTTTTGGCAAGACTCTTGCGATCACGGGCGCTCGGAGGTGGTGCCATGCCCCGCATACTGCTGGTTGACGACGACCCCGCCTGGCGGAATCTCTACCGGATGGCTCTGGAAAGCCAGTTCGACCTCTTCGAGGCGACCGACGGGTACCAGGCACTGTCCGTACTGGGTGCCGTCAGGCCCGACGTGATCGTCCTCGACCTCCGGATGCCGCGGATGGACGGGATGGACTTCATCCAACGCCTGAGCCGCCGTAGCCCTCGGCCCAAGGTGATCATCTGCTCCGGGACGTTCACCGAGGCGGAACGGCCCCATATCCCGGGCGTGTTCCTGGCCGCGAAGACGCCGGACCTCAAGGAGCTCTGGTCGGCCCTCCGGAGCGTGATCCCGACCGCGGCGGAGATTGCCGCGCCCGCCAAGCAGGCGGTGCCGGTCGAAGACGCGGTCTGGCGCGACTGACGGCGGTAACGAGCCCTTCGGCTGCCTAGCCGAAGGGCAGTTGTTAGGACCCTGCCTAATTAGTGGCCACCGGCCTCCTCTCCCTCCGGAGAGGTCTCGTCGCAATCATGTGATTTGTCGATCCTCGGACCATCCGTTCCCACCGGCACGACGAGTGCAAAGCGTCCGGCCCGGGAGGTCCACATGAAAAAGATCGAAGCCATCATCAAGCCGTTCAAGCTCGACGACGTCAAGGAGGCTCTGACCGGCATCGGGGTCATCGGGATGACGGTTTCCGAGGTGAGGGGGTTCGGCCGCCAGAAAGGCCACACCGAGCTATACCGTGGCGGCGAATACACGGTCGACTTCCTGCCGAAGATCAAGGTCGAGGTCGTCGTGCCGGACAACCTCGCCGACAAGGTCGCGGGGGTCCTGGCGGGGGCGGCCAAGACCGGCAACATCGGTGACGGCAAGATCTTCATCCAGCCAGTGGACACGGCGGTCCGGATACGTACCGGCGAGCGGGACGAGAGCGCGCTCTGATGCGCCATCAAGGAGGACATGCGGTGACTGCACGGATACCTGCGATTCTCATCCTGTTGTGCGTGCTGGCTCTGACGCTCGCCTCCGTTGGGCTCGCCCTGGCGCAGACCCCCGCACCCGCTCCTGCGGCGCCGGCGCCCGGGGCTCCGGCGGCACCGGGAGCGCCCGCGACGCCCGCGCCTCCGAAGATCGACAGCGGCGACACCGCCTGGGTGCTGGTGTCGACCGCGCTCGTGCTGCTGATGACCGCGCCCGGCCTGGCCCTGTTCTACGGGGGCATGGTGCGGCAGAAGAACGCGCTCGGTACCCTGATGCAGAGCTTCATCATCCTCGCGCTGATCTCGGTGCAGTGGGTGCTCTGGGGCTACTCGCTCGCCTTCGGTCCCGACAAGGGGGGCATCATCGGCGGGCTCGAGTGGGTCGGCCTGAAGGGCGTGGGCCCGGAGCCCAACGCGGACTACGCGGCGACCATCCCGCACACCGCGTTCATGCTGTTCCAGATGATGTTCGCGGTCATCACCCCGGCCCTGATCACGGGCGCCTTCGCCGAGCGCAAGAAGTTCTCCACGTTCCTGGTGTTCATCCTGCTCTGGGCCACGTTCGTCTACGATCCGCTCGCCCATTGGGTGTGGGGCGTCGGGGGATGGCTGAAGAACCTGGGGGCGCTCGATTTCGCGGGTGGCACCGTTGTGCACATCTCGTCCGGAATCTCCGCGCTCGCCGCCGCGATCGTCATCGGCAAGCGCCGGGGCTACGGCCACCAGCCGATGCCCCCGCACAACCTCCCGCTCACCGTGATGGGAGCGAGCCTTCTGTGGTTCGGCTGGTTCGGGTTCAACGCGGGCAGCGCGCTGGCCGCCAACGGTCTGGCCGCCCACGCGTTCATGACCACCAACACCGCGACCGCGGCGGCCGCGCTCGGCTGGATGTTCACCGAGTGGGCCTCCCGGGGCAAGCCGACCGTCCTCGGCGCGGCGTCGGGGGCGGTCGCCGGCCTCGTGGCCATCACCCCGGCGGCCGGGTTCGTGACCCCGATGGCCTCGATCGTCATCGGGGCGGTGGCCGGGATCATCTGCTACACCGCCTGCAACCTGAAGTCGAAGCTGGGCTACGATGACTCGCTCGACGTGGTGGGCGTGCACGGGGTCGGCGGTACATGGGGGGCCCTCGCCACCGGCGTCTTCGCCACCAAGCTCGTCAACGACGCGGGCGGCGACGGGCTGCTCTACGGCAACCCGAAGCAGCTCTGGATCCAGTTCGTGGCCGTCGCGGTGACCTGGATCCTGGGCTTCGTGATGACGGTGGTCATCCTCAAGGTCCTCGATGCGGTCATGGGCCTGCGGGTCAGCGACGAGGACGAGATGGCCGGACTGGATCTGTCACAGCACTCGGAGACGGCCTACATGCTCGGCGGCTCGGCGTCGTACGGCGAGTACTCGATGGGTGGGAGCGCCGGCGGCTTCGAAGGGATGAAGCCGGCGGAGGCCAAGCCCCGCCCGAGCCACTAGGAGAGGCGGGGCCCGCTTGACGGGCCCCGGGCAAACCACTTATGGTTGGTGGCCGGTGGGGCCAGAGCGGCTCCGCCGGCCCGCAGTCTTCCCCACCCGCACTGAGGCGACAAGGAGGCAGGAGAATGACCCCGAAGGACGTGTTGAAGATGGCGAAGGAGAAGGGCGTCAAGATCATCGATCTGCGCTTCATCGACATGCCCGGTCTCTGGCAGCATTTCTCCATCCCGGTATCCGAGCTGAAGGAAGACATCTTCGAGGACGGGCTCGGCTTCGACGGCTCCTCGATCCGCGGGTTCCAGACCATCGACGAGTCGGACATGCTGCTCATCCCCGACGCCTCGACGGCCCAGATGGATCCCTTCACCGCCGTGCCCACCATGGTCCTGATCTGCAACGTCAAGGACCCGATCACCGGCAAGGCCTACAGCCGCGACCCCCGCTACGTGGCCCAGAAGGCGGAGGCGTTCGTCAAGAAGAGCGGGGCGGGTGACACCATCTTCATCGGCCCCGAGCTCGAGTTCTTCTTCTTCGACTCGATCCGCTTCGACCAGAGCTACAACTACGGTTTCTACTTCATCGACTCGGAAGCGGGCGCGTGGAACACCGGCCGGGAGGGCACGCCCGACCGCCCGAACCTCGGCTACATCCCGCGCTACAAGCAGGGGTACTTCCCGGTTCCGCCGATGGACAAGTTCCAGGACATCCGCTCCGACATGGTGCTGGCGCTCGAGTCGGTCGGCGTCCGCGTCGAGGTCCACCACCACGAGGTGGCGAGCGGCGGGCAGACCGAGATCGACATGCGGTTCGACACGCTGACGAAGATGGCCGACAAGGTGTGTTGGTACAAGTACTGCGCCAAGCAGACCGCGAAGAAATGGGGCAAGACCGCGACGTTCATGCCCAAGCCGCTGTTCCAGGACAACGGCTCCGGCATGCACACGCACCAGTCCATCTGGAAGAACGGCAAGAACCTCTTCTACGAGCGGGGCGGGTACGCCGACATCTCGAAGATGTGCCTGTACTACATCGGGGGCATCCTGAAGCACGCCCCCGCACTGCTCGCGTTCATCGCGCCTTCGACCAACAGTTACAAGCGGCTGGTCCCGGGCTACGAGGCGCCGATCAACCTGGTCTACAGCCAGCGCAACCGGTCCGCGGCCATCCGGATCCCGATGTACTCGAAGGCCGAGGGGGCGAAGCGGATCGAGTTCCGGACCCCGGATCCGACCTGCAACCCGTACCTGTCGTTCGCGGCATGCGTGATGGCGGGCCTCGACGGCATCGCCAACAAGATCGACCCCGGCAAGCCGGTCGACAAGGACCTCTACGAGCTGCCGGCCGCCGAGCAGAAGAAGATCAAGCAGCTCCCCGGCGCGCTCGACATCGTGCTGGACAACCTGGAGAAGGACCACGACTTCCTGCTCAAGGGCGACGTGTTCACGCCGGACCTGATCGAGACGTGGATCGAATACAAGCGGAAGAACGAGGTGGATCCCGTGCGGCTGCGTCCGCACCCGTACGAGTTCGCCCTCTACTACGACATCTAATACGTACTCTGGCTCGCCCCGGCCCGGCGCCCACGCGTCCGGCCGGGGCTGTTTGTCCTTTCATTCCGCCTCGGCCGCGCTCTGACTGCCTCGTGTGCAACCTGCCCGCGCCCTGAGCAGCCGCGACGCGGCGAGATGCCCACGACTCGGGCAATTCTGCCATCGGGCGCGATATTCGGCTGGCATCGAACTCGCATCGCACCGTCCCACCCAGGAAATCGCTTTCGCCCGGCCGCGCAGCTCGGGTAGAGAGTGCAAACTCCCACGTCTTCCGAGGAGGTTGTCACGATGAGAATGACGCGAAGCTGGCTGGCCGCGGTCTTGATCGCGGTGCTGGGAAGTACCGCGACCGCGTGGGCTCAGACGCCGGCTCCAGCGCCGGAGGCGAAGAAGGAAGAGGAGAAGCCGAAGACCTTCTGGGAAGAGCACAAGCTGTTCGCCTACATCGAGAACAGCTTCACGGCCAATCTGAGCGGCTCCGGGCGCGGGGGCATCAACGAGC
>Ga0114129_10017505_pt1 | contig 10204 bp, 8 predicted proteins | sample RhiMetdeltSRZDD1_FD_80071 | JGI IMG/M metagenome (GOLD analysis project Ga0114129, IMG submission 80071) | Populus rhizosphere microbial communities from Tennessee, USA - Rhizosphere MetaG P. deltoides SRZDD1 (version 2) (version 2) | ecosystem: Host-associated > Plants > Roots > Rhizosphere >... | reverse complement strand
TCAGCCGTACAGCCGGCTGGCGAAGACGCTGCTCGAGAAGCAGGTCTATCCCGATCCCAACCTGCTCACGTACGACGACGCGGCGTGGACGATGGGGCTGATGAGCCATACGGAGGTGAAGGACATCGCGGACAAGAGCGTGCTCGACGTGGCCGTGACGCCGGTCACGGAAAAGGAAATCCGTCTCGGCGGAACCGTCAGCGGAGGCGGATCGACGATCGCCGTCGCGCACTACGGCTCGAACAACATGGTGACGCTGCGGTACCGGCTGAAGGACCTGCGGGTTCAGGCCGCGGAAAAGGAATTCAAGGAAGGCAACGTCACGTTCCCGCCCGGCTCGTTCGTCATCTCGGGCGATTCAGCGCGCGTGAAGGGTGAAGTCGAAAAGCTCGGGCTCACCGCGTCCGCGCTGTCGGCCGCTCCGCAGGTCCCTCTGCACGACGTGGATCTTCCGCGGCTCGCGGTATACAGCATCTGGGGCAACACGCAGGAAGTCGGCTGGGTACGATACGCGTTCGACAAGTTCGAGATCCCCTACGACCTGATCTACAAGGAGCGCGTCCGCAAAGGCGACCTGAAAAGCGCCTACGACGTGATCGTCCTGCCGATGCAGGGCGGCAGCGGAAAGCGCATCGTCTTCGACGTCGAGAACCGCGGCCAGCCGATCGCGTACAAGAAGTCGGACCAGTTCAAGTACCTCGGCATGTACGGCGAGTCCGACGACATCACCGGCGGCATGGGTCTCGAAGGCGTCGCCGAGTTCGCGAAGTTCGTCAGGAACGGCGGCGTGCTGGTCACGCTCGGCACGGCGAGCTACTTCCCCGCAGACTTCGGTCTCGTCTCACGCGTCGACGCCGCGCGAACCTCGCCGCAGTTCTACGCGCCCGGTCCAATCGTCGACGCGGAGATCCTGAAGCCCGAACATCCGATCTTCTACGGCTACGACAAGAAGATCGTTCCGGTGCGCTACGCGAACGGGCCGCTGCTGACGGTGCAGACGGGAACGAACCCGTTCGACGCGCCCGCCGGTCCGCCGCCGACGCCGAGCTCCGTGCTGATGCGCTACCCCGGCGGCGACGATCACGTGCTGAGCGGCCTGATGCGGGGCGGTGCGGAGATCCGGAATCGTCCCGCGATCATCGACGAGCCGTCCGGCAAGGGGCGCGTGATCCTGTTCGCCGGGAATCCGTGCTATCGCTGGCAGAATTTCGGCGAGTTCAACATGCTGTTCAACACGGTGCTGAACTTCAACGACATTCGAAACGACGCCGATCGCCCCGCAGCGACGGCGGCGGGGCGATGATCGGTAGTTGGCGAGTTGGAGAATTCGTGAGTTGGTGAACCCACCAAGTCACCAATTCGCAAAATCACCAATTCTCGTATGCCACGTTCCGGTGAGCTCACCTACTACGACCGCATCGGCGACGCCGGACGCGCGCACGCCGTCGGCAAACCGTTCAGCGACGACGACTGCGGACTGTATCTGCTTCGCGCCGGCGCGCTGTTCACGCTGCTGCCGCCGCCGCCCGCGCGCGTGCTCGATCGCGGGTGCGGCACGGGCTGGCTGTCGTACTTTCTCGCGCGCCGCGGCTACGAGGTCGTCGGCACCGATGTCTCGGCCGAGGCGATTCGTCTCGCGAAGTCGGCTGCGTATCCAGGCTCGCCCACGCCGCAGTTCCTCGTCGACGACTCCGAAGCGGCGACCTTCAACGCCGAGTTCGACGCCGTTGTCTTCTTCGATTCGCTGCACCATGCGACCGACGAACGCGCGGCGCTCGCCAGCGCGTTTCGCGCGCTGCGGCCCGGCGGCGTCTGCATCGCGCTCGAACCGGGACGAGGACATCAGCGCAAGTCACGCGACGTGGGCGCGGCGTATGACGTCACGGACAAGGACATGCCGCCGTCGTACGTCTGCCGCGTCGGCCGGTCGGTCGGCTTCGCGCGCTGCCGGATCGTGCCGGCGCCGCAGCATCTGGGCAAAGCGCTGTATTCGGGCGCGCGTCTCGGCGGCTGGCGCGGCCGGCTGCTGTCGATCGCGCCGTTGCGCTACGCGGCCGTCGCGGCGATCATGCTCTGGCAGGGCCGGTACTGCGGCATCGCGATCCTGCGGAAGGACGAAGCATGAATCCACGAGACCTGGGGGCGATTATCGTCGGCGCGCTGCTGGCGATCGGCCTGATCCTCCACGCCGTCATCCCGCGGTACGAATGGCGTGTGGAGGGCCCGAATGGCACCGTCATCGTCGTCTACGATCGCTGGGCGAACTACATCCAGCGCGCGGTCTATGACGATCAGGGGCACGTCAAACCGGGCGATCCGTTCAAACCGTTCTAAAGCACCCTCCAATTCTCAATAGCGGACACTTCGGTCCATAAATCCATATCTCCGGATCTGCCTGCGCAGATCGAATGTACTCGGGCTGTCTCCTAACGTCACGGCACCCCAATCGGTTGCAGAATCAGAGGTTGTTACGAAGGGAGATCGCCGACATGAAGCGTGTTCAGTTGTTCATCCTCGCACTCACCCTCTTCAGCCTTCCGAGCCTGGTCGCTGCGCAGGGCGTGCAGACCGGGACGGTTCGCGGAGTCGTCCGTGACGAGCAAAGCCTGCCGGTGCCCGGCGTGACCGTGACGGCCACGTCGCCCGCACTCCAGGGCCCGCGAACCGTCGTCACCGACAATACCGGATCGTTCGTGTTTCCCTCTCTGCCGCCGGGTAGTTACACCGTCACGTTCGAGCTTCCGGGTTTCGCGACGGTGACGCGGCCGACGAGCGTCGCGCTGGGCCTGGTGGTCGAACAGAACGTCACGATGCGCGCGGCGACCGTCGCCGAGAGCATCAACGTCGTCGCCGAAAAGCCGGCGCCGATCGCGACGCCGATCATCGGATCGAACGTCAAGCACGACGAGGTCGAGCTGCTGGCCACGCCGCGAACGCTGCAGGGCATCGCGACGCTGGCGCCGGCGGTCAACGAGAACACGCCGAACGGCGGTCAGCTGGCGATCAACGGCGCGTTCGCGTGGGACAACGTGTTCATGGTGAACGGCGTCGACGTCAACGACAACCTGTTTGCCAACCCGCAGAACCTGTTCATCGAGGACGCGATCGAAGAGACGCAGGTGCTGACGTCCGGCATCTCGGCCGAGTACGGGCGCTTCAGCGGCGGCGTCGTCAACGCGATCACGAAGAGCGGCGGCAACAGGTTCACGGGCAGCGGCCGGGTCAACTTCCTGAACGCCGCGTGGTCGCAGGAAACGCCGTTCGAGAGAACGCGGAACATCGAACGGCCGAACAAGCTGCAGGAGACCTATGAAGGCACGTTTGGCGGACCGATCGCGAAGGACCGTCTGTGGTTCTTCTCGGCCGGCCGTTACGCGGGCGTCGATAGTCCGGCCACGCTTCAACAGAGCGGCGTGCAGGTCGTGCAGAACGACAAGAACAAGCGCGGCGAGATCAAGCTGACAGGTACCGTCGCGTCGAACCACACGATCCAGGGTGGATATCTGAACAACGCACGCACTGTGTCGAACACCTCTGGCATCTTCAGCCTGATCGCCGATCCGGCGAGCCTCATCACGCGGAGCCTGCCGAATTCGTACTACTACACGAATTACCGCGGCGTATTCGGCGGCGGCATGCTGGCCGAAGCGCAGTACTCGCAGCGCAAGTTCAAGTTCCAGAACGACGGCATACCGGCGAGCACGAACATCCTCGATTCGCCGATCTTCTCGAACGAGTTCAGCCTCGTGTTTCACTCGCCGTACTTCTGCGCGTGCGACCCGGAGCAGCGGAACAACAAACAGCTGACCGGATCGGTCACGAACTTCTGGGACGCCGCGGGACGCCACCAGAGCAAGGTCGGGTTCGAGTGGTACCGCAGCCAGCGGACCGGCGGCAATTCGCAGTCGCCGACGCAGTACGTCTTCAACACCGACTGGGCGAAGGACGCCGCCGGGCTGCCGCTCAGGGACTCGCAGGGGCGATTCATTCCGGTGTTCGTGCCGGGTGATTCGAGCATCGATTTCTACCCGGCTGTCGTCGGCGCCGTGCTGAACATCGACAACAACTCGCTCTACGTGCAGGATCACTGGGCCATCAACGCGCGGCTGTCGGCCGATCTCGGCGCTCGCTACGAGCATGTCGGCGCCCTCTCCACCGGCGACATCCGCAGCGTCAAGACGAACCGCATCGTGCCGCGGCTCGGACTCAGCTACGACCTCCTCGGCAACAGCGACCACGTCGTGCATGCGACCTACGGGCAGTACTCCGGGCGCTATCAGGAGAATCAGATCGGAGGAAACAGCCCGGTCGGCAACCCGGCGGACATCTTCAGCTTCTACACCGGTCCCGCCGGGCAGGGGTTGAACTTCGCGCCGGGATTCGACGTGAAGAACTATCCGGTGACGCCGGACAACGCGTCGGTGAGCGTGCCGCTGGCGAACGTCTTCGTCGATCCGAACACGAAGTCCGCGCTGACGCACGAGTTCACCACGTCGTACGGCGTCAACATCAATCGCGGCAAGGGCTACGCCGAGGCGGCGTACATCTACCGGAAGACGACGAACCTGATCGAGGACTTCATCACGCGCGCCGACGGCACGACGCACGTCGTCTACGCCGGCATCGACGCCGGGATCGTGTCCAACCGCGTGTTCCGCAATACGGACCTCGCCAAGCGTCAGTACCAGGCGATGGTCTTCCAGTCGCGCTACCAGGTGATGAACCGCTGGGTCGTCAACGGGGCATACACGCTGACGCTCAAGGACGAAGGCAACTACGAGGGAGAGGCCACGAATCAGCCCGGCTCGGTCTCGCGCATCGGCGACTATCCGGAAGCGTACGCGCCGGAGCCGAATCGCTTCTTCCCCGAGGGTCGGCTCGCCAACTACGAGCGCCACCGCCTGCGCGCGTGGAGCATCTACAACCTCGGCCTGGGCCGGCTCGGCGATGTGTCGGTGTCCGGTCTGTGGCGCGTCGACTCGGGTCAGGTCTACAGCCTGCGCGCGCTCAACCAGCCGCTGACGACGACACAGCGCAACCTGCTTCGCGCCGCCGGCTATCCGGATCTCCCCGGCACGTCGTCGGTGTACTTCGCCCCGCGCGGATCCGAAACGTTCCAGGCCTACGGGCTGCTCGACGCGAACGTCAGCTACAACATTCCGATCGCCGGCACGGTGCGACCGTGGGTGAAGTTCGACGTTTACAACCTGCTGAACAACCAGAAGCAGATCGCGTGGAACACGACGATCCGGCCCGACCCGAACAGCCCGCTCGACGCGCTCGGCCTGCGGACCGGCTACGTCAAGGCGACGACGTTCGGAACGGCGACGGCGGCAAATCAGTTCCCCAGGCCGTTCGGCGGGGCGGACGGCGGACGAACGTTCCGCGTCGCGGTAGGAGTGAGATTCTAAAAGTCTGAAGTTTGAAGTCTGAAGTTTGAAGTACGTCGATCGTACTTCGGACTTCAGACTTCCTTCAGACTTCTAACTTCAGAGTTTAAACACCATTCGCCACGTACTTCTTCATAGCCGCGATCGTCTTCTCCACATCTGCATGAGTGTTGTAGAAGTGCGGCGAGAAGCGGAGGCCGGCCCGATCCTGGCCGCCGCGCGTCGCGCAGCCGATCCGATCCTTCTGATACAGCGCGGCTGACAGCTTCCGGACGTCCAGCGACCCCGGCTGGAACGACAGCACCGCCGCGCGGCGCGACGGCTCCGGGCTGGTCCAGATCTTCATGCCGTCGATCTTCTTCAGCCCGTCGATCAGCGCCGACGTCAGCTCGCGCGAGCGCTTCTCGATGTGCGCGCGGCCGATGTCGGTCTGCAGCTTCAGCGCCTCGCCGAAAGCGATCATCGCCGGCTCGTCGCGCTGCCCGAAGCCCTCGAACGTCCGCGAGATGCCGACGCGCCCGGGATACGCGCTGAAGATGCTCGCCCAGATTTTCGGCTGCGCCGTCTTGTTGATGTAGAGCACGCCGTTCTCTTTCGGCCCGCACGGCCACTTGTGCGCGCTGCCGCTGTAGAAGTCCGGCTGGATGTCGCTCAGGTCGACGTCCAGCAGCCCGAAGGTCTGCGCACCGTCGACGAGCGAGAGGATGCCGCGCTCGCGCGCGAGCCGGCAGATTTCCTTCGCCGGGAACAGATCGCCGACCGTGCTGGTCAGGTGCGTGATGCCAATCACCTTCGTCCGCGGCGTGATCGCCTTCGCGAACGCGTCGACGTAGTAGTCGAATCCCGGGTGCGGGTTCGGCACCGGCACGTCGATCGTCTTGAACCCGAACCGCTTCGCCTTCTCCTGCCACGCGACGTGATTGCTCGGGTGGTTGTCGGCCGTGAGCAGCACCTCGTCGCCCGGCTTGAGGTCGATGCCGGTCGACACGAGGTTGTTCGACTCGCTCGTGTTGCGCGTGATGACGATCTCTTCGGGCGTGACGCGCAGGAACGCCGCGAGCAGCTTCCGCGTGTTCTCGCGCCCATCGCCGAGCTTCACGCGGTTGTCCGCCGACGGATCCTGATCCATGTCGCGCGTCATCTTGTACATCGTCTCCAGCACCGGCGCGGACGATGGACACAGGTTCGCCGCGTTCAGCATCGTCAGCTCCTTCGGCATGACGAACTGATCGCGGACGGCGGCCCAGAATTTCTCGTCCGGCGACGGCGGCGTGGGCGGCAGTTTGGCGCCGCGCGCCCAGGTGATCTCCGGCGTCACGAACGGCGCGGCGCCACTGAACGCGAGCAGACGAGCGAAGTCGCGGCGATTCATGATCCCTCCATTCGAACCGGAGCGCACTGGCGACCGGGTCGATGCCGGGTAGATTCTACGCCTCGGACAGCGTGGCCGGCCGCGGAAATTCGGCGGCCCGTCGCGCGAGATACCGGTTCCGAACGACCACGGCCCCGTACATCACCGCGGTGAACGCCGCATACGCGGCAGCAGTGCCCCAGAGCGGCAAGCGTCGCCGCCAGAGCCAGCTCGCGTAGCCGTACACCAGCTCGACGTGGATCCAGTAGACGAACAACGACGCCCGTCCCAGCGTCGCGAGCGGCACGGCCAGACGCCGGCCGACGGCGCGAAGGTGGTCGGACCCGGCGAACGCGTTCTCGAGGGCGAACAACGCCGACAGACAGAGCGCCAGCACTCCCGCGCGGACCGCGAACCACGTCGGCGAGCTGGTCCAGAAAAACGACGGGACGGCGTAAATCGTCGGGCGCGTCGCGGTCCAGAATCCGACGGCGATGAGCGCGGCGCCTGCCGCGCCGACGACGGCAAGCGTCAGCCGCTCGGTCTGGCGCGGCGAGCTCGCGGGGCTCCCGATCGCCGCGTCGATCGCCGTGCCGGCCGCCGCGCCGGCGAACACGAATCCGGCCCACGGAAACAGCGTGAACATCGTCATCTCGCCGGACGGCCGCAGGTACCACTGCAGGAACACCGGCAGGACGTCGACGGCGGACGAATGCCGCACGAGGGGCGTCGCGAGGGCTGCGATCGCCGCCAGCAGCGTGAAGAGCGTGATGCGCACGGACGCGCGCCGGCTCGCGCCCCACACGAGCGCCGCGGCGATCATCGACGGCCCCATGACGTTCAGCACGTCGACGCGCAGGATCATCAGCGCGCGGCCGCCCGGACTGAGGATGAACGCCTGGAGCCGGAACAGAAGCGCGAGCAGGAAGATCTCGAAGCCTCGCCGGCACGCGGTGCGAACCGCGGCTCCACGGCTGCCCGTCCGCCGCGCCGTGCGCGCGGCAGACAACGCGACGCCGAGTCCCGCGAGCCAGAGAAACAGCGGCGCCGCGAACCCGCCGACGATCGTCGCGTAGCCGAAGGCGGCGGTGTTCCGGTCGGCGGCGCGCGTCCACGCGTCGACCGTGTGCGCTTCGATCATCAGCAGCACGGCCAGGCCGCGTGCCCAGTCGATGTACGTCCGCCGATTCACTGAATAATCTCGAAGCTCGTCGTCAGCTCGATGTCTTCGCGCATCGAGTGCCAGACCGAACAGTACTTCTCGCGCGACAGCGCGATCGCGCGCTCGACCGCTTCGGGCGGCACTTCGCCTTCCACGTCGAATCGGAGGGCGACGCGAACGATCCGGTGCGGATCGGTCTGCGCGCGATCGGCGGTCAGGGACGCGCGAATGGCGCGGAACGGATGGCGGCCTCGCGTCAGCACGAACGCGACGTCGGCCGACATGCAGCCCGCAAGCGAGATCGCGAGCGCCTGGACGGGCGACGGCCCCTCACGGCTGCCGCCGTCAATAGTCATCGACACCGCGCCGGGCTTTGCCTCGCTCGTGGCTTCGAAGACGAGATCGTGCGTCCAGCGAAGCTCCGCGACGACCGGCGGCTTCAGACGCGAAATCCTAGGCGGCGGTGGTTTCCGAGCGCGAGACGCGGGTGGACGGCTGAAAAACTGGACGCGTGGAAAACAGCGCCTTCACGGCGAGCCACCCGAGCGGGAGCAGGACGAGCAGATACGACAGCGCGTGGCCGAAGGCGCTGTCAGGGCCCCACGATTCGGTGCGCGCGTGAATGATGTCGCTGTACGGCAGGAAGTGCTGCTCCGACATCTCGTGAACGCCGCTCACCACGAGCTGCACGACGAAGACGAAGAGGAAAATCGCCGTGACCTGAAAGAAGAGCGCGAGGTTCACGCGGTGCCCGTACCGCGACCAGAGCCACGCGAGCACCGACGCGCCCGCGACGCCCATCAGCGCGCCGAGCACGAGGTTGACCGCGTTCCGCAGCTGCATCAGCAGCAGCGCCGTCTCCATCCCTTCGCGGCTCACCATCAGCAGCGTGAAGAGGAAGACGCCGACGAACGCGGCCGCCCCTGGTTTCGCGCTCGATGCGCGCAGGTGCCCTTCGATGTCGCCCTTCATGCGCCGCCCGGCGCGCCACATGTGGACCACCATCCACGTCACCGACGCGGCGGCCGCCAGCGCCAGCGGTCCGTCGAGCCATTCCTGGTTCGAGGCGTTGTAGAGCAGCGCGCCCCCGAGCACGCTCACGCCGACGGCAGCGACGATGCCCCAGTTCACGGCCGACGTGAGGGCCGCGCGGCCCGATTTGCGGAGGTACGAGAGGCTGATCGCGACGATGAGGAACGCTTCGAGGCCTTCGCGGAGCGTGATGACGAGCGCTTGGAGCATGAGAAAATGAGATCCGATCTCAGGATCTGACGTCAGTCTATCCCGTGAAATACGACCGGTCAAGTCGGGGATGGGCAGGGATGGGATAGGAGACAGCGCGCGCGAAGTGGCACCCCTGCGGTGCTTCGTGGTAATGCGTCTAGCAAACCTCAACTGCTCGCCGGTCGTGTGACTGCTGTGATCTGTTTCAGCACGCGCCGTGGATGGCCCATTTCGCTGACGATGTTCGTCATAACGGGTGTCAAGTGGCGAATCACAGCGTAGAAATCCACCGCGGTCCGGTACGCCTCGAGTCTGTCGAGGCCATCGAGTCGCAGCGCGACGGACGGTTGGAGGTTGAGATGGAGCGCCGCCTCGATCAGTGAGCGGCGATGCGGCGCGCGCCCGCACCCTTCAGCGCGCCGCCCAGCACCGCAGCCGGAATGACGACGAACGGGAAGAGCAGATTCAGGAACAGACCGAACACCCCGAACCGCCACAGACCCTGGCCAAACGAATTGACGAACCCTCCGGCGTAGAGCAGCAGCAGCGACGCGACGTACACGGCGCTCGCCGCGAGGCCCTGACCCCGATGCAGTCGCGCGACGAGCCAACCGGTGAGGACGGCACCCACGAACTCGACCGCGAGGAATGACGCCGGAAGGAAAACCACGCCGCGCGTCGTGAGCCAGCGATCGAGCGGCCCGGTCCAGCCTTCCAGGAGCGTCATCGCCGGCCACCGGAGGCTGGCGATCCCGCGGTTGAGCAGCCACGCGAGGACGAACGCGCGGAGGAACCGCACGCGATCGACGCGGATGCTGGCGGTGAGTGCGACAACGATCGCCACGAGCGTCTGCCGCCAGAACCACGCCGCCGAGTGCTCACGGCGCCCTTCGAGGAGATCGCCAATCAACGGCACCGGTACGTCGACGCGATGCATCAGGAGAACCGCCAGCTTCATGCTGAACCTCCCTCGAGCGCGGGCAGGCCGCTCCACAGCCTGGACAGCGCGTGCTGCGCCTCGCGCGTGTGTCGGAGCCCTTTCGCCGTGAGCTTGAAGTATTTCTTCGCCCGCCCGCC
>Ga0114129_10017503_pt1 | contig 10204 bp, 7 predicted proteins | sample RhiMetdeltSRZDD1_FD_80071 | JGI IMG/M metagenome (GOLD analysis project Ga0114129, IMG submission 80071) | Populus rhizosphere microbial communities from Tennessee, USA - Rhizosphere MetaG P. deltoides SRZDD1 (version 2) (version 2) | ecosystem: Host-associated > Plants > Roots > Rhizosphere >... | reverse complement strand
CGCGACCATGATCACCGTCCGCGGTGCGGACGCGCACCGCAACCGCCCAAACGCACCGCGGACACCGATCATGCGGAACGCGGCCGCCGCCGGCGGCCGGCGGCCGGGGGTAACCGCAACCACCAGCGCGGCGCCGCCGCCGGTCGCTGGCCGCCCGGGGGTAACCGCAACCACCGGCGCGGCGCCGCCGCCGCCCTGCGCGCCGAGCAACGACGGCGACGAAGTCGCTCGTCGGGCGCAGGCGCAATGGGCGGGCTGAGGCGGCGCCGCCGGCCGAGCGGAGCGAGGCCCAGCCAGCAGGGCCCAGTAAGCTCAGAACCGGGCCGGCTCGCGGTAAATGCCCCATTCGGCCTTCAGCGCACCGCAGATCTCGCCGAGCGTGGCCTCCGCGCGGGCGGCGTCCAGCATTGCCGGGATCATGTTCTCGTCGGTACGCGCCGCCGCGACCAGCCGGGCCAGTGCCGAGTCCACCACCGACTGGTCACGCCCGGCCTTGCGCGTCGACAGCGTCCGGCGCTGCTCGAGTTCGACCTCGTGCGAGACGCGGAGGATCTCCAGGTCGGAGGACACCGTACTGGTGTGGCAGTTGACACCTACGACCCGTTTCGTACCCTTTTCCAGCGCCTGCTGGTAGACGAACGCGGCCTCCGCGATCTCGGCCATGAACCAGCCGTCCTCGATGCCCCGCAGGATGCCGGAGGTGATCGTGCCGTCCGAGCCCATCTCGCGGATCCGTGTGAAGATCGCCTCGGCCTCGGCCTCGATCTGGTCGGTCAGCGCCTCCACGTACCACGAGCCGCCGAGCGGGTCGGCCACGTTGGTGACGCCCGTCTCCTCCATGATCACCTGCTGCGTCCGCAGCGCGATCTCGGCCGACTCGGCGGTGGGCAGCGCGAGGGTCTCGTCGAGCGCGTTGGTGTGCAGCGAGTTCGTACCCCCGAGCACCGCCGACAGCGCCTCGATGGCCGTACGCACCACGTTGTTGTACGGCTGCTGGGCCGTCAACGACACCCCGGCGGTCTGCGTGTGGAACCGCAGCCAGAGGGCCCTCTCGTCGGTGGCCCCGTACACGTCGCGCAGCCAACGGGCCCAGATCCGACGGGCCGCCCGGAACTTCGCGATCTCCTCGAAGAAGTCCACGTGTGCGTCGAAGAAGAAGCTCAACCCCGGCGCGAACACGTTCACGTCCAGCCCGCGGGACTGGCCCAGCTCCACGTACCCGAAGCCGTCGGCCAGGGTGTACGCGAGCTCCTGCGCGGCGGTCGAGCCGGCCTCGCGGATGTGGTACCCGGAGACGGACAGCGGCTTGTACCGCGGGATCTCGGTGGCGCAGTACGCCATGAGATCGCCGATCAGCCGCAGGTGCGGCTCGGGCGGGAAGAGCCACTCCTTCTGCGCGATGTACTCCTTGAAGATGTCCGTCTGCAGCGTGCCGTCGAGGCGGCGCAGGTCGGCACCCTGCCGCTCGGCCGCGACGAGGTACATGCAGAACACCGGCACGGCCGGTCCGGAGATCGTCATGCTGGTGGTGACGTCGGCGAGCGGGATGCCGTCGAACAGCACGTCCATATCGACCGCGGAGTCGATCGCGACCCCGCAGTGCCCGACCTCGCCGAGCGACTGCGGCTCGTCGGAGTCGCGGCCCATCAGCGTGGGCATGTCGAATGCCACGCTCAGCCCGCCGCCACCGGCCTTGAGCAGCATTTTGTACCGCTCGTTGGTCTGCTCGGCGTTGCCGAACCCGGAGAACTGCCGGATCGTCCACGTCCGGCCCCGGTACCCGGTCGGGTACAGCCCGCGGGTGTACGGGTACTCACCCGGCCAGCCGATGCGCTCGAAGCCCGGGTATTCGCCGGTCGGGCCGTACACCGGCTCGACGGCCATGCCGGACAGCGTCGTGAAGTCGGCGTCGCGTTTGCGGGCGGCGTCGTACCGCGCCTGCCAGCGGTCGCGGCTGGCGGCGATCTCGTGGGCGTCCATGCTGCCGATAGTAGAGCCTCGGCCTGAACGATCGCTCAGCTAGCTGGCGGCGACTCCGCCGCCAGCTAACTCAGCCGCTCAGCTGTACGTGGCCGCCCGCGCCTCGTCGTTGCCGGCGAGACCGGCGTTCTCCTCGACGTGTACGTCGTCGACGACGATGTTGACCTCGGTGACCTCGAGGCCGAGCAGGTTCTCGACCGAGCTGATCACCTTGGCCCGCACCTTCTCGGTGACCGAGAAGACGACGAAGCCGTACTCGATGACGATCGTGATGTCGAGCCCGGCGGTCGAGCCCTCCAGGCGGACCCGGACACCGCGGTTGTCCTCGTCGGCCTCGCCGAGCCCGATGCGCTCCTTGACGGCGGCGAACACGCGGGCGACGTCGCCGCCCAGGTCGTACACGCCGGGAACCTCGCGGGCCGCGATGCCGGCGATCTTCTCGACGACCTCGTTCGCGATCGTCGTCTTGCCGCGCTCGGCGGTCAGCTCCGCGTTGTTGCGCAGCCGGTCCACCACCTGCGCGGCGACCCGGCCGGACGCCTGCGCGGCGCGGTCCACCGCGTCGCTGACCCGGTCGGCCACGTCGCTCGCGACCTCGCCCGCCCGTTCGGCAGCGCGGCCGGCGATGTCCTGGGCGCGGTCGAAGGCGCTCGAACCGTCCTCAGTAGACGGAGCCGTGGACGCCGGCACCGGGTACGACGGAGGCGGCGAGGTCATCGAGTCGCTGTCCGAGCGCGGTGCGGGAAGGCCGGAAGCAACCTCTGTCATTACGCTTCTCCCCTAGGTGATGAACTGTTTCCCTGGTCACGAACTATCTGGGCGCACGTGAGAGTACTCGCGCCCGGCCACCCGGTCACCGTGCGGTCGTACCGGTATCAGCCCCGGACCAGTTGCGCGATGCCGTCCACGAGGTGCAATTCGCCGTCGCAGGCGGCCGCCGCGTCCGGATCGTGCGTCGCGAACACGACCGCGGCGCCCCGCTGGGCCTCCTCGCGCAGCAGTTCCAGGACGCGTTGGCGGTTCGCCGCGTCCAGTTCGCTGGTCACCTCGTCGGCGAGCAGGACGTCGCCGCGCAGCGCCAGGCCCCGCGCGATCGCGGTGCGCTGCTGCTGCCCGCCGGACAGCTCCTCGACGAGCTGATCCGCCTGGCCGGACAGCCCGAGCCGGTCCAGCGACTCGGCGGTGATCCGCCGGGCGTCGGTCGGCGGCGCGCCGACGGCGACGAGGGCCACGTGCACGTTCTCGCCGGCGGTGAGGATCGTCGCCAGCCCGTTGTCCTGCGGCACGAGGACGACGCGCTGCGCGACGGCGTGGTCCCGGTCGCGCAGGGCCACCCCGTCCACCGTGACCGCGCCCTGCACCGGGCGCAGCAGCCCCGCCATCGCCCACAGCAGCGTGGTCTTGCCCGCGCCGGACGCGCCGGTCACCGCCAGCATCCGGCCCGGTACGGCCGCCGCGCTCACCTCCCGGAGCACCGGCCGCTCCCGGCCGTACGCGACGGTCACCTGATCCGCCACGAGTGTCCTCATTGGACATCTCCGAAGTCGACGGCGACGCGGCCGGCGGGGCGGTTCCCGTCACCGGTACGGGGCAACGCGATCGTCGGCTCGGGGGCCGGGGCGCGTTCCAGGTTGGGGCCGGGCACCTCGCCGCGCAGCGCGGGATCGGCCACCTCGACCCGTCCGATCGCCTCGACGCGGACGGGCTTCTCGAACAGGCTCGGCTCTGGGGTGCGCTCCGGCGCCCGTTCGGCCGCGTACTCCGGCGGGTACCGCTCGGGCGTCCAGGCCGGTTCGCGGGCCGGCTCCCGGGCCGGGCTCACCGGCGCCACCCGGCCGACCACCTCGGCCCGGCCGGGGTCGGCGGCGCTCAGCAGTACCGTGCCGTCCGGCTGCAGCTGCACGCGGACGAGCGTGCCGGGGACCAGCGTGCGCAGCACATCGGTCGGCAGGTGGATCGTGCCGTCGCGGCCGACGACGGCGTACTCCTCGCCCAACCGGCCCTCGGCGCCCACCCGGCCGTCCCGGATCATCACCGTACGACCGAGCGCGTGGCCCACGTCGGGATCGTGGGTCACCACGACCACCGTCGTACCGGCACGCCGCACCGCGTCCAGCGCCGCGACGACGTCATCGCGGGTACGGGTATCCAGCTGGCTGGTCGGCTCGTCGGCGAGCAGCAGCCCGGGCCGGGCCGCCAGCGCGACGGCCAGCGCCAGCCGCTGCCGCTCACCGGGCGAGAGCGCGGCGGGGCGTACGCGGAACCGCCCCCGACCGGCGAGCCCGACGAGGGACAGGACCTCCCGCGGGTTCGGCAGGTCGCGCCGCCGGTCGACCGGGCATCCCCGCTGGGCGAACCGGACGTTCTGCTCGGCGGTCAGGTACGGCAGGAGGTTCCGGTTCGCCCCCTGCAGGACGACGCCCACCTCGGTGGCCCGCATGCGCTGCAGTTCGGCGTCACTGGCCTTGACGAGGTCGTACCCGCCGACCTGGACCCGCCCCGCGGCGGGCCGCAGCAGGCCGGCGAGCAGGGACATGAGCGTGGACTTGCCCGAGCCGGACGGGCCGAGCAGGGCGACGGACTCGCCCGGGGCGATGTCGAGGTCGACGCCGGCGAGGGCGACGACGTCGTACCCCTCCAGCCGGTAGATGTAGACGAGCCCGCGGCAGGTCAGGCCGATCCCGCCGGCCGGCATGGCCGCCGGCCGCTGGTCGATCGCCGCCAGACTCATCGCACCTGCCCTTCCGTCGTGGTCACCGCACGCCCCGTCACCGCACGCCCAGTCACCGCACGCCCCGCAGCCGGTCCGGTGTGGCGCGGCGCAGCATCCGCAGCACGACGCCGATCGTCAGCAACAGGCCGAGCACGGTCACCCCGGCCGCGACGGGGAGCGCACCCAACCCAGGCTGCCACGTCAGCTCGCCCGCGGGTGTCCCCGCCGTCACGAGCGGCACACCGGGCAGCATCAGTATCGCGCCCGCGGCACCGACCGCGAACCCGACGACGACCGGCATCGCGATCAACGCCAGGTACTCGCGCAGCATGCCGCGCCGCAGCAGCCGGCGGCGCACCCCGACCACGCGCAGGGCGGCCAGCTCGTAGAGCCGTGCGTCCGCCCCGATGTACGCGGTAAGCACCACCACGCCGATCGCGAGCGCGACGGCGACCGCGCCGGCGAGCAGGTACAGCCGCAGGCCGAGCGCGGGGGCGCGGCGGCTCAGCTGGTCGACGCTGCTGTCGATCGATTCCGTACGCAGGACGGGCAGGCCGGCCGTACCGAGCCGGGTGCCGAGATCGGCCGGCGCGCCGGGCGAGGCCCACACCTCGTACCGCAGCTGCGAACTGTCGGCCAGGCTGGTCGTGCGCTCGGCGAGCCGTACGGCGTAGTCGAGGTCGAACAGCAGCCCGTACGTACCGACGCGCGGGAGCCGTGGTGCCCGTTCGGCCACGGTGAACGACTGGGCGGCCTCCCCGAACCCGGGGAACGAGAACTCGGCCGCGGCCGGGTCGTCCGCCGGGGCGGAGCCGGCGAGCACGACGGGCAGTGTGGCCGGCGCATCCGCGTACTCGATGAGCACGTCGTTCTGGTCGGCGGAGGTGACGGCGACCGACAGCGGGTTACTGGCGCGGACGGTGGCACTGGCCTTGGGCGCGCGCGCCGGTATGAACCGCCAGGCGTCGGCGGCGTCGAAGTGGGCGGCCACGTCGCCGTCGTTCGAGCGGAGCGTGCGTACGGAGAGGTTGGCGGAGTACGTGGCACCGCCGGCACCCGCGCCGGGCGCCAGCGTGAACCCGAGCAGCCGGCAGCCGGCGCGGCACTCGGGCGCGTTACCCCGGTAGGTACGCAGGCCGAGCGCGAGCGAGCCGAGCGGGACCGTACGCGGTGGCTCGCCCGGCGTGGAGACGAGCGCGGCGAACCGGGGCGGTACGCCGACCACCGCGTGCACGTCGGCGTCGACCTCGACGCGGTCCTTGACCGTCACCGGCTCGGCCGCCTTGGGGTGGAGCTTGCCGGCGATCCGCTCGAGGGCGAGCCTGTCCTCACCGCGCCACACGGCGACCTCGGCCAGCCGGGGCGCCTGTACGGCCACGAGCTCGACCTGTCGCTGGCTGTACGTGCCGGCCAGCCGCACGACCGCCATCGAGTGCCCGCTCGGGTCGGCCTTGGTGACCGCGTCGGCGAGCGCGTGCGGGTGCGGGGCCGTCACCGTGTACACCCGGGTCGCGCCGACCGAGTCCTCGGCGGCGTCCTGTCGGGCCTGGGTGGCCACGTCCCACGCGGTCGCGGCGAAGGCGAGCAGCGCGACCGCGACGGTGACGACGACGACCACGCGGTGGCTGCCCGGCCGGCGGGCGAGCTGTGCGGCCGACAGCAGCGCGGGCACCCGGCCGCGACGCCGCGCGACCACGAGCCGGAGCCGGGCCCACACGCCGAGCGCCCGGGCCCCGACGACACCCGCGACGACCGCGAGCAGTGCGGGGGCGAGCAGCGCCAGCGGCGACGTACGGTCGCTGATCGCGGCGAACAGGGACGCGCCGGCCAGCGCCACGACCAGGCCCTCGGCCAGCCCGGCTTGCCACCGGCTGCGCTCGGGCACGCGGCGCAGCAGGGCCAGCACACCCCGGCGCAGGGTCCGGCGCGAGGCCAGCAGCGCCGCGGCCACCGCGGCCAGCAGCGCCAGCGCGGCCGCAGCGAACACGGGCCAGCGCACCTCGGCATGGGTACCGCTCGCGAGGGTCAGCCGCGCCGCCAGCTCGACTACGCCTAGCCCGGCGGCCACGCCGGCCGGTGTCGCCAGCGCGACGAGCAGCAGCACCTCGCCCAGCCCGAACCGGGCGGCCCGGCCGGCCGGGAAGCCCCGCAGCTTCGCGAGCGCGATCTCCGGACCCCGCTCCTCGGTCAGCGAGGCGACGAGCAGGAAGAGCACAAACCAACAGAGCAGCGCCAGGGGTACCGCGATGACGGGCACGGTCCGGCTGATGGCCTGCTGGTCGAAGTCGATCTCGCGGAGCGTGTCGCGCAGGGCGGTCGACGTGTCCAGCTCGGCGCTGCGTACGGCGAGCCCGAACGAGTCCAGCTCGGCGCGCAGCGGTGCGACGTCGTCGAGGCGCAGCGTGCCGCCGTCCAGCGGGTACTCGACGCGCAGCGCCACGGACGCCTCGCCGTTGAGCCGTACGTCGTCCTCGGCCCCGGTGAAGATCGCGTCGATGCGCTCGGCCCCGTTGCTGTCGGCCAGCCCGCTGCCGGCGAAGTACGCGGAACTCCCCCAGTACGCCTCCGTAGTGTCCTTCGGCGTGTACAGCCCGACGATCTTGAAGGGGTGCGAATCGTCCGTCGACGAACCGCCGAGGCGCAGCTGGACGGTCTGCCCGACGGCGTACCCGCGGGCGGCGGCCGTACGCTCGCTGACGAGGACCTGGCCGGGCTCGACCGGGCACCCGCCGCCGGCGATACGCAGGTGGACGCAGACGTTGTCGCGGTAGGCGAACCGGGTGCCGAGGGGTACGCCTCCGTCGATGCGCGCGTTCGTGTCCACGCCGCCCACCCCGCGACCGAGAAGCCGGCCGAGTACGGGGTGCCGGCGCAGCGCGGCGGACACCGCGGCCCGCGCGTCACCCGTGGAGTTGTGCGCGGCGGGGGCGGCGGCGGCCGTACCCTCCGCGCCGACCGCGAGGCTGGTCGCGGCGGCTGGGGCCGAGTGGAGCCCGTCGGTGAGTACGGACTGCGCGGCCGCCCGGCTGTACGCGGGCGCGAGAACAGCCGCCGTGGTCGCGATGACCGCGAGCATCAGTACCACCAGCGACCGGCCAGCCCGGAACCGGATTCCGCGCAGCACGACGGTCCACGCCGTCACCGTCGGCCCTCCCCAAACGAGTCCTGCAACCGGCACACCTTAACCGCGCACGGTCCTACGCGCGCAAGCCGCCCAGGAGTTCCGTGGCGGCCGCGTACGGGTCGAGCTGCCCATTGGCCACCTTCGAGGCGAGGACGCTCAACGCCGTACCCCCGCGCAGTGTCCCGATCCGATCACGCAGAGTGCCGAGCGCGATCGCCTCGACCTCGGCGGCGGCCCGCGCCTCCCGCCGGCGCGTCAGCTCTCCGTGTGCAACAAGCCACGCACGGTGCTTCTCGATCGCGCCCATGATGTCGTCGATGCCCTCGCTCCGGCTCGCGACCGCGCGGACGACCTGCGGTCGCCAGTCGCCCGCGCCGCGCTCGCCGAGGGCGATGTTGCCCTGGATATCGCGGTACGTGGCGTCGGCGCCGTCGCGGTCCGCCTTGTTCACGACGAAGATGTCGCCGATCTCCAGGATGCCGGCCTTCGCCGCCTGGATCGCGTCGCCCATGCCCGGCGCGAGCAGGACGAGTGTCGTGTCGGCGAGGCTGGCCACCTCGACCTCGGCCTGGCCGACGCCGACGGTCTCGACGAGGACGACGTCGCAGCCGGCCCCTTCCAGTACCCGCACCGCGGCCGGCGTGGCCGCCGCGAGCCCGCCGAGGTGCCCCCGGCTGGACATCGAGCGGATGTAGACGCCCGGGTCGGTCGCGTGGTCCTGCATGCGTACCCGGTCGCCGAGGATCGCGCCGCCGGTGAACGGGCTGGACGGGTCGACCGCGAGCACGCCCACCCGCTTGCCGGCGGCCCGGTACGCCCGGACCACCTCGTTGGTCGTCGTCGACTTCCCGACACCTGGCGCGCCGGTGAGCCCGATCACCTCGGCGTGGGCCGGTTTGTCGGAGACCAGCGCCGCGGCGACCTGGGGCAACCGCTCGTCCCCGGCCTCGACGAGCGAGATGAGCCGGGCGACCGCGCGCGGATCGCCGTCGCGCGCGCGGTCGAGCAGCAGCGGGATGTCGTTGCTCCGGCGCAGCGAGGTGCTGGTCATGCCGCCGAAGGTACGCGCAGCAGCAGCGCGTCGCCCTGACCGCCACCCCCGCAGAGCGCGGCCGCGCCCAGCCCACCGCCGCGGCGGCGCAGCTCGAGGGCGAGCGTGAGCGCGAGCCGGGCGCCGGACATGCCGATGGGGTGGCCGAGCGCGATCGCGCCGCCGTTGACGTTCACGATGTCGTGGCTCACGCCGAGATCGCGCATCGACTGGATGCCCACGGCCGCGAACGCCTCGTTGATCTCGACCAGGTCGAGGTCGGAGACGGCCAGCCCGGCCTTGTCGAGCGCCTGCTTGATCGCGTTGGCCGGCTGGGACTGCAGCGAGTTGTCCGGCCCGGCGACGTTGCCGTGGGCGCCGATCTCGGCGAGGTACGGCAGCCCCAGCGCGTCGGCCCGCTCCTTGCGCATGACCACGACCGCACACGCGCCGTCCGAGATCGGCGACGAGGTGGCCGCGGTGATCGTGCCGTCGGCGGTGAACGCGGGCTTCAGCTTGGCGAGCGTCTCGACGGTCGTCTCCGGGCGGATCTGCTCGTCCTCGGTGACCATGACCGGATCGCCCCGCCGCTGCGGTACCGGCACCGGCACGATCTCCTCGGCGAACCGGCCCTCCTTCTGCGCGGCCGCGGCCCGCTGGTGGCTCGCCGCGCCGAACGCGTCCTGGTCGGCCCGGCTAATGTCCAGCCTCGCGTTGTGCCGGTCGGTGGACTCGCCCATCGAGACCCGGTCGTACGCGTCGGTCAGCCCGTCGAGCGCCATGTGGTCGGAGATCACCACGTCGCCGTACTTGTACCCGGCCCGCTGGTTCATCAGCAGGTGCGGCGCCTGGGTCATCGACTCCATGCCGCCGGCCACGACGATGTCGAACTCCCCGGCCCGGATCAGCTGGTCGGCCAGCGCGATGGCGTCCAGCCCGGACAGGCACACCTTGTTGATCGTCAGGGCGGGCGTCGTCATGGGGATCCCCGCGCCGATCGCGGCCTGCCGGGCGGTGATCTGCCCCCCACCGGCCTGGAGCACCTGTCCCATGATCACGTACTGCACCTGCTCGGGCGCGACCCCCGCACGCTCCAGCGCCGCCTTGATGGCGATGGTGCCGAGCTGGGTGGCCGGCAGGTCCTTGAGCCCGCCGAGCAGGCGGCCCATCGGGGTCCGCGCGCCGTTGACGATCACCGAGGTCATGGGGCTGCCTCCCTGAACGATGGTTAATGCCAGACTAGCGCTATGGCAGACATCTCTCCGGTCGGGCTGCGGCGCATCGACCACGTCGGCATCGCCGTGGCCGACCTCGACGAGGCCATCGACTTCTACGCGCGCGTCTTCGGCCTGCGGTG
>Ga0114129_10017502_pt1 | contig 10204 bp, 10 predicted proteins | sample RhiMetdeltSRZDD1_FD_80071 | JGI IMG/M metagenome (GOLD analysis project Ga0114129, IMG submission 80071) | Populus rhizosphere microbial communities from Tennessee, USA - Rhizosphere MetaG P. deltoides SRZDD1 (version 2) (version 2) | ecosystem: Host-associated > Plants > Roots > Rhizosphere >... | reverse complement strand
GCCTGCCGGAAGATGGAGAACCTCGACCTCAAGTTCGTCAGCCACCATGGCGAGTTCATCAAGCACAGGATGGTCGGCCGCGAGGAGCTCGCCGGTCGCGACGTCATCGTCATTCATCGTCTTCTGAAGAACGCAGTGAACGAGCGCCTCGGCGGCCACGCCTACGCGCTGTATTCCGACTCCTGCATCCAGGCGATGGGCATCGATCCGCTCGCGCAGGGTCTCATCGAGCACCAAGAGTCGATCGACGTCATCGGCGACGTGAAGTGCTGGGTGCGCGATCTCGAAGAGGCATGGCAGAACGAGACCGACCGCCAGCGCAACGAAGTGACCGCCGACAAGGCCGCGATAGTGATCGAGTTCGACATCGCCGCGCCGCGGCCGACAGTGTGGGAGTACTTCATCATGCCCGGCCAACGGCCGAAATGGCGAGGCGCCGACGAGGTACGCGAAATGTCGGAAAGCGGACGCCGCGGGGTCGGCACCATCAACCACTGCATGCACGGCGCCCACGCGATCATCGAGGAGGTGATCGACTGGCGTCCGTTCGACTATCTGACGCTAACCACGCTGCTGCCCATTCCCGGCGCTCCCAAGGTGTTTCTGACCTACGCGTTCCTCGAAAGCGCCGATGGCGGCACGCACATCGAGATTCGCGTGGCCAAGCCCAAGCCGAAAGACAAGGCATTCCTCGAGCAGGTCGGGGCGGAGTTCCAGAAGAACATCACCAACGAAGTCGCGACCCTTCGGCTGATGCTCGAGGGCCAGCAAGGGGCCCAGGCGGCGGTCGAGGAACCAGCTCTACCAGTATCGGCGGAGCGCTTCCTGACCCAGCCCGTCCACGCGCGCTGACGTACCGATCTGGCGCGGTGACGAGTGGGCGCAGTCACCGTCGCCCATCCGTTCGCCGTGCCTGCGGCTCGAGCGGGGGTGCGGCGTGCGGGGCTGGGAGTGCGGGGGGTTATGTCACGCGAACTCTCCGTGGAAGGTGAACGGCAAGGTCCGGGAGACCGTTGTGGCCACGAGCGGCTCACCTTGGGGGGAACAGGGGGCGGCCGAGCAGCGGGATAATCGGCGATAATCGGGCGGATGCCCGGTTCCCGGCGCCCCCGCGACCGCTTCGTCACCGTCGGCGGCCTTCGCCTCCGCTACCGCGACTGGGGGGGTGAGGGCCGGCCGTTCCTGGCGCTCCACGGCGCCGCCGCGCACGCCCACTGGTGGGACCCCGTGGTGTCGTACCTCACCCGGCGCTTCCGCGTCCTGGCCCTCGACTGGCGGGGACACGGGCGGAGCGCGTGGCCGAGACCACCGGCCTACGAGAGCGAGGACTTCGCCACCGACCTCCTCGGTGTGATCGAGCGGCTCGCGCTCGAGGACGTCATCGTCGCCGGCCACTCGATGGGGGGCCACAACGCGATGGCCTTCGCCGCCTGGCACCCGGCTCGGCTCGCCCGTCTCGTCGTCGTCGACGCCCGTCCGCATCGAAACGTCGAGCGCCTGCGGGCGCTGCAGCGCCGGGCGCCCCGCCCGCCGACCGAGTTCCCTAGCCTGAGGGCCGCGCTCGCGCGCTTCCGGCTCCGCCCCCCGGAGACGGTCGCCCCGCCGGGCCTCCTGCGAGCCATGGCGCGCCACGGCGTCGAGCGGCTCCCGTCGGGCCGATGGCGCTACCGCTTTGACCCGGCCTGCGAGCGCACGCGGGCCCCGGTCGATTGCTGGGCGCTCCTCCCGCGTATCACGGCGCCGACGCTCGTCGTGCGGGGCGAGCACAGCACGATCCTCGACCGGGACGTGGCCCGCCGGATGGTCAAGGCCCTGCCGTCGGCGACGCTCGAGGAGATTCCGGGCGCCCACCACCACGTGACCCTCGACGCCCCGCGCGCGCTCGCCGACTGCCTCCTGGCCTGGCTCGGCTGAGAAGGGGGATCTCATGCGCGTGCTCGTGACGGGAGCGGCGAGCGGGATCGGCCGCGCCACGTGCGTCCGGCTCGCCAGCGACGCGAAGGCGGCCGGCGGGGCCGCCCGGGTGGCGGCGGTGGACGTCGGGCCGCCGGGTCAGCTGGACACGCTCTGCGCCGAGCTCGGGGAGCTCGGCGCCGACGCGCTTCCGATTCACGGCGACATGGGGACGGCCGACGCGCCAGCGCAGGTGGTGGCCGAGGCGGTCCGGCACCTGGGCGGCCTCGACGGCCTCGTCAGCAACGCCGGCATCAACCGGCCCGGCCCGCTCCTCGAGTACACGGTCGAGGACTGGGACCGCGTCTTCGCCGTGAACACGCGGGCCACGTGGCTCCTCGCGAAAGCCGCGCACCCGGCGCTCCGCGCTTCCGGCGGCGCCATCGTCGCGATCGGCTCCATGTCGGGCAGTCACGCCCACGCGGGCCTCGGCGCCTACGGCCCGAGCAAGGCGGCCGTCATCATGCTGGTCCGCGTGCTCGCGCAGGAGCTCGGGCCGGACGGGATCCGCGTCAACGCGGTCTCGCCCGGCATGACGCGCACGGGGATGACGGCCCGCGTCTACGCCGATCCCCGCGTCGCCGCCGCGCGGGACGCGCTCGTCCCGCTCGGGCGCGTGGCGACGCCGGAGGACATGGCGGCGGCCATCGCGTTCCTGCTCTCGTCCGACGCCCGCTACGTCAACGGCCACGACCTGATCGTCGACGGCGGCGTCACCGGCAGCTTCCTCGGCCGCCTGCCGGGGCTCTCGCAGATCACGCGCGCCTGAGCGGCGCCGACAGAGGAGACCGCCCGTGCCCCCAAGACGCCTCCGGTTCGGGTTGAAGGTTGCCCAGATGGGCGGGACCTACGCGGAGATCCGCGACGCGTGGCTCGAGGCCGACCGCCTCGGGTTCGACACCGCCTGGGCCCACGACCACCTCCTCAACCAGAACGACCACTCGCGGCCCGAGGACGAGGGCTGGACCATCCTCACCGCGCTCCTCACCGAGGCGCGGCGGATCCGCGGCGGCCTCATGGTGACGGCCAACACGTTCCGCCATCCCGCCGTCCTCGCGAAGATCGCCACCACCGTCGACGTCGTCTCGAACGGGCGCGTCGAGGTCGGTCTGGGGGCGGGCTGGCACGAGGACGAGCATCGCCAGTACGGGCTCCCGCTCCCGCCGCTCGGCGAGCGGATGCGCCGGCTCGAGGAGGCGTGCCGGATCCTGAAGGCGCTCTGGACGGAGCCGCGTGCGACCGTCGAGGGGGCGCACTACCAGGTGCGCGAGGCCTTCCACGAGCCGAAGCCGGTGCAGCGGCCGCACCCGCCGATCGTGATCGGGACCAGCGGGGAGAAGGTCGGCCTCCGGATCGCCGCGCGGCACGCCCAGGAGTGGAACATGGCCAAGGGCACGCCCGCCGAGTTCCGGCGCCTCTCGGCGCTCCTCGACGGCTACTGCCGGGAGGCCGGCCGCGACCCGGCGGCCGTCGCACGCTCCATCCAGTTCCTGCCCGACGCGATGCAGGGCGGCCCGGCCGATCTGGTGGCGCTCGGGCGCGAGTTCGTCGCGGCGGGGGCGACCCACCTCATCTTCACCTGCCCGATGCCCTACAGCGCGGCCGGCGCCCGCCGGCTCTGGGACGAGGTGGTCGCGCGGCTCCGGGGCTAGCGCCCGGGCGGCGCTTGCGGCCGGAACTCCCCCGTCTCCTCCACGACGACAGGATAGCCCTCCACCGAGGCCGGAATGGCCTTCAGGACGGTGGCGGTCTTCTTAGCGACGAAGACCTTGATGCAGGGCTTGCCGTCGCACAGCCCCTGGGCGGTCCCCACGACGCCGGGCGTCGCCATCAGGCTGTCGGTGCGGTCTCGGAGGACCTCCTCGAGGGGTCTGACCGGCACCAGCTTCGGCTCCTGTCCGTTCTGCGTCCTCGGCTGACCGCCCGCTACCGCGACCCCGGACAGCGAGAGCAGCGCGGCGGCCACCGCGAGCATCCGTGCCCGGGATCCGGTGCGATGCAGTCTATGGGCTGCTGCCAACGATGGTAAGCCCGAAGGCGTCGAGCACCGCCTGGATCGGGTTGCCGATCGTGCTCGATGAGCTCCCCGCGAATAGGAGCGCGACCGGGTGGTTTCCGGCGCTGGTCACGATCAGGGATCCGGAGTCTCCGCCCGCACTGAAGGCCGACCCGTTACCTTGGACCACGATCTGGTTGATGAACCTTGCCTGGCCCTTGTCGTACTTGATGATCACCGTGGCGTTGACGGCGGTCACCGTCCCCTGGGTCAGTCCGGTCGTTCGCCCCTGCTTCTGCACCGCCTGAGTGAGGGCCGCGGAGGCGACGGTCGAGCTCGGGGTCCCGTACCCCGGTGTCGCGTTGGGAACCAAGCTGTTCTGGTCGGACAGCCTCGCGATCGCCGCATCGATCTCATTCTTGGCGGTCCGGGAGAACACGATGGGCTGATACGCCCAGAGCTTGCCGATCTCGGCCCGATCGATCTCCGCCACGGAGCCGCATGCCTGGTCCACCATGTCTACGCGACCCGGCTGCAAGACGCGATCCCCGGCGAGCCCCGTCACGACCGGACCCCCGTAGGTCTTGGATCCCTCGTTGGCGTAGACGTGGGCGTTGCTCAGAGCGTAGACGACTCCTGCCCCGTCGCTGACAAGCGCTCCCAGCGTGCCGACCGTGCAGTAGAGGGACGCCCGAATGACGATGAGGCGCTCCGTGCCGCTGGACAACCCGATGCCCTCATCCTGCGCGACGAGGTCGCCGGTCTCTTCCACCTCGACTGGAACGCCGTCCAGTGCCGCCGGCAGCCCGCGCACGCCTGCTGACCTCGTGTAGATCTTGACGACCGGCTGCCCATCCGCCGCGAGCCCCACGGCGGTGCCGACGACGCCGGCCCTGGCGAGCAGGGCGTCCGTGTGGGCCTCCTGCGCGGCGATGGCCCGGTCCAGCCCCGGCGGATGAATCGGAGGACCCTGGGCCGAGACGAGCCCCGCGGTGAGGACGACGAGCACCACCACCAGCGAGGCCAACGAGACCAGGCCGGCTCTCCTACCTCGGGAATTCATGAAGCCGCGGGTATTCATGAGGGACCTCCTGTCTGACCGATCCGAAGTCGCGCTAACCCACCTTCTGTTGATGGTCCGGCGCGGGGGCCCAGTCTGGCACAGGGCACCACCCTGGACCAGTTCTCGCGCTCCCTCCACGGGCCGGGACGGTTCGTCTCCGAGACCCGGGCGGGCCGCCTGGGAATGAGCAAGAGGGATGCCACACACGCGCGGGGTCCGGTGGGGCGGCGATCGAGTTCCTAAGCGGCCGTTTCCCAGCGGCGCGGCGACTTTCCCAGCGTCTCCGAGGCGCCCGCCTTCCTTCCGCGTGCTCCCGGACCCGGTCCGACTGACATTCCACTGACGGCCACTGACAGGGTCTTCCCGCTGGCCCCGGGACTCCCGCCATGGAATTTCTCCCGCGTGTACCGGGGGCCGGGGGAGGGACGGCGCAGGCCGCCGGAGGCGAGCCCCCGGCGGTCTGGAATCGAGCGGCGCGCGACGCCCTACGGGCGGCTCGGGGAAAGAGCCGACGCGGGCTCCCGCCGAACGGGCGGCTCCGGGTGGGTTCCCACGCCGCCGTATCCGCCTTCGAACGCGTACGCGTTCTCCGAGTGCTGCGAGAGGTCGAGCCCGGCGAACTCCTCGTCCTCGTTGACGCGGAGCCCGACCAGGGCGTCGACGACCTTGAGGAGGACGAAGGAGCCCGCGAAGGCGAACACCCACGTGGCCGCCACGGCCGCGAGCTGCGAGAAGACCAGGCCCGGATTTCCGAAGAAGAGCCCGTCGGCGCCGGCATCATTGATCGCCTTGGAGGCGAAGAGGCCGGTCGCGATCGCGCCCCACGTCCCGCCGATGCCGTGGACGCCGACGACGTCGAGGCTGTCGTCGTACCCGAGCTTCGACTTCAGGTTGCAGGCCGCGAAGCAGAGCACCCCGCCGCCGATGCCGATCAGGATCGAGGAAACCGGCCCGACGAAGCCCGCCGCCGGCGTGATGGCGACGAGTCCCGCGACCGCGCCGGACGCCGCGCCGAGAACGGTCGGCTTCCCGCGTGCCGCCCACTCGGCGAACATCCAGGCGAGCGTGGCGGCGGCCGCCGCCGTGTTCGTCGCGACGAAGGCGCTGACCGCGAGGCCGCCCGCGCCGAGCGCGCTCCCCGCGTTGAAGCCGAACCAGCCCACCCAGAGCATCGCCGACCCGACGACGGTGAAGGGGAGGTTGTGGGGCGGCATCGGCTCGCGGCCGTAGCCCTTCCGCCGGCCGATCACGATCGCGGCGGCGAGCGCGGAGACGCCCGAGGAGATGTGGACGACTGTGCCCCCGGCGAAGTCGAGGGCGCCGAGTCCCCGGATCCACCCGCCGACGCCCCACACCCAGTGGGCGAGCGGGTCGTAGATCAGCGTGGCCCACAGGAGCGAGAAGAGGAGGAAGGCCGAGAAGCGCATCCGCTCCGCGAACGTGCCCGTGATCAAGGCGGGCGTGATGATCGCGAACATGAGCTGGAAGACCATGAAGGCCTGGTGCGGGATCGTGGCCGCGTAGTCGGCGTTCGGCTCCGCGCCGACGGTCGCCAGCCCGATCCACTTGAGGCTCCCGACGATGCCGCCGAGGTCGGGCCCGAACGCGAGGCTGTAGCCGAAGAGGACCCACTGGACCGAGATGACCGCCATGAGGATGAACGACTGCATGAGGGTGGCGAGCACGTTCTTCCGGCGCACCATGCCGCCGTAGAAGAGCGCGAGGCCCGGCGCGGTCATCATCAGCACGAGGGCCGAGGAGGTCAGCACCCAGGCGGTGTCGCCGGTGTCGACCTTTGGCGCTGGCGGCGCCGGCGCGGGTGCCGCGGCCGCGGGCGCGGCAGGAGCCGCGGCCGGTGGAGAGGCGGCGGGCGGGCTCGCGGCGGGCGGCGTGGGCGCGGCCTGCTGGGTGAAGGCGCCGGAGGCGCCGAACAGCACCAGGGCGGCCAGGACGATGCACAGGCTCACGGACCGGATCACGCGACTCACCGTCGACTCTCCTTTCGCCATTGGCTCAGAGCGCCGATTCGTCGCGCTCGCCGGTTCGGATGCGGACGGCCATCTCGACGGGCGTGACGAACACCTTGCCGTCGCCAATCGCGCCGGTCCGGGCGGCGGCCGCGATCGTGTCCACGACCTTGTCGACCATCGCGTCGGCGACGACAATCTCGATGCGGATCTTCGGGAGGAAGTCGATCGTGTACTCCGAGCCGCGGTAGAGCTCGGTGTGGCCCTTCTGGCGTCCGAAGCCGCGCACCTCCGAGACAGTCATGCCGATGACGCCCATCCCGGTCAGCGCGTCCTTCACCTCGTCGAGCTTGTAGGGCTTGATGATCGCCTCGATCTTCTTCATGCGGTGGGCCTCCTCATCCGGCGGGAGCGGGGTGCAACGCGGGTGCCACGGCGGTCGCGGTAGACGGTGGCCCGCAAGTGCGCGTCGCGGCGAGCCGGGGCGGGGAACGGGCTCGGCGGCGCGGCGGGTGCGTGCCTAGCCCGCGACCAACCTGCCCAAGGAACGGGCACACGCCGTCGTCCCGGGAGGATTGTGGACCCCGATACCCCGCTGGGGAGCGCGAGCCGGATCTGCGCGCCATGCTGCTGCCTTCGCCCGCCTACATCCGGAGCACCGAGGGCGTCCGGCGGTCCTGGCTCTTCCCGTGGTACTACGTCCACCGGCCGGCCCCTACGCTTCCTCGCTCGACGGGGCCGCGCGATCCTCTCGCGGCGGAATCGTTCTGAGAGCGAAGGCCGGGCAGGCGTGGCCAGCCCGCCCCGACCCACCGCTCCGCGGGGGTGACGGCGGCCCGTCGGGCACCGGGGTCGGACCCGAGTCAGGCGCCGCGAGCGCCGATCGCGACGGACCGGGTGTTCGCGGGGGCGCGCCCGGTGAGGCGCGTGGCGCCCCGACGCGGCTTCACGCCACGGCGAGAGAGGTCAGGGTGGCCCGGCCGACTCGGCCCCCCTTGTCTGGCTTGATCTCCAGCCGTAGATGGGTCACGGCCCCGGCCGAGACCGACCAGAGCTCCCGCTCGAAGCTCGTGCCGGGTGGGCTGAAGTTGAACTCCTGCCGGACGAGCTCTCGATACGTCCGCCCGCCGTCCGACGAGACCGACACGGCGAGCTCTTGCGTGCGGCTCACCGCCAGCTCCTCCGCCTCGACGCCGATCTTTCGGATGGTCTGCGGGCTGTCGAACACGAGGATCACCGTCTGCTCGCCTGGTGCGTCCGCGACCCACCGGCTCCCACCAGGGCCTCGGCGCTCGTCGAAGGCGTTGTCGATGGGATGGCCAGCCTGCTCCGACGTCACCTGCACTGTGGCGACATCCGCAATCGGGATCTCGCCTTCGAGGGATGCGGATTCGCCGGAACGTTTCGTGATGATCTGTTTCCGCAGCATTTTGAGGCTCCCCGCTGGCGGTCTCGGAGCACGACCGCTCCTTCCATTGTACTGGACAGGCGAGGCGGCTCGCTCGGTCGACGGTGGCCGACGGCGGAGGCGCAGGGAGCCACGGGGCCGCGCCGGCATCCGGCTCCGCCTGGATCAACCTGGATCGCGTCACCCGGATCTCGCCGGGACTGGATCCGCGGGAGCCGGCGACGGTGCGGTTCGCCCGGGGGCGAGCGCGGCCGCCGTCGTGCCGGACGCCGCCGAGAGGGAAGACGCGACCCAGCGGGCCCAAGAACGCTCGTGGGCCGGTCAACCCGGGTTCGCGCGGCGATGGGGGAGTTACTTGTAGATGTTCAACGCCTTGAGGATGGCAAGGAGTACCACGGCGCCGACGATGCTGACGATCCAGGCGCCCACCGAACCCACCGCCACGATCCCGAGCGCTCCCGCCAACCAATGGCCGAGCGCGGCGCCGACGATCCCGACGACGACATTGGCGATGATGCCCATCTGGCCGCTGGTCTTCATGACAAGGCTGGCCAGCCATCCGATCACTCCCCCGATGATCAGGGTCACGATGAGGCTCATAGATCCCTCCCTCCGGAGGCCGGTTCGTTCGAACGAGGAGTCAGCGGCCCAATCCTAGCTCAATTCGCCCGGTGTGGCTGGCCTGCGCCGGGTCTCGCGGTGAACCGCGAAGGGCGGTTGCGTGGCTCGCCGGCGCTCGCTCGGAGCTACAATGCCGCGTGGACCGTCCACGGTTCCGCTCGATCAGCGCCGTCACCCTCGCCACCCACGACATGGCGCGCGCCGTCGGCTTCTATCGCGCGCTCGGGCTCGACCTCGTGTCCGGCGGTGAGGCGGCGGCGTTCACGTCCTTCGCCGTCGGTGACGGCCATCTCAACCTCATCGCGGCGCCCCCGGCCGCCCGGTGGGGCTGGTGGGGCCGGGTGATCATCCACGTCGACGACGTGGATGGGCTCCATGCCCGGGCCCGCGCCGCCGGGCTCGCCCCCGAGGCCCCGCCGCGGGACGCCGAGTGGGGCGAGCGCTACTTCCACCTCACGGACCCCGACGGGCACCAGCTCTCGTTCGCCCGCCCACTCTGAGGGCCGTGGTCGACCACCCGCACCGGTGTCGGGGCATTGCCCGGAACCGGTCTTTCTCGCAGCCAAGGCGCGAGTTATGCTGAGCCATCTCGATCGCGCTTGGGGGGCTGGCATGCTGGTACCACGGCGCGTCCTCATCGTCAGCCTGATCCTCGCCCTGCTCCCCGCATGGCCGCCGTCCCCGGACGCGCAACCTGCGAAGAAGGAAGCGCGAATCGGCGTCCTGGGGTCGGGTTCACCGTCGGACCCTCAAGCTCCCAGATGGATGGACGGATTCCGGAACGGACTGCGCGACGCCGGCTATGTCGAAGGCCGGAACCTCACCATCGACTGGCGGTTCCTGGAAGGCGCGATAGATCGTCTCCCGACCCTCGCCGCCGAGCTGGTCGCGCTGAAACCCGATGTCCTCGTGTCCGCCTTTCGGCCCGGAGTCCGCGCGCTCAAGCAGGCGACCTCGACGATCCCGATCGTCATGGCCGGGGCGGGGGACCCCGTCGGAGCGGGATTCATCGCGAGCTTCGCGCGGCCGGGCGGGAACATCACGGGTTTGACCTCGATCTCTCCGGAGCTGGACGGCAAGCGGCTGGAGATCCTCAAGGAAACGGTGCCCGGGGTCTCCCGCGTGGCTTCCCTGTGGGAGGTGTCGGCCACCTGGCCTCGCTACGTGGAGAGCGGGTTCGACATCGCGGCCCGGGC
>Ga0114129_10017500_pt1 | contig 10205 bp, 6 predicted proteins | sample RhiMetdeltSRZDD1_FD_80071 | JGI IMG/M metagenome (GOLD analysis project Ga0114129, IMG submission 80071) | Populus rhizosphere microbial communities from Tennessee, USA - Rhizosphere MetaG P. deltoides SRZDD1 (version 2) (version 2) | ecosystem: Host-associated > Plants > Roots > Rhizosphere >... | reverse complement strand
TTGGTCTGCGTGTGGATGAGGGTGCCGCCGCCATCGGTGGTCGTGAAGTCGCGGATATCGAGCGCGATATAGCCGCGGAACGAGGAATCGTTCGTCGCCTTCGCCGCCTGCCCGAAGAGGACGAACTCGCGTCCCCAGTCGGGGAAGCGCCCGGCGACCGTGCACAAGCTGGGGTTGGCGACCGTGCACTGGTAGTCGAAGCCTTCCTTCATGATGTGATCGATGAACTGGTTGATGTTGCCGTTGCCCGGTCCGGGCCCGTTCTCGTAACGCTTGACGACGCTCGGAAGGAAGCCGCCCTTGCTCTTCGCGTAGCCGCGCGTCGTCATGGCGATCGTGTTGAGCGTGGGGCTGACGATCTTGATGAGGAAGGTGGGCACCTGGACGGTGATCGCGACGCGGCAGCCGAGACCGTTGGTATTCACCGGCAGGATGCCGCTGATGAGGTTATGTGGCGTGGCCGCGCCGTCATAGATCAATGGATCGCCGAAGGGCCGCGGGTAGGTCACGTCGATACCCAGCGGATTACCCAGAAGGTTCCGGCTCTGCAGGATGGCGTCGCCGGCAGCCCAGGCCCCGGAGGTCGTGCCGGTCTCGGCGTATGCGCGAGCGCAGGCTAGTGCCGCTGCGTCGACCGCGTCCTGCAGATAACGGCGCTCGGAGTAGAAACGGCCGACGTCGATACCGAGCGCAGCGAAGCCCATGAGCACTGTGAACATGAGGGCAACGAGCACCACGGTCTGACCGGCGTCATCGCGATTGAAACGTGCTCTTCCCATCCCTGTGGCGATGTTAACGACCGTGGAGTTGGGCCAGACAGCAGCACGGGCCAGGTTGTTACGTCGCAGAAACCGCTCTGTCACGGCGTGAACTGTGTGGCACCACTCGTCCCCGCACAACCGGCGTTGGGGTAGCGCGTTAGTACTGCCCCGAGAGAGGGAGACCCCTGGCTCCCATATACGCCTGGGTGCCAGCCACATACAAATCCTTCACTGCACGGCGGGTCCGTGTGGTGAGGTGGAACAAGGATGCGAACCATTAATAGGGTCTTTGGACTCAGCGTCGCACTCATCTTCTCGGTCTTCTCTCTCGCGACCAGCGCCGCGATCGCAGACGCGTTTGCGGGTCAGACCACGCGTGTTTCGGTGAGCTCCACCGGCGATCCAGCGCGTGCGCTGCTGTCCTCCGACATCGTTTCCCGGTCTGGAGTCATCTCCGCGGGCGGTCGCTACGTCGTGTTCTGGTCGAACGTGACCAACCTCGTCCCCGGTGTGGTCGGCGGTCAGGTGTACCGGCACGATCGAACGAGCCGCGAGACCGTCCTTGTCAGCGCCGCGTCGACCGGAGCTGGTGGGAACAACACGAGCCGCGACCCATCGGTCTCGGCGGATGGGCGCTTCGTGGTGTTCAGCTCCACTGCGACGGATCTCGTCGCCCGTGACGCGAACAACGGAACATCGGACGTCTTCGTGCGTGACATGGAGCGCGACCCTGCGCTCGGCGGCGCGATCGCGCTCGTGAGCGCGAACTCCGCGGGCGTGCAGGGCGACATGGCCAGCAGCCTCAGCGGCCTTTCGGGCGCTCGCGAGATATCGGATGACGGACGGTACGTCGTCTTCATCTCCAATGCCACGAATTTCGACGCCGTGAACAACGGCGCGAGCCAGCTCTATCGCAAGGACATGACCTCAGGCGCGCTCGTGCGGGTGTCCGTCAACAACGCCGGCGAGCCTGCCGATCAGGTCAGCCAGGCGCCGGCGATCTCCGGCGACGGCAACACGGTCGCCTTCAACTCGGCGGCAAGGAACCTCTCGCCCGGCTCGACCGCCGGGCTTCAGCAGGTATTCGTCCGCGAGCTCGTTTCGGGACTGACGACACTTGAGTCGCCCGTTGCCGCGGCGACCGCTCGTCTCTCGACGACGCCGGTCCTCTCTACGACCGGGCGATACGTTGCGTTCGAGTCGACCGGAGTTCTTGACACCAGGGACCTCGACAACGGCACGCCCGACGTGTATCTCCGAGACCGTCAGCTCGACACGACCGTGCTCGCGTCGCTCTCCCCCAATCCGCTCCAGGGCGCGACCAGCTTCAGCCCGTCGATCTCAGGGGACGGCCGGTGGGTCGCGTACAGCTCCATCGACGAAAAGGTCTTCGGCAATGATCCGAGCAACGACACGAACGGGACCATCGCTGACGTGTTCATCTATGACCGCGACAACCCGTCGGTACGCTACGTCTCGCTCAACGACGCGGGCGAACAGGCAACTCTGCCGAGCGTCGGGGCATCGGTGTCCGGTGACGGACGCTTCGTGCTCTTTGCCTCCGCCGCTCCGAACCTCGTGCCCGTGCCCGCGAGCTCTGGCAGCCAGCTCTACGTCCGCGACCTCTTGTCGAATCAGCCGCCCGTCGTCAACGCCGGCCCGGATGAGGCAGTGGCCGAGGGTGCGTGGCTCATCCGCCTCGGAACCTTCAGCGACCTGGACGCGTCGACGAGCTGGACCGCCACGGCGGATCTCGGGGCGGGTCCCTTCCCGGTCTTTGTCAATGCGCAGACGAAACAGTGGTCGCTCGCTCACGAGCCGCTGGCGGTCGGGTCGTACGTCGTGACGATCGCCGTCACCGACGGCGAAGGCGCCGCCGGCTCGGATACGTTCACGCACACGGTCACGAACGTCGCGCCGACCGTGAATCTCGGCGCGGAAGCCTTCCTGTACTTCGATTCGAGGCTGCAGCGCCTGGGCGGCCTCAGTGATCCTGGCGCCAACTCGCCCGTGCCGCAGCCGGCCGAAACGTACAACGCCACGGTCAACTACGGCGATGGCACCGGCGTCAGCCAGCTCGTGCTGCTGGACGGCAACCGGTTCTCGCTCGATCACACGTATTCCAACCCCGGCACGTACGTCGTGCGGGTCTACGCGTCGGACAGCAATGGCGGCGTGAGCGTCGGCACTCTCACGGTGCACGTGTTCGAGTACACGTTCGCGTGGGCGGATTCGGTGGGCGGCAATTTTGTCGTCGGACGCAACCTGCCGGTGAAATTCACCGTGCGTGACCCGAGCGACTCATTCGTCCTCGATCGAGGCGTCCGGGTGGACGTCATCGATGCCGCAGGCAACGTCGTTGCAGGCCCGTATCTGTTCGGTGACCAGCCGAGCCGGGCGATCACCGTGAGCGGCGATTTCTACCACGTCAACGTCGACACCAAGGAGCTCGAGCCCGGCATGTACTGGCTGCGAGTGAGGTTCTCGTCCGCAACGCTGACCGGTGAGTTCACGCTGCCGACCAGCGGGACTTCCAGCGCGCTGAGGTCTGGCCTCCGCGACTAGTACTCGCGGTACTGCCCCCACCAGGGGAGCAGCATGGGGGATCGTCGGCAACGGCGATCCCCCTGTTAATTACCAGCCATGAAGACGAAACGCGCCCAATTCACCAAGGCGATCCTTGTTGCCTCCCTCGCGCTCTCCGGATTGGCTGGAGGATTCCAATCCGCCGCGGCCCCAGTTGTTCGCACCACGCGCGAATCCGTGAGCTCCACCGGCGCGCCCGCGGTCGGCATGGTGCAGTCCGGATCGCTATCCGCCAACGGCCGCTACGTCGTCTTCACCTCCATGGCCACGAACCTCGTCGCCGGTGTGACCGGCATGCACGTCTACCGTCACGACCGGACGACAGGCGCGACCGTGCTCGTTACGGTCGCGAAGAGCGGCTCACCGAGCGCGGTCGGCGGCTTCGCGCCATCGATCTCCGCGGACGGGCGTTTCGTCGCCTTCGCATCGACCGGCAGCGACTTCGTTGACGGCGACACGAACGGCCTGACGGACATCTTCCTACGTGACATGAACAGCGGTACGACCGCGATGGTCAGCGCCGCGCAGACCGGTGCCCCGGCCAACACGGGGGTCTCGCCCAACAACGTTCCGGGCAAGCGGGAGATCTCCGACGACGGGCGCTACGTCGCATTCACCTCGAGCGCGACCAACCTGGTCGCCACGCCGAACAACGGCAAGCAGCAGGTCTACGTAAAGGACATGGCGACCGGTCTCGTGACGCGCGCGTCGGTCGACGCCGCGGGCGCGGCGGGCAACGACAACAGCTCGGCTGCCGCGCTCTCGGGCAACGGCCACGTCGTGGCCTTCGTCTCGACCGCCGCGAACTTCTCGCCGCTCGCGGTGTCGCATGTCGGGCAGGTCTTCGTTCGCGACCTCGAGCTCGGCACGACGACGCTCGAGTCGCTCACGACCGCGGGCACGATCGTCGCGAGCAAGTCTTCGCAGGCGCCGGCGCTCTCGTTCGACGGGAGCAAGGTGGTCTTCGAGACGACAGCGCAGCTCGATCCCCGCGACATGGACGGCACTCTCGGCGGCAACACCGGCTGGGACGTCTACCTGCGCGACCGCACGGCGGGCGCCACCGTGTTCGCGTCCTTCACCACCAACACGTTCTCCGGCACCGACAGCCGCGGGCCGTCGATCTCGGCGAATGGTCGCTGGGTCGGCTTCCACTCGGTGGACGACAAGTTCGTTGCGGGCGACGTCAACGGGGCCGCCGATGTGTTCCTGTACGACCGCGTGACGGCGACCTTCACCCTCGCTTCGCGGAACGACGCGGGCCAGCAGGCCAACCAGGCGAGCTCGGGCACGTCGGTCTCGTCCGACGGCCGTTTCGCACTCTTCGGTTCCCCCGCGACCAACCTCGTGACGGATCCGTCGAGCACCGGAATGCAGCTCTACGTTCGCGACCTGCGCACGAACGAGGCGCCGGTCGTCACGCTCGGCCCGGACGCGAACCTGGACGAGGGCGTCGCGCTCTCGCGCGCCGCCAGCTTCACCGACGAGGATGCGTCGACCTCATGGACCGCGAACGTGAACTACGGCGACGGCTCGGCCAGCGCGCCGCTCGCCCTCGCAGCGAACAAGACCTTCATGCTCGAGCACCTTTTCGCGCCGGGGACCTACGTCGTGAGTGTCGTCGTCACCGATGACGCGGGCGCGTTCGGCACCGGTTCGTTCCGCGTGACTGTCACCAATGTCGCGCCGACGGTGAACCTGGGCGGCTCTGTCGACCTCACTTTCGACTCGACGCTTCACCGTGCCGGCACCTTCAGCGATCCCGGGACGACGGGCTTCTGGGCCACGGTCGACTACGGCGACGGCTCAGGCGGCCGCGCGCTCGCCCTTGACGGTAAGTCGTTCCTGCTCGACCACACGTACGGCACGGCCGGCACCTACACGGTCGCTGTCACAGTGACCGACGGCTACGGCGCGAGCGGCTCGGGCACGCTCACGGTCAATGTCCGTAAGTACAGCTTCCAGTGGCACGAGCCGGTCGAGAGCTCGTTCGCGGTCGGCAGGCTGCTGCCGGTCAAATTCTCGGTCCTTCGTGCCGACGGCACTCCAGTGTTCGACTCCACCGTCCGTGTGGACGTGCTGAATGCCTCCGGCGCGGTGCTCGGCGGCTACACGTACAGCGCCAACCCGACCGGATCGGTGACCTGGAACGGCAGCATGTATCACGTGAACGTCGACACCCGCGGCTTCGCCCCGGGCGACTACACGCTCCGGGTCAGCTTCTCGTCGCCGACTCTCACCGGTTCGTTCACGAAGCAGACGATCGTGACGGCGGACGCAGCCACGACCGGCGCGTCGACCGGCAAAGACAAGGTCAAGTCCGACAACGACAAGTCCGACAAGGACAAGAAGGAAAAGTAGTCGGGCAGCCCTGCTGCCCTCATCCGCTAGGCGTGTGGCCTTCGGCCACGCCGCAGTAACTAGGCGCTGAGGGCCGGCGCTCTCGTCTTCGAGAGCACGGCCCTCGCGATCTCGAGCCCAGCCTCAACGTCCGCCGCCGTCACGTCGTTGTGCGTGACCGCGCGCAGGCGTGGAGAGTTCCCGAGGTAACGCGAGAAGCGCAGGCCGCGCTCGGCGCACGCCTTCTGGAACGCCCCCGCGTCCATCCAGGCCGCGTCGATCTCGAAGGACACGATGTTCGTGACGACCTTCGCCGCGTCGACGCGCACGCCCTCGATCTGCGCGAGCCCCGTCGCGAGCGTTTTCGCGTTGCGGTGATCCTCGACGAGCCTGTCGCGCATCTCCTCGAGCGCGACGAGCGCCGCGGCCGCGATCACGCCGGCCTGGCGCATCGCGCCCCCGAGGAGCTTTCGAACGCGACGAGCCTTCGCGATCGTCTCCGCGTCGCCGCAGATGATCGAGCCGACGGGCGCCGCGAGCCCCTTCGAGAAGCAGAACTGCACGGTGTCCACGCCGGCGGTCAGCGTCTTCGCGTCGACGCCGAGCGCCGCAGCGGCGTTGAAGATGCGCGCGCCGTCGAGGTGCACGCGCAGTCCACGCTCGCGCGCGAACTGGCCGATCGCGTTCGTCTGCGCCGCCGTGATGACGGTGCCGCCGCAGTTGTTGTGCGAGTTCTCGATGCAGATGAGAGCCGTTCGCGCGTGCATGCCCGGCGGGCGGACGGCGGTCCTGATGTCGTCGAGCGACGGCAACCCCTCGCGGTTCGGCACAAGGCGCGGCACGACGCCGCCGAGGACGAACGACGCATCCATCTCGTTCTGGTAGATGTGCGCCATGTCGCCCAGGATCACCTCGTCGCCGCGCTGCGTCTGCGAGAGGACGCCGCAGAGATTGCCCATCATCCCGCTGGCGACGTACAGGCCGGCCTCTTTGCCGACCGTCTCGGCCGCGCGCTTCTCGAGCTTGTTGACCGTCGGATCCTCGCCGTACTGGTCGTCGCCGACCTCGGCCTCGGCCATCGCGCGGCGCATCGCCGGCGTTGGCTTGGTGAACGTGTCGCTGCGGAACTCGAGGATCTTCATAGGGCGAGCGCCTCCTTGATGCGAACGACCGCCGCCACGAGGAGCGGCGCGACCAGGATCGCGGGGAGATAGTCCGCGACCTTCACGTCACGGATGCTGAGAAGTTTGAGACCCACGCCGATGATGAGCAAGCCGCCGACCGCGCTCATTTCGCGCAGCTGCAGCTCCGAGAGCACGCCGGCGAACGCGGACGCGCCGATGGCGAGCCCGCCCTGATAGATGAGGATGAGCGGGACCGTGAGGAGCACGCCCCAGCCGAGCGTCGCCGCGAGCGCGACGGCGGTGAACCCATCGAGCACGCTCTTGATCGCGAGCAGGCTGGCGTCACCGGTGAGGCCGTTCTGGATCGAGCCGAGGAACGTGAGCGGGCCGACGCAGAACACGATCGCCGCGGTCACGAAGGCTTCGGCGACGGTCCCGCCGCCGCCGCGCGTCGCGACGCGGCGCTGCAGCGCGGCCCCCAGATCGTTCAGGCGACGGTCCACGCCCCAGAGCGAGCCGATGACGCCGCCGATGAGGATGCTGCCGAGCAGGTAGAGGAGGTTCGAGGTGTCGATCGCGAACTTCGTGCCCATGGCCAGGGTGAACAGCCCCACGCCGCGCACGACGTTCTCGCGGAGTCGCTCGGGGAGCCGGTCGCCAAGGACCGTGCCGAGCAGGCCACCCACGACCACGGTCAGGACGTTGAGGAGCGTCCCCGAAAGTGCCGACAAGGCCGCCTAGTATGGTCGGCCCATGCGCCCGTCCGAGCAGCTGCGCTTCTGGGCCCACGAGCTCGCCGCGATGGCGCGTACGGGACTGGAGTTCGTGACGAATGACTACGACCGCGACCGTTTCAATCGGATGATGACGATCGGGGAGGAGATGGCCGGCTTGACGATCGACGCCGAGTTCACGCCGGACCGTCCGTACCTCGCCGACGTCGGCATCGCCAGTCCGAAGGTGGGCTGCTCCGTCGCGGCGTTCGACGATCTGGGCCGCGTGGTCCTGATCAAGCGTGCCGACAACGGCCGCTGGGCACTGCCCGGCGGCTACGCCGAGGTCGGTTCGCCGCCGTCGGTGAACGCGCTGCGCGAGCTCCACGAGGAGACCGGCTTCCACGCCGAGCTCGAGCGGCTCGTCGGCGTGTACGACAACAAAAGCCTTGGCGGGGTCTCGCCGTACCAGTTCTACATCTGCTGCTTCCGCGCGCGGATCACCGGCGGCGGCGCGACGCCCTCGGTCGAGACGCCCGAAGTCGTGCTTGCGGATCCGGGCGAGCTGCCCGAGAACATGTCGCTGCTGCAGCGCACGATGCTCGCGGACTCGTTGCCGCGGGATGCGCCGGCGGTGTACCAATGACGAAGATCGCGGTGTGGGGCTCGTTCGGTGGGATGGCCGCCGATCTTCCGCGGCAGCTGCCGGACGAGGACGTCGTTGCGCCGAAGGACGAGTCGGAGCTGTCGAAGGCCGCGGACGCCGAGTGCGCGATCGGCACCAACAACGGCGCGCGTGTCCGAAAGCTGCTCGACGCCGCACCGAAGCTTCGCTGGTATCACTCGGTCGGCGCCGGCGTGGAGGACCTGGTCGGTGTGCGCGAGTTCCGCGACCGGGGCATCACGCTCACCAACAACAGCGGGCCGTACGACATCCAGATCGCCGAGCACGCCCTGGCGTTCATCCTGGCCGGCGCGAAGCGGCTGCACGTCTATCGCGATCAGCAGATGCGGCGCAACTGGAAAGAGCACCGGCAGGACGAGCTGCGCGGATCGACGCTCGTCGTGTACGGACTGGGCAGCATCGGTGGGGAGATCGCGCGCCTTGGCGCCGCTCTGGGCATGCATGTCGTCGGCGTGCGGCGCCGCGTCGAGGCGGTGGCGGGCGTCGACCGCATCGTGCCGCCCGAGCTCTTGGCGGATGTCGCCGCCGAGGCGGACTATCTCGCCATCGCTGCGCCGCTCACGCGTTCGACACGCGGCGCGATCTCGCGCGATGTGATGGGCCGGATGAAGAAGACGGCCTGGATCGTGAACATCGCGCGCGGCGCGATCGTGGACGAGGATGCGCTCGTCGAAGCGCTGCGCGCTGGGCGGCTGGGTGGCGCGGGTCTCGACGCGTTCACGACCGAGCCGCTGCCCGCGGATCATCCGCTCTGGACCCTGGAGAACGTGATGATCAGCCCGCACTCCTCCAACTCGTCCCCGCACGTCCGCGAGCGCACGCTCGCGCTCTTCAACGAGAACCTGCGCCGCTTCAAAGCGGGGGAGGATCTGCTCAACCGCGTCGACTTCGAGGCCGGGTACTAGTGCGCACGGCACGCGTGAAGCTCGCGACGCGCACCGCCGGGTTCACCGAGTCGGTAATCCGCGAGATGACCCGTCTCAACGCGATCCACGGCGGGATCAATCTCGCGCAGGGCTTCCCGAACTTCGCCGCGCCGCAGGCGCTGAAGGACGCGGCAAAGCGCGCCATCGACGCCGACATCAATCAGTACGCGATCACCTGGGGTGCGAAGTCGCTGCGCGACGCGCTCTCGCGCACGTACGCCGAGCTGTACGGCATGACCGTGGACCCCGAGACGATGCTCACCGTCACGTGCGGGGCGACCGAGGCGATGATCTCGACGCTCCTGGCGCTGGTCGATCCCGGTGACGAGGTCATCGTGCTCGAGCCGTTCTATGAGAACTACGGACCGGACGCCGACATCGCCGGGGCGCGCCCGGTATATGTGCCGCTGCGCCCGCCGGAGAACGTGTTCGACCGCGACGAGCTGCGCAAGGCGTTCGGCCCCAGGACGAAGGCGATCATCGTGAACACGCCGAACAACCCGACCGGGCGCGTGTTCACGCGCGACGAGCTCAGCTTCATCGCGTCGCTCTGCATCGAGCACGACGTCGTCGCGGTGACCGACGAGATCTACGAGCACATCCGCTACGAGGGCGAGCACATCCCGATGGCCACGCTGCCGGGCATGGCCGAGCGCACGGTGACGATCTCGGGTGCGAGCAAGACCTTCTCCGTCACCGGCTGGCGCGTCGGCTGGATCGTCGCACCGCCCGAGCTCACGTCCGGGATCCGCAAGGTGCACGACTTCGTCACCGTCGGCGCGCCGGCACCGCTGCAGGAGGCGGTCGCGGTCGGCCTCGGCCTTGGCCGCGCGTACTACGACACGCTCAGCACCGAATACCGGAAACGCCGCGACCTTCTCGTGAGCGCGCTCGAGACCGCCGGCTTCGCTCCGCGCCGACCCGAGGGCGCGTACTACGTGCTCTGCGACATCACGCCGTTCGGCTTCGACGACGACACCGCCTTCGCGCGGTGGCTCGTGTCAGAGGTCGGCGTCGCCGGCGTGCCTGGCTCCTCCTTCTATTCGGAGCCCGCGCTCGGAAAGCACCTC
>Ga0114129_10017493_pt1 | contig 10207 bp, 9 predicted proteins | sample RhiMetdeltSRZDD1_FD_80071 | JGI IMG/M metagenome (GOLD analysis project Ga0114129, IMG submission 80071) | Populus rhizosphere microbial communities from Tennessee, USA - Rhizosphere MetaG P. deltoides SRZDD1 (version 2) (version 2) | ecosystem: Host-associated > Plants > Roots > Rhizosphere >... | reverse complement strand
TGTTAAGGATTAATCAAGATGGGATGCCTGTACCAATCAGTCCTCTAGGGGATACAGAACCTTTAAACTTATACTATTCATATGGGTTGAGAAACAGCTTTGGATTTGATTTTGACCCGATAACAGGTAAACTATGGAACACAGAAAATGGAGAAGACTTTGGAGATGAAATTAATCTCGTTGAACCAGGATTTAATAGCGGATGGAATAAGGTGCAAGGTGTATGGACACTAGATGACAAAGAAGACATAATTGAAGTAGCTCCACTACTTCCTGAAAATGGCTTAGTAGATTTTGGCGGAAAAGGAAAATACAGTTCTCCTGAATTTACATGGCATGAATCTCTGGGGCCAAGTGCAATCAAGTTCCTTAATTCTAATAGATTAGGTATACAGTATGAAAATGATATATTTGTAGGGGATATTGATAAAGGAAATCTTTATCATTTTGATTTAAACGAAGATAGAACAGAACTAGTTCTAGAAGGGTCGCTTGCAGATAAAGTAGCAAATGCTGATGACGAAAATCAAGGGATAATATTTGGACAAGGTTTTGGCGCAATTAGTGATATTGAAGTTGGACCAGATGGTTACCTCTATATTGTTGGATTCCAAGGAATAATATATAGAATAGTTCCTATTCAAGAAATTTCAATTAATAACTTGTCTTCAGCAGTAAATGTACTCTCTTCATCTTTCTTTTCGCCTTGACCATAAATTACCTTTTCTTTTTTCATTTAGTTATGTAAAAAATATGTAATTTGACACTCTTCTCCATGTATTAAAAGTTTCTACTTTAGATTCTGTTCTCTTATTTTTGTCATTTTCTGTTATTATTTTAAAATTGAACTTAATTCTAAACCAGTTATTTCAATAAGAAATTTTATCAATAATATTATACTATAGTTAGAAGAACGTAAAGATTTTACAGAAAGATTAAAGAGGAATAGATTGAGGTTCTAATTTTTTAGTCTGCTTATTTTCATATCTTTTTTTCTTTTCCATTATTTTTTTATCTATAAATTCCTTAAAATTAGAGTGTTTAAACAATGAATAAAATTCTAAATTGTGTTTTTTGAACAATCTGTCGGCTCCTTGTTCCCTATCGATTATACAAACTATTCCAATTACTTCCATACTCCCCAACTTTTTTATTCTATCTAATGTCTTATCTATAACACTATTTCCTGTAGTAATTACATCATCAACTATTACAATTGGAGATATTGGATTTCCTTCAAAATAAGCCAACGGTCCGTCAGCCTGAGGGCCATGTTTTTTCGGTTCTTTTCTTACAAAAAACGCAGATAAAGGATTAGATTTAGTTAATGAGCTTTTCAAACATATTGCAGAAACCAAAGGAATTGAACCTGTTTCGAGACCACCTACCGATTTAACATTGAACTTTCTAACCTCTTTTAATAATAATTCACTAATAAGATCTAATCCATGAGGATCGAGAATACAATTCTTGGAATTATAATAGTGATGACTTGTTACACCACTAGAAAGTTTGAATGGCTTATCATGATCAGATATTAGTATTACTTTTCTTTTTATAAGATCCTCTAATATCTTTTTCTTATCCACTAAATTTTTTCCCCCTTTTCTCTAATATATGTATATTATTCATTTTTGCATATAAAGGATAAATACACATAAAAATGGATATAAACCAAAATTTAAATTTTATACTCAAAGGTTTCAAAATGATTTAATATTATTGAATTTTTGAAATTGAATTGAATATAAATAAACCGATATTGGGTAAAAACAAATGAGAATTATTTGTTAGTAGGTATTTCGTTGTAAGATAATTTGGATCTTAATTATTAGGTTATCAAATTTTCATTTTACTTTTCTTTATCCTAGGGAATTTTTTAGTAAACTAAGAAGTCTATCTATCAACATCTTGGATACCAATTACTACATTGGTCCCAGTTACTCCATTTCTGAGTAATGATAGTATCAGTATTTCCAAAGTATTAATTACTACTTTTTTCCTCCGGAAACATCTAAGACCGTAGGTACTATGAAGATTCCAAATAATCCTATTGCAATAACAGTAAAAACAAGTAGTGGCATTAATCCAATTTTACAAATGTTATTCATCTTCTATAACTAGAAAATAATATCATCTAACTTTAATACAGTACTGATAATTGAAAAGCATCTAAGTATCTTCTCTTTCAGGTTTTGAATTTGTTGCAATCAAAACTTCTATGTTTTCTTCGTATTCATAGATTCTTCTAATAGAAGGTTCATTAACTATTTTTGTTGTTGTAGTAATCTCTATTATATCTTGCATTTTATTATATTAATCAATAATAAAAATTGACTAATTAAACCAGTTAGACGAAAAAGTTTGTTTACTAGTTAATTCGAATTTACTTTCTATAATATTAATCTTTAAGTAATTCATCATTATCATCAACTACATCTTATTCTGTGACGACAACATCTCCTTGTTTGTCTGTCAAATATTATGAATGTATAATTAGTTATTTTTTTATCCTTGGAATATAGACCGTAGAATATTTTATTTCAATAATAACTTCTTTAATAATATTATTATCTCTTATCTAGTCCTTGATTCTTGAATTGGACTTTCTGACTTATACGCACGGTTCCAAACTTCAAATATTCTTTCATTTTTTCCTTGGTAATGCAATTTCTACAATAAAATTAATGGAAATCAATATAATGGTCCTGTTTGATGGAACTATCCGACTCCATACATTTTAAATGTAAAATGAGATAAAAATAAAACTAGAATTTTAACTATTGCATAAAAGGAGAAATCATTATTTTATGGACTATAGTTACCTCAGTATTATACTAGAAATTTAGATAATAAGATCAAAACAAGAATATTTTGTTACCACTATTTAACATTACATCATTCTAATTAATTAATTATTTAAATAATTAATCGATTACATCTATTATTTAATTTTAATTCTTTTCTCTCTTTCATACTTTGAATAGGCTATTTTTCATCTCAGAAGATGCTATTTCTGTCCTTTCCTTTGCCAGTCAAATCTTTACAAGTGTCTATAAATACATCAATTTTATGTCTTGTATTAGTTCTATTGAATAGTGAGTAATAGTGAGATTCTATCCATCTTTTAATTAACAACAACAAAAAGTTATAATAACAATTTTAAATATAATAGAACAAGAATTTTTAAAACTGATAAATATTATTTTCATTTGTTAATTCTTACAATATTTGTCTCAAGTCTCATCATAGGCAAATTGCCATACTGAATCATCAATGGTATCTTCTACCAAGTTCAGGCTATGACATTTATTCTTAATAGTCGATTAACTAGGTTCATCGATTTTTTAATATCCTACAACGATAAGTACTTTGGACTTCTATTCACCAGTAGATTTATTAGAATAGTTTTAGTCGAGAACCAAGATCTTTAAGGCTATTATAATTAGAGAAAAAGGGATTGTAGATAAAGATATTATATCACTATAAACCTGATAGAAGGGTTATGATGACACTTTCTTTTTTAAAATAACAAACGATTAAGGAAATCAATACAATAAGTCATTATTAAATATAATTAATTTTAGTTTTGAGAATTCAGCTAGTGATATTATAATAAATATTTTTATATGAATTAGAATCTTTAACGAATGAATAAATGCTATACAATAAAATAAGTATTATTGTGCCAGCAGCAATAACGACAATATTTCTTGTTCCCATACTCCTTTCAATGTCAACATTCATTAATATTTCCGCATTCGCACAATCGGAAGGTACAAACCAAACAGGTGAAGCAATAAAACAAAATGTTAGTGATGTTGTAAGCAACATTAGCAAAGGAGCAAAGAGTCTGGGATCTAATATTACTTCTGAAGTCGCAAAAGAAATTGCGGATAATATTGGGAAAAAACTACAAGATTTAGCAAAGTAAACCTCCTTTTTTTTACAAGCATTGTATTCGTTATTTGATCTTTTAATATATCTACTTCTCTATAATATAATAACTCTATCTATCTGGTAAATTAGCAATTGAACATTGAATTCATGACGATTCAACTTCCGACGAAATTATTGAAAAACTATGATAAATGTATCAAGAATTATACAATAAAATAATAAATTATTTTTGTCGCCTCTTATCATTACTTTAGATATACCTTGAATTATCTAAAATATACTTTTTTTGATTATTATACTAATAAAAAATATTAAAAAAATTTTACTCACCAGTTGGTTGAGGATTATTCTTGATCTGCTTCTTAGCCACAACCTGTGTTCTAATAGAAGCCAAAGATTGATCAATTTGGTATACTGCTAATTTGTCTCTTCCAAATATTTCAAACTTTTGAAGGATTGTTTGGAATAAGATCTCTTCTTCTACTTGTTCACTTACAAACCATTGTAAGAACAAGTATGTAGCACGGTCTTTTTCTTTTTCAGCAATTTCTACTAAATTATTAATGAGGTTTGTAACCGTCTGTTCACTTTTTAGACTAGCTTGAAAAGTAGATTCTAGCGAATCGAATTTTCCTTGAGGCTTTTCTATAGCTGGGATTATGGCTTCGGCTCCAGCATTATTCAGATAATGAACGAACTTTAACATATGGGTATTTTCCTCAATGGCTTGTTCGAAATAGAATTCTGCACTTCCCTCATATCCAATTCTTTCACACCATGAACCCATCGCAACATATCCATTGATGGCTGATGCTTCATATGAAATTTGATCATTAATTGCTTTTTCCATTTGTGATGAAATTCTCATTGTACCAATCTTAGTATTTTCAGATATCTATATTTTTTGGGATTGATTTTTAGGAATACAACTATTCATTATTAATCTTAAGACAAGAAATGAAGGTACATCTATGTGGAAGTACAAAAATTTTGAACATTATACAGATTATCATGCTATTAAATCATCTCCTGATACCATTATCAATACTGATAAAAATATCAGAAGGGAGTGTAAGCCAGGATGCCGTAATTTTTTGTTTAATTCGTAGTTATAGAATAAGAGAAGAAAATTTCAATTGGAATAAAGGATTTCCACCTGTCTACTATGGTCTATTTTATCATTCAAAATATAATTATTAATTATATTTTATAAAATAACAACTACCATGAATATATTCAAATAAATAAACAGAATAATGTTCCAGAAGAAAATAAGGGGGTCTGTTATTGATTTATAACCTCACCACTAACAATGTAATCGGTATTATTCATTTATTAAAGGAAAAAATATAGGCATGATCAATAAACAAGATTGTGTCTAAGATCGTACTTCAGCAGCAAAAAACATAAATGTGTTAAAGGAGCTCTAGCATATATTAAATATATTTATTTTTCAAAACTTTTTGTATCAATTTATGCAATCTCATCTATAATATTCGATGTAGTATCGACAATTTTTTATTCTATTTCTTTAAGTAACTAAAAAATATTTTTCATGTCTTATCTTTAAATATTTTTTTACGCACAAATGATTTTGAATAAAGGTATATGATTACAATAATAAAGTAGAGGTAACAAAGATACCATATGGAAGAAAATTGGCAAATATAAAAAATATTATAAACTTTACTATTTGATGTATCACTATCTGTTATTTTTTTTGTAAAGTTTTCAATACATTTTGCAATAATTTTTATCTATTCATTCATTTTAAAACTTAACATACTAATGATGATTAAGGATATGTTTTAAATAAATTTTAATAAGGCAGAATGGTCATCAATATTGCAATATGATAGATAAAAAATCAAATAAAATGAAAGTATCTAATACTCCAGCCATAGCAGCAATTCTGATTTTGTTTTCTTCTACAGTGATGATATTCTTTCCATTAGTATCAGAACAACAGCAAGCGGAACCAGGTTCTGTTGAGAAATTAGCAAAAGCAAACGTCTCTGTAGATATTCCGATATCTAAAGGATACATAGATGGTAGTATAGCATATTTTATTGCTACTGATTCTTCTGACAAACATGCAGTATCTTCTATTACAAACAATACTGGCTTTCCAATAAATTATTCTCCACTTTTGAACGATACGCCTCAATCGATTCGTGGACAAGGTTATGTATTTTTAAATGGTGTTCAAGGTGAAGCACCTGGTGGATTTCAACTTCCAGTTGCAAATGCTGTACCAGGAGATGAAGACTATAGCCCATTATGGCAAACAAACTTTGTAAAATGGAATGAGAAAGCAACTGCGAGAGAATTAAAGTCAGTAGAAGAAATTGTGGCTGCTCAAAACAATGGAGAATTAAATATTACAGAAACAAATATCATTGTAAATAGCCCAGCTGTAAAATGGTAGATGGGTCTTTACAAAGATAAAGAGGAATAAAAAAGGTTACAACTGATACCTAATAGAGGATCAAATCCTGAGTATAGACATAGAAAAAATGATAGTAACAATGGCAGCACGTAGAGGATTTTGATCCAATAATAAAACTGAATATTTTATAGCAATAGAATAAGGAAACTTAAATTGAATCTCTTGACTATAAAATAGACTCTTATTTTAGTATCACTATAGGTAATAACGAATATTGTTCAAATACCCTGGCTTAATCTTTGTTTGTACCATGATATGGATGAATTAAAGATATAAATCATTATAGTGTATGTTTTCTATTATAAATTATAATCATGAAAATTAAATTTCATAATAATTGTTTTGTTTATGGTCGGAATAAAGATAAGAATTATCCAGGCAAGGAAGAAAATAAACAATTAAAGTTACCATCGAAAAACATTGTGACCAAATCCATAACCTTTAAGGAATTATGCCCTATATGGTCTAAAAAATTATCTTTAGGATTGGATAGAGTCGATAAATTCATGTTGGAGGAAGATTCAAAATATTGTATAGTGGGTGAAGCATGGAAATTTTCAGGAAAATATAGTGGATATTATTTAGCCGTTTTAATTCCGTTTGTTGGATGTTGGACGTGTATAAAATACGCACGCAAATTTACAAAGATATCAAAGAATAAAAATGAAAAAGAAAATTTAGCAAGGAGTGATTTTGAGACATTAATTGAATATTTTATGACTCATTGGAATGAAAAACATGTGAATAAATATAAAAATAAAAAAGAATTTTTGTAAATATTCTAATTTATTAGTTATACCTCTAATTATACTGATTCCAGTTTTAGTTTTAATAGTTGAGCAACTTCGTACACTCTGATTTATCTAATGATTTGCTTGGTCATCTATTCTCTCCATTATCACAACCGCAACCAAATTTAGTCACAATAGAGCAGCATGTTTTGACGATTCTTAATTCTTGATTTGAATCTCATTTTAGATTTGTTTCTGTATCTAACCCTACATATTGTTAATTTTGGTGTATTAGTTAGAATATAGAGAGTATATTATTAACAATATAAATAAAATTTTTCATGGACCAAAAAATATGATGTCATAAACAACTCATTGGCCTGAGTGAGTCAGTATTGTATACAATATTAATATCATTACAAATCTCATTGTATGATAACTGTTATGAGAAGGAATAGAATTATCTCATATTTACGATTTTGAATTTAATTATGAATATCCTCTCATACCATTTTTTATTTGCTAAGCACAGAAGAACCGAAAGACTATATTCCAAGAGACTAACTTTGTAGGCATCAAAGAAATAAATAGATTAGATGGGTTATGGTTATCAAAGCATAGTTTTTACCGCAACGAACAATTCTTTTATTTATATATAATAGCTATTTAACTAATAAAACAGGAATTCTTAGTGTAGGGAATACTAATTTCAGTATTCTATAAGCTGATTTACAGAGGTAGCACATGATGAATTAAACTGTAATATTTATAAGAAATCATGCTTTTATATGTAGAATCAACTTAATATTTATAGGAAAACCATTAATTATAATAATTAATTTTGTTAATATAACCTATTTCTAATATACATGTATATTAAAAATATGAGAAAATATCGAAATTCCTCTAACTCAAATAATGGTCTACTAACGCGATTAATATCCTATGCTCTATCTACTTTTTTTATTCCAATTGTTATTCTATTAATGAGATTACTAGCTTATGCAATAATATCATTTGTTATTCCATTTGTCATCAATATGATAAAAAAGAGACTAACCGACCAACAGTGTCTCATATGTACTAGATGTGATGGAAAACTAGAAGTAATTGATAAAGAAGGTAATCTTTATTGCAAGAATTGTAAAATAATAAAATTCGACCACCATTGATGATGTAACTCAGGATAAAAATTAATAGTTTATAGTTCCTCCTTTTATAATTTTTTCCGCAATTAATATTTGTAAATTAATTTGTTACTTTAGTAATATCTATTGCTAGATTTGAATTATAACTTAAGAAAAAATAATAAAGAGGAAAAACAAAAACTTATCAAAATCATAACAATACAATCACATATCACTTTTCTTAATTAACTTCTAGATAAAAATAAATGACTGAAATAGATAATTACCGTTTGCTAATCTATCTTCATAATAATAATATTTAAGATATATTTACAAATATCAGAAATATTTTAAAAGTTTGTGCCATGTATATTAAATCTGTATAATATTACGAGCGGAGGGTTTGTGGTTGTTGTTGTTTTGGCGTTTCAATATTTGACTTGTCATGACACTGCTCTCCTTCATTTATATTACTTTGGCAATTAATAATTAGCATTTTTTTACTAAAATTAACAAAGATGATTAATTTGACCAAGATGTTAATTTCAGAACAGAGAATGAGAATTTGTAAAACTGATAAATATTATTAGCTTGTTTTAAATATTACAATATACTCGTCTCATGTCCTTTCCCAGACAGATAGGCAATTCGTCATAGTCTGAATCATGAAGCAACTTCTACCAGTTCAGGCTATGGCAAGTTATTATTAGTTATTGATTAACTATCTGATTCCATTTTTAAATATTATAATCCATATAATATTACACTTGTAAAAAAGTAGAGACAAAAGAATTGAGCATACCCATAGTTAACAACAACATCACCTGTCTGTTTCTATTCGACTCGTCTTTATCTTTGTATTGTTCTTAATAAAGAAAGTATTACGTTATAAATGAGTCGATACCCGAAATTATCTTGTGTATAACAAAAAAGTTGGTGAGAAAAGTCTCAAATGTTTAAGTGATCAATAAAATCACTAAGTTTTTGTTTTTTATTATTTTTCAATTCTTCTATTTTTTGTCTGTATAATTTCAAAAATTTCCTCCAATCATCTTTCCCGTATTCATAACTTAAATTATATCGTATTGCTTCAGGATGAAGATATATTTGCACATCCGAATTTATTAACCAAATCTTGTCTACTATATTCTCAAATTCTTTAGCTATTCCTTTCTTCTTACATATAAGCAAAAAGAATGCAAAATATAAAATATTATTCTCTAATTTTGTTAATTCCTCAGAAATATTTGGATTGTAATTTTCATTATGAATATTACCTTTCGATAACTTGATATTATAAAAATTTGAATAGTCGGAAACAGTATTTGAAATTTCAGTAAAAACTAACGAATTCAATTGACTTATTATTTCTTTTTTTTGAATAATTTTCGGCCATACAGCAATGGATTTAAGCAAAAAACATTGCATTAAATATTTTAATATAAAAAGTGGCAATTGTTCATAAAATAAAATCTTTATAAAATTCTTATCTCTATTTTCTTTATTAGTAAATGGTAATAAATTCACTTCTGGTATGACGGCTTCTACCTTCTGAAGTAAGTTTTTAAATTCTTGATTAAAATCTCTTATTTGGTTATTAAGAACTATTAGTATATTTTCACTACATAAAAATAGTTTATAAGCTCTGGAATTAGTTTTTTCTTTTTCGATTTTAAGTAGGTCGTCTCTTTTCAATTCCTGTAAAATCTTTTCCAAAGGTCTTTTGGACACAATATTATTTACTCCTCTTACTAAATCTCCTTTAGAACATCCAGGATTTTTCATTAAAAAATTAATAATTTCGTCTCTTTGATATTTCTTATCAATGATCAGGGATTCCTTTCCAACATTCTTCGAAATCATAATCTTTCAACTTGGGTACGAATCTAAGTATGTGGATACTTAATTACTATATTAATTTATACTTTGTTATAAAATATGCCTTAAAAAAACATGATTGTTGAAATTGATACTAGAATTGAATTGTAACAGTCTATATT
>Ga0114129_10017492_pt1 | contig 10207 bp, 9 predicted proteins | sample RhiMetdeltSRZDD1_FD_80071 | JGI IMG/M metagenome (GOLD analysis project Ga0114129, IMG submission 80071) | Populus rhizosphere microbial communities from Tennessee, USA - Rhizosphere MetaG P. deltoides SRZDD1 (version 2) (version 2) | ecosystem: Host-associated > Plants > Roots > Rhizosphere >... | reverse complement strand
CTCGGCATCCCGCACGGAAGCGGCGGCGTGCAGGCCGCCGTCGATTATCTCGGACGCGAGGTTCCCGCCTAGGTCTCCATCGCCCTCGCCACCGCCACCAGCGCGGCGTCGCTCCCGCGCGCGCCGAGGATCGAGAGACCGACCGGAAGTCCCTCGACGTGCGCGCCGGGCAGGCTCACTTGCGGCACACCGGTGAGGCCGCCCTGCGCGGTGAGGCAGCCGATGCGGGCGCGCAGCAGATCGAGTGTCGAGAGCGACAGTCCCTTCGGCGGCGCCGGGAACGGCGTCGTCGGCATGCAGAGGATGGTTCCCGGCGGCAGCAGCCAGGCGACGCGCGCACGCGCCTCCGCGCGCATCAGCGCCGCCCAATGGCGCTCGCTTTCCGGGATCGCGCTCGCGAGGGCGAGACCGCGCGCGACGTTGAACGCCATGCGTGGATTGTCGCGATCGAGCCACTCCTTGAAGGTCAGCCATGCTTCGTACGGCTGCAGCGTGCGCTGGGCGCGCGACCACACCGACAGCCCTGGCGGTGCGAGCAAATCCTCGCGGACGTCGCCGACCAGCGCGGAGAGCTTGCGCACCAGCGGCTGCAATGCTTCTGCGGTGTCGGGATCGGCGAAGCCGAAGGCGTCGATCGCGACCACCAGCCGCGTCGGCAACGTCGCTGGTATTGACTCGCCGAGGAGAACGTCGGAGACGCGCCCGAACGTGGCGGGGTCGCGCGCGAACCACCCCGTCGTGTCCGAGCTCGGCGCCTGCGGCATCATCCCGCGAAGATCGAGCCGGCCGTGCGTGGGCCGGATGCCGTACAGGCCGCAAAAGCTCGCCGGCACCCGCACCGATCCGCCGGTGTCGGTGCCGAGCGCGGTATCGCACAGGCCCTGGGCCACCGCGGACGCCGACCCCGACGAGGATCCGCCGGGGACACGGTCGGGCGCTTTCGGGTTGAGCGGGGTGCCGTCGAACGCGTTCTCGCCGAGGATGCCGAGCGAGACTTCATCGGTGACGGTCTTGCCGATCAGCGTGGCGCCGGCATCGAGCAGTTGCTGCACGGCCCACGCGTGGCGCGTGGGGATCGGATGCTGCCGCGCCCAGTCGGGATTGCCGCCGCCGGTGGGATGACCGGCGACGTCGAAGAGGTCCTTGGCGGCGAAGGTCATACCGGCGAGCGGACCGCGGGCGGCGCCGGCGATGCGGATCGCGGGGCCGGCGACGAAGGGGCTGGTCACGCGCGAATTCTGAGCGGTGCAGGCGGCGCGGCCGGATTCGGCGCGCCGCCTGCGTACGCGCTACTTCCCGACGCTCTCCACGCCGGCCTTGGCCACCTGGGCGTCCTGCGCCGACGTCACACCGCTCACCCCGACGGCGCCGATGATCTTGCCGTCCTGCATCAGCGGCAGACCGCCGTCGATCGGTGTCGCTCCGGGCAGGCCGAGCACCGCCACGCGACCGCCTGCGATCGCGTCTTCGAGGGCCTTCGAGGGCCGCTTGAACATCGCCGCCGTCTTCGCTTTCTCGAGCGCGATGTTGACGCTCGCCGTCTGCGTGTTGTCCATGCGTTGAAACGCGATCAGAAAGCCGTGGGTATCGACGACCGCGATGGCGACAGGCCAGTTGTTCTTCCGTGCCTCGGCTTCGGCGGCGACCAGGATCTTCTTTGCCTGCTCGAGGTTCACGGCGGTGCCATAGTCCGGGGCGCGCGCGGGCGCCTGGGCCGGGGCGGGCGTCTGCGTCTGCTGCGCCTCAGCGGCGCCGATCACGGTCACGGCCGATAGGAGAATCAGAGCGGCAAGCAATCTTCCCATGACAGCCTCCTTGATCATGTGAGTGAGGACGGCGTGGACGAGCGGAGGGCTTGGCATAAAGAACCGCTTCAACAAACCGCGGCGGCCGGCGAAAGGTTCCGTCGGGCTCTGCGCAACGTTCCGCATCAACTGAGGGACGGCGGGAAGCTGAAGACGTTCGCCGGCTCGTGGTCGATGTCATGATCCCGGCGGAGGCGCTGGACCATGCCGAGCGCATACGGCGCGCCCTCGAGGAGCTGGGCGAGCATGACGTCGTCGAGCTCCAGCCCCGCGCGCCGGGCGCTCTTCACGCAGAGCTCCCGCGTGTTGGCATCCACGTGATCGGTGGGACCGGACAGAACCGGCGGCGGGACGACGTCCGGCGCGACCCCGCCGCGCTCGAGACGCGGACGTCGCGTATGCCAGTCCGTCGCCCGCTCGTAGGCGTGGCCCACGCGCAGGATCGTCATCTCGCCGAAGGGCGGGCCGAGGATTTGCATCCCGAGCGGCAGCCCGTTGCGTCCGAAGCCGTTTGGAAGCTGCAGCACGGGCTGACCGGTGACGTTCCAGGCGGTGAGCAGGCTCGGCTTCTGCCAGAACGAGACGCTCCGATAGTCGCTGAGCCGCGGCGCTTCCCCGAGACTCGCGGTTACGAACGCGTCGAAGCGGGCGTAGAGCGGCGCCATCTCGAGCATCATGCGACGATGCTCGCGCGTGGCCTGGACGTAATCGTGGGCGGTGAAGAGCACCGACGGCAGCACCCGCGAACGGAAGTCGGCGCCGAAGTCCTTGGGTCGCGCGATCAGGTTCTTCTCGTGAACGCTAAAGATCTCGCTCTCGGCGATGATGATCTTCACGTCGAAGTAGCTCGCGAGCGGCCGCACCCGACATTCCTCGAGCTCCGCCCCCAGCCGGCGCAGGATTTCGAGCGCCGCGTCCATGGCGCGGCGTGAGTCGTCGGAGGCCGGAATGTCTTCCTCCCAGTGGTAGCGAAGGACGCCGATCTTGACGCCGCGCAGATCGTCGCGCAGCGCTTCGCGATACGGAAGGACCGGCCGCCGCACGCTTCCCGCGTCCTTCGCGTCATGGCCGGCGAGCGCCTCCAGCGCCAGCGCGCAGTCCTCGACCGTGCGCGCGAGCGGCCCGCAGTGGTCGAACGTGTACGAGTTGGTGATGACACCCGCCCGGCTCACGAGCCCGAACGTCGGCATCAGACCGACGACGCCACAGTGCGACGCCGGGCCCCGGATCGAGCCGCCCGTGTCCGAGCCGAGCGCGAGCGGGGCCATGCCGGCGGCGACGGCCGCGCCCGATCCGCTCGAGGAGCCGCCGGTGAAGCGCTCCAGGTTCCACGGATTGCGTGCGGGCGGCCACGGGAGATCGAACGACGGTCCCGCGTGCGCCATCTCGTGCGTAGCCAGCTTGCCGAGGAGCACGGCGCCGGCGTCGTAGAGCTTCGCGGTCGCGGTGGCGTCCTCGCGCGGAATCCGGTCGATGAACACGCGGGAGTGGCCCGAGGTCAAGATGCCCCGCGTGTCGTAGATGTCCTTGAGCGCGAACGGGATCCCATGCAGAGCTCCGCGATGCTTCCCGGCCGCGATCTCGGCCTCCGCCTCCCTCGCCTGCCGCCGTGCGAGATCGAACGTGGGCGTGATGAAGGCGTGCGTCTGCGCGTCGTGGTCTTCGATGCGGCGGATGAGCGTGTCGGCGAGCTCCACGGGCGAGAGCTTGCGCGCCGCGATGAGGCGCGCGAGCGCGGCCAGCGAAAGGTCGTGGAGCTCGGTGTCCATCGCCGATCGTTAGTCGGTGGCCACGTCCACGATGGCGAGGCCGTAGGGATCGTTGCCGACCCCGGTGACGGTCGCGACCACTGTCCGCGTCTTCAGATCGATGATCCAGACCGTGCCGCTGGGGCCGGTGGCCGTGCGCGCTCCGCCGGAGATGACCGCGTAGCGGCCGTCGGCGGTGACCGCGGACCCCTTCGGCCGCGCGGGGGCGCCATCCGGTCGCGTGAGCGGAATGTTATGCACCGCCCCCGGCACGCCGGTGTCCTGGTTGAACTCGACGATCGACACGTTGTTGGAGCGGAAGTTGGGCACGATGATCTCGCGTCCATCCGGCGTGAACGATGGAATGAATGGCCGCGTCTGCACGCCGGAGTCCGTGGTCCCGACGAGCACGGTGGCGACCTCGGCATTGGACGCCCCGAGCCGGGCGAGATCGACGTCGACGATGGAGATGGTGTTGCCCTCGAACGCGATCTGCTGGCTCTCACGATTGGCGGCCACGACCCAGCGCCCGTTCGGACTCGTGGTGATGCCCCAGGGGCCGATCTGCGTGGGGATCCTGAGAATCTCCGCCGCTCGATCGCCCGCCAGCGCCCGCTCGAGATCGATCACCGACACGTCGTTCGTGCCGCCGTTGGCGGTGAAGAGATAGCGCTTGCCGTCGCTTCCGCGCCCGATGGTGATGCCGTTCGTGTCCGGGAAGCAGCCCCACGCGGGGTGTGGAGACAGGAGCGGCACCGGAGAGAGCGCACCGTTCGTGTGCACGAACGGCCCGGAGGGCGCGGGAAACGTCGGCGGACCACCCGGTGAGACGAAGGGCACCGTGAACGCCGGCGGCGCCGGGCACGGGAAGGCGGGATTGCCGGGTCCCAGCGCCAGCTCCACTTCACCGCGCAGGCTGCCGGTCTGTCGATCGACGAACGTGACGCGGTTTCCGCCGTCTTCCGTCAGATGACTCTCGGCGTTGCCGACGACGAACATGTCCGGGAGCAGCACGAGGCCGACCGCTCCGAAGTGGCCGCTGTCGATGTGGCGCTCGAGGGCGGCCGCGGTGTCGTCGTTCGCCCGCTTGATCATCTCCTTGACGTTCATGACCGCGATGTTCCCCCGCCCGCCGTGCTGAAGGAACTCGTCGTTGTTGATGGCGCCGTGGTGGTTCACGACGAAGGCGGTCTGTCCGTCCTCGCTGATGACGACGTTGGCGGGATCGCCGAGCGGCTTGCCGTCGAGGCGGTCGAGCGCGACTTTCGATCGGCTCACGATCGCGTTCGGCGTGTTGTTGTTCTGCGTGCTCAGCGCCGTCTTGAGGTGGATGGCGTACATCCGCGGATCGCGGCGCCCGGTGGCGAGGATGAAGATGTCGTTGGCGAGCGCGTCCGGCGCCAGACACAGCAGCAACCCGCCGGCGAGGAGGAAGGGTCGCAGCCTCATCGTCTGATCTCCTCGTGAGAGTATTCGGGGCCTTCCGTCGAGAACGGGAGCCGATTCTCGTTCGTTTTCGTGCGACGGTCAACGACTGCGACACTTTGAACGCGTTACAACGGCCCCGCGAGCACCATGAACGCGTCGAAAGGGAGGTGAAGCCTCACGGCTTGCCCGACTGCGAGACGGACAGGCGCGGGCTCGGTGACGAAGACGAGCACGCGCTGACCGTCGTCGAGCCGCGCCGTGACTTCCGTCTGCGCGCCCTGATAGACGAGGCTCTCCACGCGCGCGTCGAGGACGTTGTCGCCCGGCCCGCTCGCGACCCGCACGCGTTCGGGGCGGATGGCGAGGTCGATGTCTTGTCCCGGCGTCAACGCGCGGCCGCCCGTCACGCGAAGAACGACGCCCGCCGTGGCCACGCGATCGGCGGCGACCGCGCGCCCGCGCAGCACGGTAGAGGCGCCGATGAAGTCCGCCACGAAGCGCGTGGCCGGATGCTCGTAGATCTCGCGCGGCGCGCCGAGCTGCTCGATGCGCCCCTTGTTCATCACGGCGATCCGGTCGGAGAGACCGAGCGCTTCCGCCTGATCGTGCGTCACGAAGAGCGTGGTGATGGCCACCGAGCGCTGGATCGCGCGGAGCTCATCGCGCATCTCCTCGCGAAGCTTCTTGTCGAGCGCGGCGAGCGGCTCGTCGAGGAGCAGCACGCGCGGCCGGTACACGAGCGCGCGGGCGAGCGCCACCCGCTGCTGCATGCCGCCCGACAATTCGGCCGGCCGCTGGCGGCCGGCGCGGTCCAATCGCACGAGCTCGAGCGCCTCGCCCACCCGTCGCTCGATGTCCGCCGCGGGGAGCCGCCGCTCGCGCAGTCCGAAGGCCACGTTCTCCCGCACGGACAGATGGGGAAAGAGCGCGTAGGACTGGAAGACCACGCCGAGGCCGCGGAGGTGCGCGGGGCGGTCGGTCACGTCGGCGCCGTCGATGAGGATCCGCCCCGCCGTGGGTGGCACGAACCCGGCGATGAGGTTGAGCGTGGTGGTCTTGCCGCAGCCCGACGGTCCGAGCAGCGCGAGAAACTCGCCCTCGTGGACACTCAGATCCAGGCGATCCACCGCCCGCACGGCGCCGTAGTCGCGCGTGCAGCCGCGCAGCTCCACGACGACCTTCGTCAATGCTGGAGGAACACGCGTCCCAGATCGAGGTAGCGGTCGGCCAGCCACACGACGAGAAACGTGGCGAGGATGAACAGCGAGGAAAGCGCGGCGATGGTGGGATCGGTGTAGTTCACGACGTACGTGAACATGGCCACGGGCAGGATCTCGGTGACGCGGTTCGAGATGAACAGCGACACGACGAACTCGTTCAGCGACACCACGACCGCGAACAGGAGTCCCGCGAACAGCCCCGGGCGCAGCAGCGGGAGCGTGACCCGGCGGAACGTCCGCCACGGCGTCGCCCCGAGGCTCGCCGCCGCTCGCTCGAGCGCGGGATCGAGGTTGCGCACGCTGACCCACACCGAGCGCACCACGAACGGCAGCACGAGCGCCACGTGGGCGGCGATCAGCACGCTGCGGCTGCGGAGGAGACCGAGGGCGGCGGCGAGGATCAAGAAGCCAAGCCCGGCGGCGACGCCCGGGACCACGAGCGGCGAGAGGAGGACGGCCGCCCACAGGCTGCGGCCGCGCAGTCGTCCGCGCTCGAGCGCGAGCGCTGCCAGCGTTCCCACCGGGAGCGCGAGCGCCACTGCGCCCCCGGTCACGACGACGCTGTTCACGGCCGCGCGCTGGAACTGGGGATAGGTGAGGACGTTCTCGTACCAGCGCAGCGAGAAGCCGGCGGGCGGGAAGGACAGGATCGCGGTCGGATTGAACGACACCGCAATCACCACCACCGTCGGCAACGTCATGAAGGCCACCAGCGCAACGACCGCTGCGCGCAGGATCATCGTGGGCACGACATCACGCTGTGCTTGGCATCATGGCGTGCGGCCGGCGGCGACGCGGCCCACCGCGGTGAGCAATGCCAGCGTCAACGCCAGCGCAAGCATGGCGAAAGCAGCGGCGCCGGGCCAGTTGAAGGAGTCGAGCCCGAGGTCCTTGACCACGTTCGCGATCATCTTCACCTTGCCGCCCCCGAGCAGCTCCGGCGTGGGAAACGCGGACAGCGTCCACGCGAACACGATCAGCGCGCCCGACACGATACCGGGCAGCGACAGCGGCAGCGTCACCCGCCGGAACACGCGGGCCGGCGAGGCACCCAGGCTCGCGGCCGCGCGCTCGTAGACGGGATCGATGTGACTGATTGCGGCGGCGAGGATCAGGATCATGGTCGGCATCGAAAAGTGGACGAGGCCGACGAGGACGCCGCGCTCGGTGAACAGCATGGGTACCGGCCACGTCACCACGGTGTTGCCGAGCACGAGCACCCACGCATAGGTGCGCACGATCGCGCCCGTGAAGAACGGCGCCAGCGTGAGCACGAGCAGCGCCGATCGCACCCGCCGTGACGGCGTCCGCGCCAGCACGTACGCGACCGGATAGGCACCGAGCAGCGTGAGGACGGTCGTGAGCGCGCTGAGCACGACGGTATCGCGGATGGCGCCCAGGTACTGGGCCGCGAGCACGGCCCGGAAGTTCGCGAGCGTGAGGCTTCCCGCCTGGAGCGAGCCCGGGATGAACTCGAGCAGGCTCCACCGGAACAGCGACGCGAGGGCCGCCGCGAAGACGGCGAGCACCGCCGCCGCCGGGAGCAGCAGCAGCTTCACTTCTTGACGATGTTCGCCGTGAACCACTCCCGCCAGGCCGGGAGGTTCTTCGCGCGCGCCTCGTCGTTCATGATGTAGCCGCGCTCCGTCCACTCCGCCGCGCTCACGAAGATTCCCGGTTGGCCGCGCAAGCTCGCCGGGACCGTCGCCCCGAGATTGACGGGCCCCGCGCGGAGTGCTTTCACGAGCTCGGTCTGGATCTCTTTCGAGAGCGCCAGGTTGATGAACTGGTGTGCCGCCTCCGCCTTCTTGGTGCCCGCCATGATGGCCATGGTGTCGATACCGACCACGCCCGGGAAGTCGGTCGGCTGCACGACCTTCACGGGGACGCCCTGTTCTTGGAGATGGTACGCGTTGACCGACAGCATCACCTGCACCGGTCCCTGCCCGGTCTTCATCAGATCCTGGCTCTGCGCGTCCGTGGAGTAGAAGGCGGCGACGGAATCCTTCAGCTGCTTCAAACGGCCCTCGCCCTTCTGCCAGTTGACCTCGTTGCCGCCCTCCATGAGCGCCGCGATCGTGATGATGTGCGACGGGTCGAAGTCGGGCATCGCGATCTTGCCCTTGAGCGACGGCTTCCAGAGATCCGCCCACTTCGTGATGTCCTCTTTCACGAGGTCGGGCCGGTAGACGATCGTGTAGACGTACGCCCAGGACCCGACGTGAAAGTCGCTCCGCAGCGCCTCCCGCGCGATCTCCTTCGTGTTGGGCAGCTTCGCCATGTCGAGCTTCTCGTAGAGACCGTCCGAGATGTAGAGCCGCGCCACGTGGGTCGTGGTGAAGTTCAGATCGACGAGCGGGTTGCCCTTGGCCACCCGCGCCTTCGCGAGACGGTCGATGGTCCCGCCGACTTCGTATTCGACCGGAATGCCGGTCTTGGCGGTGAACGCCTTCCCGACCACCTTTTCGACCGTATCCTTCCAGTTCCCACCCCAGACGCTGACGACGAGCGAGTTCTGGGCGCGCGCGGGCGGCACGAGGAGCGACACCGCCAGCAACGCACCGACAACGGTCACGACGATCCCTGAGCGCATCACCGTCCTCCTGGCGTGAAGGATGACGTTACCGTTCCGGCGAGCCGGATCGCGTAGGCGGCGCGCGCCCGCGGACGGAGCCGGACGAAGAGATTCAGCAGCGCACGCTGCCAACCGTACTTCCGATCGAGCATCTCGTGCACCCGCCGCGCCTCATCGCCGTCGAGGGGACGCGCTGTCCCCTCGACCCACTCGCCGGTGACGGTGCCGCGCGCCGTGCACGGAGCGATCCGCACGCGCGGATTCCGGCGCAGGCGCTTGACCTTGCCGGACGCCACCATCGTGTAGAACGCGAGCTCGCCGTCGAGCTCGACGAACCAGAGGGGTGTGCGCACGGGCGTGCCGTCGCGACGATAGCTCTCGAGGCTGAAGTACCGCTGGCCGGTGAACTGCCCGCGCGCGTTCGTCATCCGCTGAGAGGCCGGCGCGGGGCGGCGGGGATCTCCGCGCGCGCCATCACGGCGTACCGGCGAACAGCGACTTCTTGATGACCGCGTGAACGCCCCAGTTGCCATCCACGACCTGCGTGACCCCGAAGTCCACCGCGATCGACATCAGCGAGATCGCCTCGTCCTCGTTGAGGCCACGCGTGGTCATGAGGAAGTGGCGCATCTTGCGGAACGCGTCACGCAACGCGAGGTCGACGGACGACTTCGAGTAGATGTCGCTCTGCGCATTGGCGCCGAGCTCGGCCAGATACTTCGGGTAGCTGAAACCGTGCAGCACCCATTCGTCTTGCGTCTCCAGCAGCGGGTACTCGAGCCCGTTCAAGGCGCTCCCGGCGAGCGTATCGCGCTTGTGGAGGACGAGCTGGAACGTCCCCGTGAGCGAGCATTCGATGGCGGTGCCGCACAGCTCGGAGTCGCCCTGAGCGGCATGCGGGTCGCCCGCGGACAGCAGCGCGCCCGGCACCGCGACCGGGTAGTACATGGTCGCGCCCTTGCCGATGCGCCAGTCGTCGATGTTGCCACCGACCCAGTGGGGCGGGATCGAATCCACGATGTCCGCTTCCGACGGCGCCAGCCCGATCACGCCGAAGTGGGGCCGGACCGGGATGCGGACGTTCTTCAGGATGCCGTGATTCTCCTGCACCGTCCTGTGATCGACCGGCACGCCCGGGTAGTCGATGATCTTGTGGACGACGCCGTACGGATCCGTCTGCGGCATCCAGCGGAAGTTGTAAAGCGCCTTCGCCCAGTTCCGCTCGCCGGTGGCGTCGATCTCGTAGATCGTGATGACCTCGCGCGGCTTCGGATCCGTGAGCAGGTCCTTGTAGTGGAAGCCCCACCACGCCGCCGCGTTGCTGCCGAACGCCTTCCCCTTGTACTGGGGATTGGCGCACGGCCGCGGCTTCACGTCGATGATGCGGACCTCGAGGATGTCGCCCGGCTGCGCGCCCCGCACGGCGATGGG
>Ga0114129_10017491_pt1 | contig 10208 bp, 4 predicted proteins | sample RhiMetdeltSRZDD1_FD_80071 | JGI IMG/M metagenome (GOLD analysis project Ga0114129, IMG submission 80071) | Populus rhizosphere microbial communities from Tennessee, USA - Rhizosphere MetaG P. deltoides SRZDD1 (version 2) (version 2) | ecosystem: Host-associated > Plants > Roots > Rhizosphere >... | reverse complement strand
GAGGGCGTTTCAGACGGCGGAGTTTTAGTCCTTGGTCCTTTGTCCTTCGTCCTCGGTCCGTCCCTGGTCCTTGGTCCGTCCCTGGTCCTTGGTCCGTCCTTGGTCCTTGGTCCTTGGTCCGTCCTTGGTCCTTGGCAAAACGGAGGACAAAAGGAAAAGGACGGACTAAGAACTACGGACGGACTAAGGACTACGGACGGACTGTGGACTACGGACGGACGAAGGACCAGGGCCCAGGGACGAAGGACTGACGGGGTTCATGAAGATCCTCTCGATCACGGCAGGCGCCGCGGGGATGTACTGCGGCAGCTGCTCGCGCGACAACGCGCTGGCGGTGGAGCTGCTCGCGCGCGGCCACGACGTGACGCTCCTGCCGCTCTACACGCCGACGAATCCGGACGAAACCAACGTCAGCCGCGATCGCGTGCTCTTCGGGGGCATCAGCGTGTACCTGCAGCAACGTGTCGCCCTCTTTCGCAACACGCCGAGGTTCATGGATCGGTTATGGGACGCGCCCGGCGTGATCCGATCGCTGGCCGGCCGGTCAATCTCGATCGATCCGAAAGAGCTCGGCGACATGACGGTCTCGATGCTGGAAGGGGAGCGCGGCGTGCTCCGCAAGGAATTCGACAAGCTGCGGGAGTGGCTGGCCGACGAGCCGGTTCCTGACGTCGTCAACCTGCCCAACTCGCTGTTGATCAGCCTCGCGAAACCGCTTCGCGATGCGCTCGGTCGTCCCGTGTGCTGCACGCTGCAGGGCGAAGATCTGTTCATCGACGAGCTCATCGAGCCGTATCGCGGGAAAGCGATCGATCTCATTCGTCGTCAAGTCGCCGACGTCGATCGATTCATCGCGGTCAGCGATTATTACGTTGCGCCGATGGCGCGGCTGCTCGATGTCGCGCCGAGCCGAATTGATGTCGTGCCGCTCGGAATCAACCTCAACGGCTACCAGCCACGACATTCAACGCAGAGCTCGCAGAACACGCAGAGAGACTCATTTTCCGCGGCCTCCGCGGGCTCTGCGTTGAACGAGACTGGCCGCGATCATGGCGAGGTCTTTCGTGTCGGCTACTTCGCGCGCATCGCGCCCGAGAAAGGCCTCCACGTGCTGGCCGAGGCGTATCCGATTTTCCGCCGGCGCACCGGCAACGCGCCGGTGCGTCTCGAGGCGGCCGGCTACATGTCGCGCGCGCATCACGGCTACCTCGAGAGTGTCAAGCGCGGGCTCGAACGGGCCGGAGTCGGCGGCGATTTCACCTACCACGGTGCAGTCGATCGCGCCGGCAAGCTGGCGTTCCTCCGCACGCTCGACGTGTTGTCGGTGCCGACGCCGTACGACGAGCCGAAGGGGGTGTTTCTCCTCGAGGCGATGGCGAGCGGCGTCCCCGTCGTGCAGCCGCGGCGCGGGTCGTTTCCGGAGATCGTCGAGCGAACGGGCGGCGGCCTGCTGGTCGAGCCCGACAATCCCGAGGCGCTCGCCGACGGGCTCCACAAGCTGTGGGCCGATCGCGCGCTCGCGCGCAATCTCGGCGAGCGCGGCGCGGTCGGCGTGCGCGCGCACTACAGCATTCAGCAGTCAACGGATCGCCTGCTGCAGGTGTACGAATCGATGATGGCTCTTCGGGAGCGGGCGGCCGCCGGCCGTTAGAATGTGGCGCAGGGCTTTGGCCCTGCGTCGTGCGACCGTTCGCAGGCCTGAAGGCCTGCGCCACATCCTGTGCTGACAGTCGATCATCTCGGCAAAACGTATCCAACGCCGCGCGGACCGCTGACGGTGCTGTCCGACGTGTCGTTCTCGCTGGCGTCCGGCGACGCGGCGGCAGTGATGGGACCCTCGGGCAGCGGGAAGAGCTCGCTGCTGTACATCGTGGGTGCGCTCGAGCCGCCCTCGTCCGGAACCGTGACGGTCGACGGCTGCAACCCGTTCGCGCTCGGCGCCGAGGCGGTCGCGGCGTTCAGGAACCGGTCGATTGGGTTCGTGTTCCAGGATCATTGTCTGCTGCCGCAGCTGACCGTCCTCGAGAACGTCCTGATCCCGACGCTGGTCGGCGGCCGCGACGGCCACGCATCCGCGCGCGCGCGACAGCTCGTCGATCGCGTCGGGCTGAGCGATCGGATCGACCATCGGCCCGGCGAGTTGTCGGGCGGCGAACGCCAGCGCGCCGCCATCGCCCGCGCGCTGGTGCGCAATCCGAAGCTGGTGCTGTGCGACGAGCCGACCGGCAACCTCGATCGGGCCGCCGCCGACAACGTCGCGTCGCTGTTGATCGAGCTCGCCGCGGTCGAACACGCGACGCTCGTCATCGTGACGCACAGTACGACGCTTGCCGCGAGATGTCCGATCCGGTTCGAGATCGTGGATCGACAACTGCGTCGAGCCTAGCGGGTCCAGAAATGCAACCACGAAAACACGAAAACACGAAGAAGAGAATGTTTTTCTTCGTGTCTTCGTGGCTTCGTGGTTGCGTTTGAGTTCAGGATGCGATCGCACAAGCTCGTCATGCGCGGCCTGCGCTACTACTGGCGCACGAACCTTGCCGTGGTTCTCGGCGTCGCCACGGCGGTTGCGGTGCTGGCCGGCGCGCTCCTGGTCGGCGACTCGGTGCGCGGGAGCCTGCGCGACCTGGTGCTGCAGCGGCTCGGCCGCGCGGATCGCGTCGTGCGGTCCACCGGATTCTTTCGCGAGGCGCTCGCCGCGGACATCGAGTCCGATCCGTCGTTTCGGGCGGCGTTCGACGCCGTCTGTCCGTTGATTGTCGTGCCGGGCACGGTCGGCAATCCGGAAAGCGGCCGGCGTGTCTCCCGCGTGCAGGTGTACGGCGTCGACGATCGGTTCTGGCGGTTTCACGGGCTCGACGGATCGCGGGGGCCGTCCGGCCGCGACGCGCTGCTCAGTCGCGCGCTCGCGTCCGATCTCGCGGCGGCGCCGGGCCACGCGGTGGTCGTGCGCGTGGAACGTCCCTCGGCAATCCCCATAGAGTCGCTGCACGGCCGGAAGGACAATCTCGGCCGCGCGCTTCGACTGACCGCGCGGGCGATCGTCGACCGATCCGAAATGGGGGACTTCGTCCTGCAGCCGCAGCAGGGCGAGGTGCGGGCCGTCTTCGTGCCGCTGCGCCGGCTGCAGGAGGACCTCGATGTGGCCGGTCGGGCGAATGCGCTGCTCGTCGCGGATTCGTCTTCACGTCGCGATTTCGACGAATCACGTCGCGGGGCGCTGCTCGAGGACCTGATTCGCCGGCGATTTGCGCTCCAGGACGTCGGTCTCACCGTGCGCGGATCCGCCGACGTCATCGTCGAGAGCGCCGCGGGTCTGCTCGACGCGCCGCGCGTCCGCGCGGTCGACGAGGCCGCAACGGCGTCGGTTCTGAAGCCGCAGCCAGTCTTTACGTATCTCGCGAACACGATACGGAGTCATGAACGCGAGGTGCCGTATTCGCTCGTCACCGCGCTCGACACGAACCTCGTCGCGCCGGATGTCGGCAAGGCTGCGGACGCTTCGTCGTCGCCGCCGATAGTCGTGAACGAATGGACGGCGCGTGCCCTCGCGGCGCGCGTCGGCGATCCGCTGACGCTGGAGTACTACCTGTGGCAGGAACCGGGCCGGCTGATCACCCAGACCGCCGACTTTCGGATAGCCGGCATCGTGCCGATCGCGGGCCTCGCGGCGAGTCGCGACCTGGCGCCGGTCTATCCGGGGATCACCGAAGCGAAGACGCTCAACAACTGGGATCCGCCCTTTCCGATCGATCTGCGCAGAGTTCGCAAAACCGACGAGGACTATTGGGACACGTATCGGACGACGCCGAAGGCGTTCGTCCCGCTGGAGGTCGGCCAGAGGTTATGGGGATCCCGGTTCGGCAATCGAACGTCGGTCCGCCTCGCACCCGCATCGGGACAGTCCGTCGACGACGCGCGCAGTCGTCTGGCTGCGGCGCTGCGGGCCCGAATCAATCCGGCGACATTCGGACTCGTCGCGCAGGGGGTACGGGCAGAAGGGTTGCGAGCGTCGCGCGGCGCCACCGACTTCGGCGAGTACTTCACCTACTTCAGCTTCTTCCTGGTTGCGTCGGCCCTTCTGCTGGCGGCGCTGTTTTTCCGGCTCACGGTGGAGCAGCGCGCCCGCGAGACCGGCTTGCTGCGCGCGGTTGGTTTTTCTCCAGCGCGCGTGCGGCGGTTGTTGGTCGTCGAAGGACTGCTGCTGGCGATTGCCGGAGCGGTGCTGGGGATCGGCGGTGCCCTCGGTTACGGCGAGCTGATGATGGTGGGGCTGCGCACATGGTGGTCGGGGGCCGTCGGTACGACGACGCTCACGCTGCACATTACAGGGGTGTCGCTCGCTGCCGGCGCGGCGGGCGCGGTCGTCGCGGCGATGGTGTGCATCTGGTGGACCTTGCGTGGCCTGTCGCGTCTGTCGGAGCGAAGTCTGCTGGCCGGTAATGTTGGAGCGCGGCCCAGTGAGGGCCGCGATCGCGGGCCTGAAAGGCCCGCGCCACATCAGGCGTCTCCCGCGCTCCTAGGCGCCCTGGTGTGCACGATCGGCGCTGCAGCTCTCCTGGTGGCAGGTGCAGCCGGCATCGTCGATCGCACAGCAGGATTCTTCGGTTCCGGAACCTTGCTGCTCATCGCCTCGCTCTGCGTCGTCGCGATGATGTTGCGCCGGCCGCCCCGCTCGGCGCTCGACGCCTCGGGCCGATGGCCGGTCTACCGGATCGGGATGCGCAACGCGGCCGATCGGCCGGGCCGTAGCATTCTGGCAATCGGCGTCATCGCGTCGGCCACCTTCCTGCTGGTTGCTGTTGGCGCCTTTCGACGCACGCCTCAGCCTCCAGGCGATCCGCACTCGGGCACCGGCGGCTATCGCCTGTCGGTGGACCTGCTGCTGCCGCTCGTCGGCGATCCCAACAGCCGCGACGGCCGCGACGCGCTTGCGCTCGGCGACGGCGATGCCGTTCGCATCGAGCCGTTCCGCGTGCTGCCGGGCGAGGATGTGAGCTGTCTGAACCTGTACGAGCCGGCCAATCCGCGCATCCTCGGAGTGAGCTCCGCGTTCGTCGCCGCAGGCCGCTTCGCGTTCCAGTCCTCGCTCGCGTCAACGGACGAAGAGCGCGCCAATCCGTGGCTGCTTCTCAATCGCGATGCGGGCCGCGACGTGGTCCCCGTGATTGCCGACGCGAACTCGATGACGTACGTGCTGCACAAACGTCTGGGCGACGAGGTGGTCGTCACGCGCGAAAGCGGCCCGGTTCGACTGCGACTCGTCGCTGCGCTGGCCGACAGCATCTTTCAGCGCGAGCTGCTGATGGCGGACGCGAGCTTCGTCCGCCTGTTTCCGGATGCTGAAGGCTACCGTTTCCTGCTGATCGAGGGGGCGGGAGCGGCAGGAAGGGCAGGAGGGGCAGGAAGGGCAGGAGGGGAAGACGCGGACATTCGGGCGCTCGAAGCCGCGATCGAACAGGGCGCGTCCGACCTCGGCGCTGAGGCGACCGATACCTCTTCGCGCCTGGCGGAATTCCATACGGTGGAGAACACGTATCTCGCGACGTTTCAAGCGCTCGGCGGGCTCGGATTGCTCGTTGGCACACTCGGCCTGGCGGCCGTGATTCTGCGCAACGTGCTCGAACGGCGCCGCGAGCTCGCGCTGCTCGGCGCGGTTGGCTACGGGCCGAAGCAGATCTTCGGGATCATCGTCGCGGAGAATCTATGGCTGCTGGCGTGGGGGCTGGCTATCGGCGCCGCGTGCGCGCTCGTGGCGATCGCGCCGGCCGCTCTCGAACGCGGCGGCCGCCTGCCGGCCACGCCGGCTGGAGCGGGGATGCTGGTTGCGGTTTTTCTCGCGGGACTGCTATCGTCGGCAGTGGCCACGCGGGCGGCGCTGCGCACGCCGCTGCTGGAGGCGTTGAGATCGGAATGACATCTGGAGTAGGAAGTGGCGCAGGCCTTCAGGCCTGCGTTCCCGATCGCAGCGCTAAAGCGCTGCGCCACTTTTCTCTCGTGCTGCTGCTGATGTGCGGCGGCTTTTGGGTCGCTGCGCTCTCGGCCGAGAACTGGCCGCAGTGGCGCGGCCCGTCGCTCAACGGCCTGAGCGCCGAGAAGAATCTGCCCGTCCGCTGGTCGAAAACCGACAACATCACCTGGAAGATCGACCTGCCCGCCTGGTCGGGCTCGACGCCTATCGTGTGGGGCGATCGCATCTTCGTCAGCGTCGCCGAGGACTTGCGGCACCGCGACGGCGACAACCTGTTTCTGTGGTGCATCGATCGCGCGAAAGGAGCGGTGCTGTGGAAGCGGCCGCTCGGAGGCGGAAACCATCAGGAGCGGAAGCAGAACATGTCGTCGCCCTCGCCGGTCACCGACGGCCGGCGCGTGTGGGTCATGACGGGCACCGGTGTCCTGAAGGCGTTCGATTTCGACGGGAAGGAGCTGTGGTCCCGCGACATCCAGAAGGATTACGGACGCTTCGGGCTGAACTGGGGCTACGGCTCGTCGCCGCTGCTCGCCGGCGACGCGTTGTTCGTCCAAGTGCTGCACGGCATGCGGACCCGCGATCCCTCGTACCTTCTGCGCATCGATGCGGCCTCGGGCAAGACGCTGTGGCGGGTGGAGCGGCCGACGCAGGCCCGGTTCGAATCGCCGGACGCGTACACGACGCCCGCGCTTCTCAAGTACGGCACGACGACGGAAATCGTCGTCACCGGCGGGGACGCGATCACCGGACACGACCCCGCAACGGGGAGAGAGCTGTGGCGCGCGAACGGGCTCAATCCCTACAACGACGGCGGTTACCGCATCGTCGCCTCCCCGGTCGTGCACGGCGACCTGATTGTGGCGCCGAGCCGCGAGCGGCCGATGCTGGTGCTCAAAGCCGGCGGTCGCGGCGATATCTCGCGGTCGCACGTGCTCTGGTCGTTCAATTACGGACCTGACGTGCCGACGCCGGTCACCGACGGCAGCTACGTCTACGTCGTCAACGATCGCGGCATCATGTGGTGCCTCGACGCGCGGTCTGGTAAAGAAGTCTACGGCCGACAGCGGCTGCGGCCCTCGACCTACAGCGGCTCGCCGGTGCTGGCCGACGGAAAGATCTACATCACCAACGAGGATGGCCTGACGAGTGTCGTCAAGGCGGGGCCGGCGTTCCAGGTCCTGGCGGAGAACGATTTCGACGACTACACGCTCAGCTCACCAGCGATCTCGGCGGGGCAGATTTTCATCCGCACGGCGAAATACCTGTACTGCATCGGCAAGCAATCCGGCTGAATCACGCGCATCCCGAACCGGGCCGTTTACAACTCCGTTATACTCTCGACATTCTGAATCCAGCCTGAAAGGCAGGTTCCGCTTATGACGTGGATGAGCAGGTACGTCTATTTGGCGGCGGTAACCGTGCTGGCCTGGGCGCTCGCAGTGCCCGCATCCGCGCAGCAATCGACCGGCACGATCACCGGCCGGGCGTTGGATGCGAGCAGCGCGGCAATGCCCGGCGTGGCCGTGTCGATCGCGAGCGAGCAGATGATCGGCGGCGCGCGCGACGCGATCACCGACGAGCAGGGAGTGTATCGCTTCACGCTGCTTCCGGCCGGCACTTATACCGTGACATTTACGCTCTCCGGCTTCAGGACGCTCAACATCGAAGGAGTCACGCTCACCGCGGGCGGCACGATGACGATCAACGGCAAGATGGAGCTCGCCGCGCTCCAGGAAACCGTGACGGTGACGAGCCAGTCGCCGACGATCGATCTCGAGTCGGCCAAGCTCGCCGTCAACTGGGACCAGCAGAAGCTCGACGACCTTCCGTACAGCCGCAGTCTCACCGGCCTGGTTTCGCTGATTCCGGGGCTGTACGCCACGTCCTACGACGTCGGCGGATCGAACTTCGGCACAGGCTCGGGGCCCGCGGCACGCACCTTCGGACGCTCCGGCGGCGGCGTGGTCAGCTACGACGGCATGATCTGGGATCAGACGTACGGCGACTACGGCACGTACGAAGAGGCGCAAATCACGACGGCCGCCAAGGGCGCAGACGCGATGAATCCCGGGCTCACGATGAACCTCGTGGTGAAGTCGGGCAGCAACACGCTGCGGGGGCTCGGCTCGGCGAACTATCAATCGGGCGACTTTCAGGGCGACAACATCACGTCCGAGCTGTTGGCGAAAGGCTACGCCCCAGGCGTGAACAAGTTCACGAAATACCAGGATTACTACGGCGAAGTGGGCGGCCCGATTCTGAAGGACAAGCTCTGGTTCTACGGCAGCCACCGCGACGCCTCGTCGGGCCAGTTCATTCCGGGTTTCGTGAGGCTGTCCGATCGGAAGCAGGTCGAGTTCTACACGAAGCTGCAGGATCCCACCGGCAAGTTCACGTATCAGGTCTCGAAGAACAACAAGGTGGAGGGCATGTTCCAGTTCGGGCGCAAGTGGCAGCCGTATCGAACGGCCAGCCGCTACATGCCGCTCGAGGTGACGCAGAATCAGGACTCCTGGTCGCTGGTCGGGCCGTCATTCAAGTGGCTGTCGATTCTGACGCCGCACTCCACAGTCGACGCCAGCCTGCAGCGCGGCGGCTACTGGTGGCCCGACATTCCGTGGACGCCCGACGTCCGCAAGGCGGATCTGACGACGACGGCGACGCGGGGCGCATTCCTTGAAACGGACCGTAAACCGCGCCGGTGGCAGTACGGAGCCACGTACGCGCTCTTCACCGAGCTGTGGGGCCGGAAGCACGAGCTGAAGTCGGGATACCTCGGGTGGCGCAACATCCAGGAGACAAAAAATCTCGGCTATCCGAATCAGCAGCAGTACCGCTACCGCAGCGGCGCCTCGGATGCCGGCTGCGTCGAGGCGACCAACTACGACGGCTGTTTCCAGCGTCCCGATTCGGTGTTGGTGTACGACTACCCGAACACCACTTCATCGGGCGAGTGGTATCACTCCGGTTATTTCAACGACCGGATCACGATCACGCCGCAGTTCACGGTGAATCTCGGCGTTCGGTACGACCGGTATTCGAGCTTCCTTCCCGAACAGGGAAACGCCGGCACCGGTCCGTTTGCGACGCGCAACATCTTCCCGTACAAGGGCGAGGACAACTACCCGATCTACTCGACGTTCGTTCCGCGCCTCGGGGCGGTATACGACGTCACGGGTGAAGGCCGCATCGCGCTGCGGGCCAGCTATGGACGGTACGTCGGCGGCAGTTCGGGCGCTTCCGCCATTCCGGGTCCCGCCGCGGGCGACATCAATCCCAACGCGATCATCACGAAGACGTACTCCAACTGGGACGGCACGATTCCGTACGCGCCAAATTCCGCCCAGCTCACATCGACCACCGGAGGCGGCACCAACCGATCGATTGATCTCGATCTCGAGGGACCGTTCGTCGACGAGTACACCGCCGGGATCGATATCGGTTTGAGCCGCGTGCTCACCGTGCAGTTCAACTACGTCAAGAAAACCGACGGCCAGGGGAACAAGCGGCTCAACCTGGCGCTGCCGTACGCGGCGTACACGGCGACCGCCAACGGCGTGGACCCGGGCCGCGACAATATCGCCGGCACGGCGGACGACCGGCCGATCGCGATCTACTCGGTGCCGCGCAGCTTCCCGACCTTCGGGCAGAGCATCGAGCGGATCGTGCAGATCACGGACGATGAGAGCCGCAACAAGTACGACGCGTACGGAGTGACCTTGAACAAGCAGTACTCGAGCAACTGGTCGTTCCTGGCGTCGTTCAACGCCGATCGCCGCGATCTGCGCGACATCGCCCCGCGTAATCCGAACGAAGCGCTGTACGGGCCGGGCACGAACGACACGGCGACCTGCGGCGCCACGAACACTAACGCGTGTCGACACCGGGAACCGGAATGGAACTATGCGGTCCGCCTCAGCGGCTCCTATCAGATGCGTTGGGGGCTCATGTACGCGACGTCGTTCGTCGGTCAGAGCGGCGAGTGGTTCGGCCGCGATGTTCAGATCCGGGACGCGAACGCCAACACGGTCTTCGTTCGGGTGGAGACACACGCGGGCCGCTACGACTGGGTGAAGATCTGGGACAACCGCATCTCGAAGCGGATCAAAACGTGGGGCGGGCAATCGGTCGAGGGCCTGTTCGATCTGTTCAACACCTTGAACGTCAACACGATCACGGATCAGACCAATCGGAACGGTTCAACGTATCTGCAGCCGACCGAGATCATCGCGCCGCG
>Ga0114129_10017490_pt1 | contig 10208 bp, 6 predicted proteins | sample RhiMetdeltSRZDD1_FD_80071 | JGI IMG/M metagenome (GOLD analysis project Ga0114129, IMG submission 80071) | Populus rhizosphere microbial communities from Tennessee, USA - Rhizosphere MetaG P. deltoides SRZDD1 (version 2) (version 2) | ecosystem: Host-associated > Plants > Roots > Rhizosphere >... | reverse complement strand
CTTCGGTCTGAGCGTAATGATCGGCTGAAGGGCGACCGGATGTCCGGCTACGAGCCGGAGGCGCCAACGCTGCGCGATCGTCGCCAGCAGAATCACGCCTTCCATCCACGCAAACTGCTCGCCGATGCACACGCGCGGCCCGCCGCCAAACGGGAAGTACGCGAACTTCGGACGATCAGCCTGTTGTTCCGGCGTAAAGCGCCCGGGGTCGAACCGCTCCGGGTCCGGAAACCATCGCTTGTCGTGATGGATGACGTACTGGCAGAGCAGCACGATCGATCGCGGCGGAATCGTGTACCCGTTCGCGTCGAACGGTCCAAGCGCGCGGCGCCCGACGATCCACGCTGGCGGGTAGAGCCGCATCGATTCCGCGAGCACCATGCGGGTGTACGGCAGCGCGGCGAGATCGTCGGCCGTGGGCAGGCGGCCGCCTAACGCGGAGTCGACTTCAGCGTGAACGCGCGCCTCAGCCTCGGGGTGCTGCGACAGGAGGTACCACGTCCAGGTCAGCGCGTTCGCGGTCGTCTCGTGCCCGGCGAGAAAGATCGTCATCGCCTCGTCACGCAGCTGCAGGTCGCTCATTCCGCCGCCGTCGCCTTCCGTGTCCTGCGCCATGAGCAGCATCGAGAGCAGGTCACCGTGGTCGGTCCCGCTGCGTCGTCGCTCGTCGATGAGGCGATAGATGGTGGCGTCGAGTCGGGCTCGTGCCTTCCGGAACCGACGGGTCGCCGGAAGCGGCAGACGCTCGAGCAGCTCACCGAACGGCAGAAAGAATCCGAAGTTGAACGACTCGAACGTCGTGGTCAGCGCCGCGCCGATCTCGGCGGCTTCGTGCTCGACGTCCGCGTCGAACAGCGTCTTGCCGACGATGGCGAGCGTCAGCGCCATCATCTCGCGATGCACGTCGATCACCCAGCCGGCACGCCATCGGCCCCGCCGCGCCGCGGCGTACGACGCCATCGTTGCTCCGTACGCGGCGACGCGTTGCCGGTGAAACGCGGGCTGCGCGAGTCGGCGTTGCCGCAGATGGTATTCGTCTTCGCTCGTCAGCAGGCCGGTACCGAGCAGCATCTTCGCACGCTCGAGCCCTCGTCCCTTGTGGAAGTTCCGATGGTTCGTGACAAGGACGTCACGCACCAGGTCCGGATGATTGAACAGGTAGAGCGTCTCGGTGCCTAACGGGACGCGCGCGATGTCGCCGTAGCGGTCGGCGAGACCGGCGAGGAACGCGAGCGGATTGCGTCCCAACTCGAGCGCGTTGAGCGCCGGCACCCGACGACGCGGCCCCGGTGGGTGGGTCAGTTGACCGGCCGTCGCCGTGTCATGCGGTAGTGTCGAGCTGCTCATGTTGCTGTCGTCACCCGTCGCGTCTACGACTGGAGTCTGCCCCCATGGCTCGCGTCGCGGAAGTGCGAGAAAGAAAAAGCAAATCGCTTTTCTCCGACGCCATTCCGTCATGACCCCCAAAACACCACGCCGCGGGCTGGTTGGCCCGCGGCGTGGACGGATCGAAGTAAGGCCCCCTCAGGCGATTCCGATCCGGCCTTGCTCGTTACTGATCGCTGTTCTTCAGTTTCCGGCCTGCATCGCTCCGCCCGCCCGAATTCCGAGGTTCGAGCAAATGATCGCCCCGGCCTCGACTCCGATGGCGTCGGCACCCATGGCTGTGGTGCACGGCGACGCGAGCCACATGTGCCTCGCCGTTGCCCTCCATCCCTTGAGCGGATCCTCCGACTGGATCACGATCGACACGCTCGACGACGGTCGGAAATCCAGCGCCGTCAAGTCCGTCGTGTAGCGCAGATTCTCTGCGTAATACGCTTCTTCCGCGGTGCGCAGCGTACCAAGGTCGCTGCGAAGCGTCGCCTGATACGACCGTTCTTTCATATTGCGGATTCGCGGAACCCCGATGCCCGCCAGTAGTCCCATGACCACCATGACGGTGAGCAACTCGACGAACGTGAAGCCAGGCTTGTTGAAGCGTCGCATACTTCCCCGTTTCTCCTGTGAGGGTTCGCGTCTCGGGCGTGACGGAAAGCAGGACCGGTGCCAGCTGTGGCATGGGGCCTAACGCGAAGTCGATCAAGAGTTTGGGGCTCGAGGACGCCGCCTTTGTTCGATCGACCGCTGTAGCGTCCCGCCAACAGGCGGCGGCTTGGTGTCGATGCGTCGCGACAGTGGGCGCGCGCCACCGTCTAATGGTGATCTAGATCACCAGACACGAATTGACGCGGCGGGACTCCGATCAGAGGCCGGCGAACGGCCAACGTCGACGGCGTGGCTCCGCGGCGACCGGTGCCTGGAGTGATTCGGCGAGTGCAGTGCCGAACGCGCCCGCATTCGCGAATCGATCGCCAGGGGCACGTTCCAGCGCGCGGCCGAGCGCAACGTCGAGCGCGGCGGGAACCTCCGTGCGTATGACTCGCACGGGTCGGGCTGTGGCCGACATCTTTGCGGCGATGATCATGTGCGCCGATCTGCCAGTGAACGGCGGCTCGGCTGCCAGCATCTCGTAGAGAACGCACGCGAGACTATAGAGGTCGGAGCGGCCATCGATCTCGCGCTCCCCGCTCGCTTGCTCGGGACTCATGTACGCCGGACTGCCGACGGCCATGCCCGCGGCGGTGGTCCACTCGCCGCCACTCCGGCGCATCGCTCGAGCAATACCGAAGTCGGCCACCACGGCATGCCCGTCGTGCAGCAGGATGTTTTCGGGTTTGATGTCCCGGTGGATGACATCATTCGAGTGCGCGAAGTCGAGCGCGTCCGCGACCTCGATCGCGAGACGCACGGCTTCCTCGACCGGGAGCTGACGCTCGCGGCGTAGTCGCTCGCGAAGTGTCTCGCCCTGGACGAACGGGCTGACGAAATAGCTCGTCTCGCCTGTCGTGCCCGAGTCGTAGAGCGGCAGGATGTGCGGGTGCTGCAGACGCGCCAGCAGGCGAATCTCGCGCTGAAATCGCTCGGCTCCGGTCGCATCGCCGATGTCGGACCGAAAGACCTTGATCGCCACGGGTCGCTCATGCCGCACGTCGCGCGCAAGGAAGACAACGGCCATGCCACCGCGACCAAGCTCGCGCTCGATCACGTATCGCTCGCTGAGCACGCTCTGGATCCTGTCTGCCAGCACGCTCATACGACTTCTCCGTCGACAACCGGACGAACATGGGATCGGACGTAGGATCGCACAAGCTTGGGGAAGCAGGAAGCGGGTAGCGGGAAGCGGAACAAGGGAACCGAAGTCCGACCGTTGTTGGTCCGAACGTCCTTAGCGCTGATAGCTGATGGCTGATAGCTCAGCCGACACCGCAGGGGTCGGCTGCTGAATGTAAGTAGTTACTTGCATTCACTCCACGGCCCGTCTAAATTAGCCAGTCCTTATGGCCAGCAGACAAAAACTTCTCGCCGCCGCCGCGCGCATCTACGGCGAGTCAGGCTTCCGAGGCGCCACCACGCGCCGCATCGCCGATGAGGCAGGGGTCAATGAAGTGACCCTCTTCCGTCTCTTCGGCTCCAAGTCGGCGCTCATCGCCGAGGCGTTGCGCGAGCAAGCGTCGCGCACCACCGATCCCGGCGGCTTGCCTGACGAGCCCGTCGATCCGGAGCGTGAGCTCTCCGCCTGGTGCGATGCTCAACTCACGCACCTGCGGGGTGCGCGCTCCATGATCCGAAAGGCGATGGGTGAGATCGAAGAGCACCCCGAAATGGCGCCCTGCATGTCCGAAGGGACGCAGTACGCTTTTCGCGAGCTCCGAGATTACGCGCGTCGGCTCGATCTGCTTGGCGATGACATCTCCGAGAATGAAGTGCACACCGCCGCCGCCATGCTCATCAGCGCGCTCTTCGGCGATGCGATGGGACGCGAGATGATGCCAGCCCTTTACCCGCAACCGGAGTCCGAGGCTGCAGCGCTCTACGCGAGGCTTTTCCTCCGCGCACTCGGGTGTGACTCGGTGCGTCGCCGAACCCAGGCACGCACCGCGCACCCGAGACCGCGCGCCGGTGGTGCCGCCGCCCGGCGCTGAAATCCCCTTCCCAGTCCGGAATAGGTCTATGGTTTCCCGTCATCGTATCAGCGCGGTCGTCGCCGCGGCCGCCGTCCTCACCTCGCCGCTCGTGCGCAGGGCGTTAGGTGCGCAACAGCCCACGCCCGCGCGCAACGCGGGCGCCGCGCCAGCCACGCCGCGCGCTCTCTCGCTCGACGAAGCCATGCGCATTGCGGAGCGCGAAAGCGAGAACATCGAGATCGCCCGCGCCGGTGTCGATCGCGCGCGCGGCCAGCAGCAGCAGGCGCGGAGCCAGTACCTCCCGCAGCTCAATGGCTCGCTGCAATACACGCGTACACTCAAGAGCCAGTTCGAGGTCTTGCAGAACCAGCAGCCGCAGCCAGGGCCGGACGTTCCTCCGGTGCCGCCGCGCGATACGACGACGCTCTTCCAGCCGTGCACGCGCTACCTCGCAGGCGCTGGTGCGACTCAAGCCGAGCGACTCGCGGCACTGGAAACGTTCTCACGCTGCTCGAGCGGTGGCGGGATCGACTTCACGAAAGTCGGCTTCGGTGCCGCGAATCAGTACCAGCTCGGCCTTACCGGGTCGGTGAACTTGTTCACCGGAGGGCGTGTCACTGCGCAGAACGCCGCGGCCGCCGCAGGTCGTCGGTCCGCAGGCATCGAGTTGACTGCGCAGCGCGCGCAGCTGCAGCTCGACGTGGCGCAGGCGTACTACGACGCTGCGCTCGCGGATCGGCTCGTCGACATCGCGGACTCGTCGCTCGTGCAGACCGAAGAAGCATTGCGCCAGACTTCGCTCGCGCGGGAGGTGGGCAATCAGTCAGAGTTCGATCTCCTGCGAGCGCGAGTGACCCGGGACAATCAGATTCCGCCGCTGCTTCAGGCGAAAACGTCGCGCAATCTCGCGTATCTCCGTCTCAAGCAGCTGCTCAATCTGCGATACACCGATTCGCTGACGCTCACTGATGGCATCGTCAATGTCGAGGAAGCTGCCAACGCGAGGGTGACCGCGAGCTCGAACAACCGCGCCAATCTCGCGGCAATGGTTTTTGCGCTCACGGACTCGCTCGTGGCGCAAGCCGATACGAGTACCGAAGCGCGCGCGACCGTTCGACAGCTCGGCGAGTCCCTGACCGCTCAGGAGGCACAGCGTCGTGTGGCGAAGTCCGAGTACCTGCCGAATCTGACGCTCTCATCGTCGTACGGTCGTGTCGCCTACCCGGCGGCTGGCGTGCCGAACTGGAATCAGTTCGTGAACAACTGGACCGTAACAGTCGGCGCGTCGATGCCGTTGTTCACTGGTGGTCGCATTCGCGGGGAGAACGTGGTGGCGCAGGCGAACGTCGCCGAAGCGAAGGCGCGCCTGCAGCAGACGCGTGAGTTCGCGTCGCTGGATGCGCAGGAAGCGATCGCGCAACTTCAGCAGGCGGTGGCAACGCTAGCGGCGAGCGGTGGCACTGCGGACCAGGCAACGCGTGCCTACAACATCGCCGAGGTGCGTTTTCGCGAGGGACTCTCCACACAGCTCGAGTTGACGGAATCGCGTCTCTTGCTTCAGCAGGCTCGAGCCAATCGGGCCCAGGCCGCTCGCGACTTCCAGGTCGCTCGGCTGCGCCTAACGTTGTTGAAGGACCTGCCACTCGGGGCCGGCAATGCGGCGGCCGCGGGCTCGAACGTCGGAAGAAATCCCGCCGTCCCGGCCGCAACGGGCGGAGCAACACAGCAACAACAGCTGCAGCAACCGCAACAGCTGCCGCGGGCGGGCCAGTCCGCCAGCATTTCCGGACCCGGACAGTAGGGAGCACGACTCCAATGCAAGCACATATCAATCGTCGCGGCATGCGTATCCCGGTTGCCGCTCTGCTGGTGCTGGCCGCCGTCACGCCCGCCGCGTGCAAGCGCGGCGAGGCAGGTGATGCCAAGGCCGAAGCCGCTCCGACGCCCACGACCGTCGGCACTGAAAACGTCGTGGTGGTGTCGCTCGCGGAGCTCGCGAGCGGTCCGGCCATCTCCGGTAACCTGCAGGCCGCGCAGGACGCGACGCTGCGCGCGCAGGTCGGCGGCACGGTGCTCGAGACGCTCGTCGACGAGGGCAGCAGGGTAGCGACCGGCACGCTGCTCGCACGCATCGACGACCGCACCATTCGGGACCAATTCCTGTCCGCGCGCTCGGCGATGACGTCCGCTCAGAGTACGGCCGAGGTCGCGCAGCGGAATCTGGAACGGAGCCAGCGGCTCGCCACCGCCGGTGCCATTGCCGATCGGGATCTGGAAACGGCGCGCTCGCAGAATATCGCCGCGCAATCCCAGCTCGCCGATGCGAAGGCGCGCCTAACGATCCAGGAGAAGCAGCTCAACGACGCGCAGATTCGTGCGCCGTTCGCCGGGATCGTGTCCAAACGCAACGTGTCCGCCGGCGATCTCGTGCAGCCCGGGGGCGAGCTGTTCAAGGTCGTCGATCCCACGAGCATGCGGCTCGAAGCGTCCGTACCGGCGAATCAGCTCTCGGCGGTCTCGATCGGCTCGCCGGTGTCCTTCAGCGTGAGCGGCTACCCGGATCGATCGTTCTCGGGGAAGATCACGCGCATCAATCCAATCGCCGACCCCACGACCGGCCAGGTGCGCGTCGTCGTGTCGGTTCCGAACGCGAGCAACAACCTCGTCGGTGGGCTGTTCGCCGAAGGACGCGTGGCCAGCGAGCACCGGAACGCCCTCGTCGCGCCGACCAGTGCAGTCGACGTCACGGGCGTCAAGCCGTTCGTGATCCGACTGAAGGAGGGGAAGGTCGAGCGGGTGGACGTCGAGCTCGGGCTGCGGGACGAAGAGTCGGAGCGGGTCGAGATCAAGAGCGGGCTGACCAAGGGCGACACGCTGCTGGTCGGTGCTGCGCGCGGCATCTCGCCGGGGACGCCGGTGCGCGTGAGCTCGCCGTCGGACACGCCGGCATCGAAAAGCGAATAATGACCTAACGAGAGAAACTCAATGTTTATCTCTGACTTTGCGATCAAGCGCCCCATCGTCACGGTCGTGTCGATGCTGGCGCTGGTGGTCTTCGGACTCATCGCGCTGAGGAAGCTCCAGACCGATGAGTTCCCGGATGTTGCTCCGCCGGTCGTCACCGTCGGGATTCCCTACCCCGGTGCGTCTCCCGACGGCGTCGAAAAGGAAATCCTCGACCCGGTCGAGGAAGCCATCTCATCGATCAGCGGTGTGAAGACGGTCAACGGCACCGCCGAAGACGGCTATGCGTTGATCGTGATCGAGTTCCTGTTCGAGAAGCCGCTCACCGAGGCGACGCAGGACATCCGCGACGCCATCTCCGGCATTCGATCGGACCTCCCGGCGGAGATGAAGGAGCCGATCATCAAGAAGTTCAACGACACGGATCTGCCGATCGTGTCGCTGGCGCTTTCATCGAACACGCTCACGCCGGGCGAGCTCACGCGTCTCGCTGATCCGGGCCTGACGCGCGAGTTTCGCTCCCTCCCCGGCGTGGCCGAAGTCGAAGTTCCGGGCAAGATCGAGCGCGAGCTGACCGTCCAGATCAAGCCGCAGGCATTGCAGGCAGCGGGCGTCGGTGTCTCTCAGCTGGTGCAGGCGCTCGAGCTGCAGAACCTGGCCGCCCCGGTCGGCCGGGTGACCGGCGACCTCGATGAGCGTTCGATTCGACTGCGCGGTCGTCTCGAGCGTCCAGAGGAGTTCGCGCAGATCATCATCGCGGAACGGAACGGTCAGGTGATCCGTCTCGGACAGGTCGCGGACATCATCGATGGCACCGAGGAAGCGCGATCGCTGGCGCTGTTCAGCGCGCATGCCAACGCGGAGTTGGGGTACAGCAATCGCGAGTCCGTCGGTATCGACATCAAGAAGTCGAAGGGATACAGCACGACGCAGGTTGCGGATCAGGTGCTCGCACGGCTCGACGCGATCAAGAACCGACTTCCGAACGGCACGACGATCGACATCGTGAAGAACCGCGGTGAACGTGTGCGGCACTCGGTCGCGAACGTCGAAGAGTCCCTGCTGCTCGGCGCGTTGCTGACGGTGTTCGTCGTCTTCCTGTTCCTGAACTCCTGGCGGTCGACGGTCATCACGGGTCTCGCGCTACCGGTTTCGGTGCTCGCGAGCTTCGTCGCCGTCTGGACGTTCGGATTCACGCTCAACACGATGTCGCTGCTTGGCCTGTCGCTCGCGATCGGTATTCTGATCGACGACGCGATCGTGGTTCGCGAGAACATCGTGCGGCACGTGGAGATGGGTAAAGACCACTACACCGCCGCGCGCGAAGGGACGGACGAGATCGGACTCGCTGTTGCGGCGACGACGTTCTCGATCATCGCGGTGTTCGTGCCGATCGCGTTCATGCCTGGCGTCGGCGGCCAGTGGTTCAAACCGTTCGCGCTGACGATGGCGTTCTCGGTGATGGTGTCGCTCTTCGTGTCGTTCTCGCTCGACCCGATGTTGTCGGCGTATTGGGCGGACCCGCACCTCGAGCATCACCAGAAGGGGTGGATCACCCGACAGCTCGACAAGTTCAATCACTGGTTCAATCGTCAGGCGCACAACTACAGGAGCGTGATCGCCTGGGCGCTGGACCATCGTTGGTCCGTGTCGGCGATCGCGGCCGGGACGTTCTTCTTCGCGCTCGCGATGCCATCGATCAAGATCGGAGACAATGCGCTGGTCGGTTTCGGGTTCTTCCCGGAGGATGATCAGGCAGAGCTCAATGTCACGATCGAGGCCCCGCCGGGATCGAACATCGAGTACACGCGCATCAAGGCCGACGAAGTCGCGCGACAGATCCAGACGCACAAGGAAGTGCGGTACGCGTACACGACCATTGGCGGTGGCCAAACCGGCGCGGTGGACGTTGCGAAGATCTACGTGCGCCTCATTCCGAAGGGCGAGCGCAACATCAGCGTCGAGGGCATTTCCGCGCTGCTGCGAAAGGAGCTCAAGCCGATCGGTGGCGCGAAGATCGCCGTGTTCGCTACCGATTGGGGTGGTGGACGCAAGCAGGTGCAACTCCAGGCTCGCGGCAACAATACGGAGGAACTGGCGGCGTACGCAGACAGCGCCTTGAAGGCGGTCGAGGCCGTGCCTGGGGCCGTGGACGTCGCGCTTTCAACGAAAGGACAAAAGCCCGAGCTCACGGTCGATCTCAATCGCGGGGTCGCGGGCAGCATCGGTGTCACGGTCGGTCAGGTGGCGCAGGCGCTCCGCCCGGCGTTCGCAGGCATCGACGCCGGCGATTGGCAGGATCCGAGCGGCGAGATGCGCGATGTCTACGTCAGGCTCGCACCCGAGTCGCGCACACGTGCCGCGGACCTTCGTTCGTTGCCGCTAGTGATCCAAGGTCCGAATGGCGCACCGACGACGGCCCCGTTAGGCCAGGTCGCGACGGTGACGGCCGGCGTTGGCCCTGCCGTGATCAATCACCTCAACCGCGACAAGGTCGTGTCCGTCGAGTTCAACACGTCCGGGCGGTCGATGGGTGAGGTGACGGCCGATGCGTTTGCCCGGATGCAGGCGATCCCGCATCCACCGAGCATTCGAGTGGACAAGGGCGGGGAGGCGCAGCAACAGGGTGAGCTCTTCGGGCAGATCTTCCTCGCGCTCGGCGTCGCGATCGGCCTCATGTACCTGATTCTGGTGATGCAGTTCGGATCGTTCCTGGATCCGCTCGCGATCATGCTCTCGCTGCCGCTGTCGCTCATTGGTGTGATGCTGAGCCTCGCCGTCACGCGGAACACGATCAACATCATGAGTCTCATCGGCGTGATCCTGCTCATGGGCATCGTCGCGAAGAACGCGATTCTGCTGATCGACTTCGCGAAGTGGGCGCGCGAGAAGCACGGGCTCGCGCTGCGGGAAGCGCTGATCGAGGCCGGCGCGATTCGTTTGCGTCCGATTCTCATGACCACGGTCGCGCTCATCGCCGGCATGTTACCGGTCGCACTGGGCCGCGGAGAGGGGGCGCAGTTCCGCGCCCCGTTAGGCATCGCCGTGATCGGCGGCGTCATCACATCGACGCTGCTGACGCTGATCGCGATCCCGACGTTCTACGAGATCCTCGATCAGTGGCGGAGCGGACTCGCTCGCCGGTTTGGCATGACGGTCAAGGAGAAGACCGCCGAGTATCCGGTGCCTGGGTTGGCGCCGGAGGCAGGCGACTGATCGTCGGGAAGCGGGAAGCGG
>Ga0114129_10017489_pt1 | contig 10209 bp, 7 predicted proteins | sample RhiMetdeltSRZDD1_FD_80071 | JGI IMG/M metagenome (GOLD analysis project Ga0114129, IMG submission 80071) | Populus rhizosphere microbial communities from Tennessee, USA - Rhizosphere MetaG P. deltoides SRZDD1 (version 2) (version 2) | ecosystem: Host-associated > Plants > Roots > Rhizosphere >... | reverse complement strand
TCTCGACACAGAACTACCACCGCCGCAACGAATTCGAGTTCGGTCCGTCGGCGAGGGCGGCGGCAACCGTCGCTGAGCTCGTCCTCGAGCGCGGTATGCCGAAGTTCACCTTCCTGAACATCAACGTTCCGTACGGGCCGAACAAAGGCTTTCGCGTTACCGTGCAGGCGAAGCGGAATCACGTCACGGTAGTGGACGAACGCATCGATCCGCGCAAGCGGGCGTACTACTGGATTGAAGAAGGCGAGAACGAGTGGGAGCCGCACGACCGCTCGGACTACCAGGCGGTGCGCGACGGTTATATTTCCATTACGCCGCTGCAGCCGGACATGACGGCGCACGACGCGTTGAACTACCTCGAGGAATTGCCCCTCGATGTCTCCTCGCCGGCGTTCGTGAATCGCCCCAAATAGAAATCTGGTCTACCCCCTAAACTCGATTTACTGCAGGCACCTCGGCTACTTTTTCGAGAATGGCCGTTGCCATCGTGGTACATTGCGCGCCGCATTGTCCTCGAGTTCTCGTACTTCGAGACACGGACGAAAACATCGTGAAGTCGCGTCTCTCCTTGGACAGGTGAAACATGGCTCGGGAGTCGGACATTACCGCGAGAAGGACGTCCGATCACAGCGATCGTGCGCATCTCGAAACCGTCGAACTTGTAAAACAACAAATGGCAGCGGTTCTCTCCGAACGCAAGCGAGTCGAGGAGGCGATCAGGGAGAGCGAAGCTCGCGTTCGAGCGCGCGAAGAGTTGCTGAAGATCTTCGTCAAGAGCGTGCCCGCCGGCGTCGCGATGCTCGATCGCGAGATGCGGTACCTTCAAGTCAGTGATCGCTTCTGTGCCGATTACGGAGTGGACGGTTCCCAGATACTCGGGCGTTCTCATTACGAGGTGTTTCCGGATCTTCCCGACCGATGGAAAGAAGGTCACCGCCGTGCCTTGGCCGGAGAGACCGTGCGCGCTGACGAAGACCGCTGGGATCGTAAAGATGGCTCGCTGTGGGTTCAGTGGGAGATTCGCCCCTGGAAGACTGCCGAGGGTGTTCAGGGCGGGATTCTGATCTTTGTCGTGGACATCAGCCGTCACAAGCAGATGGAAGCGGCGCTGCGAGATACGGGACGAAAACTGGTGGAGTCGCAGGAGCAGGAGCGCACCCGAATTGGCAGAGAGCTTCATGACGACATCAGTCAGCGATTAGCCATGTTGACCGTCGAAGTCGACGACCTGGACGAAAATTTTCCGGCTTCGAAGAGCGAACGAAAGGAGCGGCTCGCCAGAATTCGGCAGCGGCTGGTCGATATTTCGAGCGGCGTAGAGGCACTTTCTCAACAGCTTTATTCTCCCCATTTGGAGTTGATCGGTATCGCCGCCGCCATGCGTGGTTTCTGCCGCGATTTTGCGGCGGGCCGGAAAGTCGAAATCGACTTCGCAGCGGATCAGATCACTCGCACCCCGTCCCCCGATGTTTCGTTGTGCCTGCTTCGCGTATTGCAGGAAGCCTTGCACAACGCCGCCAAACACAGTCGTGTACGCCGCTTCCACGTGAGGCTGGCATGCTCAGAGAACGGTCTGGATCTTCAGGTGTCAGATCAAGGGGCAGGGTTCGATTTCGAAAGCGCGATGAAGGCGGGAGGCCTGGGGCTAAGCAGTATGCGGGAACGCGTTCGTTTAATCCACGGCACCATTGCGATTGATTCCAAGCCCCTGCGTGGAACGACGATCCGCGTCCGCGCACCGCTGGCAGGCATCGCCAACGAGGACGGCGGTCTTCTTTCATCGCCGTCGGCGGCGCTGTGATCCTGTCCGACGTGCCGTCGATCTGATAGGCTTAGCAGGTTGTCGGGGCGTGGCTCAGCCTGGTAGAGCACTCGGTTCGGGACCGAGGGGTCGCTGGTTCAAATCCAGTCGCCCCGACCAGAAAATTGCGAAAAATGGCCGGTTTTCCCACGGATTTCCGGCCTTTCGTTTTTCTCGACGTTGCCGGAAATGGGTTGAAATGGCGCCTCGTGGTTGTGGATAAGCACCTTTTAAGCACCTTTTCGCGAGTGAGCTGAACGTGCGGAGAAAGGGTTGCAGTGCGAGCGGCACGCGGGGGAATGGAGAGCGTCGTGGCTACGCAGATCGCATAGCCATCTTGCCCATCAGCGCCTTCAGGCGTTCCTCGCGCGCCTTCATGTAGCGCTCGGTCGGTGCGGATGTCCTTGTGGCGGGCCGCTTCCCGGACCTCGTGAATCTCACCGCCTTGATCGACCGTAGTGTCCCATCACTCGATCGCACGTTCTCGTCGAGGCGGGTGAGCCCATCACGCTGCGCGTTCGTAGTAATTGAGTAACCCGCCGAGTCGCGAACGTCTCCGAACCCAGCCTTGAATGTTGGTCGTCGGTCGGCCGGCAATCAAGGCGTTGCCCAGCCCTTGGTGATTGCGCTCGACGTGGTAATGGGCGACGTACGCGGCGAGTGCGCGACGGAAATGGCGGTCGCCGAGCGGGATGATCCGATCGAGGCATTCGGCCTTAATAGATCGTACGAAGCGTTCGGCATGCGCGTTGGCATTGGGCGCGCGAGGCGGGCGTCTGCACGACGTCAATGCCCGCGTCGCCGAGCCGCGCGCGGACCTCGCGGCTCCACTTGCCGTCGCGATCGCAAATCACCACGCGGTGGGCGATGAGGAAGCCTTCCTCGTTTGTCAACGATCGGACGACCTGACGCATAAACATCTCGTTGGGCCACGGCGTCGAGCCCGCGAGCATGATGCGTCGGGAGGCCAAGTCGATGACGAACACCGTGTAGTACATGACGAGTCCGCGCCACGTCCAGACCTCGGATCAGATGAAAGGGCCGTGGTGCTCGCGACCGCCGGCGATAATGCGTGCGGCTCACACACATGCTTCGGGCTGTGAGAGGAGGACAGCCCATGACCCGAGAGTACATCGGTGTGGATCTACACAAGCGGTTTTTTCAAGCGTGCGCGATCGCGATGACGGGGGACCGGCTCTGGGAGCAGCGGTTTCCGCGGACGGCGGACGGTGTCGGTCGATTCTCGGCGCGTGTGACCGGCGAGTGCGCCATTGCGGTCGAAGCGATGGGGCCGACGTGGGCCTTTGTCGATGCCGTCGCACCGACGGGCGCCGCCGTGTGTGTGGTGGATCCGCGGAAAACGAAACTCAAGGCGGGCCACGCCGCCAAGACGGACCGGCTCGATGCCCGGCGCCTCGCGGATGCGCTGCGGCGGGACAGCGTCGTGAGCATCTACATTCCGCCGCGTGAGATTCGTGCGCTGCGCGAGGTGTGCCGGGGCCGTCATCAACTGGTGCGCTTGCGCACGCGGCTGGCGCAGATGATTCGCGCGTTGCTGTTACGGTGTGATGCGGGGGAGCCGCCGGGGACCACGCTGTACGCCGCGCGCGCACTCGCCTGGCTGACGACGGTGCAGCTTCCGGCGGAGGCAGCGTGCCAACTGCACCGGCTCGAGCGGCTATATCGTGCGGTGCACGCGGATGCCACCGCCGCCGACGCGGACGTGAAGGCGCGGGCGGCGGCTGACCCCATTGCGTGTGCCTTGGCGACGATGACTGGCATTGGCCCCATCCTGGGGCTCACGCTCCGCGCGGAAATCGGGGACGCGACGCGCTTCTCCGGCGGCCCGGCGCTCGCGAGCTACGCCGGATTGGTCCCGCGCGTCGACAACAGCGGCGCGCGCGTCTATCACGGCCGCATCACGCGGCAGGGCTCCCCCTGGATCCGCTGGGCCTTGGTCGAAGCGGCGCGGTACGCGATGCGGCGACCGGATGCGCGCGGGCGCTGGGCCCGACGTCTCGCCGTGAAGAAAGGACTCGCGAAAGCGCGTGTGGCCATGGCCCGGTGTTATGCGATGAGGTCATCGCCACCTGGCGCGCGATGTCTGCCACGACGTGGGTCGCTGCGGGACTGGGGGCAAGCCATTGGCCTTCAGGATCCGAGCAATCGTGGAGCGGCCCACTCGATGTCCTACGTTCTGTAACGCTCCTTGGAGTCGCGTGTAGCCCCACGTCGGATTCTCGTTCGCCATCCGGATCACGAGGCGCTCGATCTCGGCGAGTATCACGCGCCGGCCTCGGCATGCCCGCGAGGTCCATTTCCGCGCCACGAGCTGACGATGCCATCGCAGCAGCGTGTCGGGCGTTGCGATCGAGGCGATCTCGCGTAAGGTGCGCCGGCCGACGCACATGGCGCGGACGGCGAGGCGTCGCCGGTCGGCGTCCGTCAGCTGCACCCGTCGGGTCCCGAGTTGCGGCGCAGCAGCCGGTTTTCGACGATCAGGTAGGCAACGGCTTCGCGTTCGCGGCGTTCGAGCCAACGGGTAAGCACTAGGAGCAGCCACTGGCGAGCAGGGGCGTCGAACACGAGCGGCCGCTTATATCACGGGCACAAGACATCGATCGAATGCTGGGACACTACGGGGTGACGATTCCGAACGACCGAACGCCGCAGATGAGGCATGATTCTTTACAGGCTGTGCGTCGACGACGACAATTGCTGCGGTCGCTCGTGTTGAACCCAACGCGGCAGCCTCACCGTAAAGCGGCAACCTGAGGGACCAGGGCTCTCGGCATGAATGCAACCTCCTTGGGCTTCGACAGCCCTCCGGACAATCGCTAACCCGAGGCCAGTTCCAGTCTTGCCGGTGCGACCGCGTTTGAATGGCTCGAAAATGGTCTGTAACTCTTCCGGCGAGAGTCCCTGGCACGTGTCGCACACGTTCAAGACAATTTCGTCGCAAGTCTGAGTTATCGCGACATCGACCTCACCCTGATCGGTATACTTCACCGCGTTCTCCACCAAGTTGTGGATCACAGACCGCGTGAGGGTCGGATCCACGACGACAGTCAGCTCAGGATCATACGTGGCCCGAAACCGCAGCCCTTTTCGTTCTGCGACCTGTTTCAGGCCCTCCACGGCCTCCATGAGCTGACTCAGCTTGGTCTCTCTGAGCTGCAAGTGGGCTTCACCGGCCTCCAATTTTTCCGTCAGCAGCACACTATTTGTTAGCTCTTCGAGGCGATGCAGGCTGCGCTCCAGCGTATCGAGCTTGGGCAGTTGCTCAATTACCGCATGAGCTCGCAGCCAAGCCGATGTGAGTAATGCGATCGACAGCGGTTGGCGAAGCTCATGGATGAGGAATCCAATGTTCGCGGCTTGCGCGCGACGCATTTCATAGTCTCGCGCGTCCACGTACGACTGCACGGCAACGCCGATCGCGGAGTCGAGGAGTTCCGTGAGGCCGCTGTCCGCCGGATTAAATCCCGGCTCGTGCTTCTGTACGACGTCGAAAATCACGCGACGTAGCACGACAAACTCGTGCACCAACTGGCCGATGTCGAATCCGATTCGAACCCGCGTGATCCCATGATCCCGCGCCACTTTCGACCACGCCGATTCACCGCGTTGATCCAGATATCCCGCGGTCGATTCGGCATCTCTTAGCGCTTTGGCCAGCTCGACAAGGTAGTCGGGAATGCCGTCACGAAGCTGCGTCAATTCCACGCCGGGTTTCTTCAACAAGTCGTGCCGAACTCTTTCGAGCCAACGTTGCTCAATTTCGTCGCGTTGCCGCTCAATGATCCGCCACAACGGGTCTCGGGCCGTATCACTGCCATTGTCCATTGCGGCCTCTCTTTCGGTAACAATTCTGGAAGCAAGACTGCCGCCCGGTACGAGGGTGGCCATCGGTTGGACACCCCCAACCGGCAGTTGATCAGCACCTCAAGCTCGACGACCTAAGAAGAAAGTGTTCGGATCGCCCGGTTGCTCATGCCGCTTTTACCTCCACCTCGACGCCGAGATCACGCAGCCGTTGGAGGAGGCGGTTGGCTAAACGGGTCTTATCGTGTCGCACGAAATACTGGTCGCCGAGGTCGTGGAATTCCACGCCGTCTCGCAGCATGTAGTAGACGTCTGTGAGCATGGAGGCCGCCACGGCGGCGATCGCCTTTTTGGGGCCGCGCCGGCTCTTGAGGCGGAGAAACTGCGCGTGGAAATAACTGTTCTTCTTGCGGGCCGCGGGCCAGGCGATTTGGACGAGTGTGATCAGATTCGAATCGGGCAGTCGATGCAACGAGGAACGTAAGAACGGACTCGGTACCAAAGGCGGTCGTTCGTGATGTTCCATTGGAGAGGAATGAGCGTTAGCGATCCCGACGTGGGACTAGTATGTCTCTGAAAGTTGAACCGCGCGTGATCGACTCAAACCGCCTCATTGCAGGAGATTGCATATGGAGACATCGGATAACCGTGATCTCTTGATGACCTACACCGTGTTCCATATTGGTGTTTACATCACCTTGGCGGCGGCAATCCTTGCCGCGCAAGAACTCCGATCGACGTTGAATCATCCGGTCATGCGTTTCAGCATGATGGGGTTCGTGATCGCGGGGATCTGCGGTGCGGTGATCGCGAGCAACCTGCCAGAATCAGCCGATTGGAAGGACTTCGTGTCAAAACGCATCGGCGCATGGGGACTGCGGTTGGCTAAGTACGGATTGTGGGCCACGGTCGAGCACCTCGCCTTTTGGCTTGGCGTACTCGTACCGGTCGGCGTCGCGCTGTTTTCACCAGGAACGTTAGCAAAGTGAATGTGAAACACGTCGTTTTGGCAGTCCACGGTATCCGTACCTTCGGACAGTGGACCGACCGTCTTCGCGCGCTCGTCGGGGCGAAAAACCCTGACATTGTCTTTCTGACATACAGCTATGGGTATTTCTCTGCGCTCGCCTTTCTTCTTCCGCCCTTCCGATGGGTTGCGATTTTCTGGTTTCGGCGCGAGCTGCAGGCTCTGGCTCGCGATTACCCGGGCGCTCGTGTTGACATCGTGTGTCACAGTTTCGGGACTCATCTTGTGGGGTGGGGCCTGAGGAGTTCGCGTCGCAGCACACTGCCCCGAATCCATACAGTCATCATGGCGGGCAGCGTGCTCCGTCGACGGTTTCGATGGGGCTCGATCCTTCGGGATTACCGCGTGCACCGCGTGGTGAACGATTGCGGCTTGCATGATGCTGCCCTCATTGCCAGTCAGCTCTTTGTACTATTCACGGGCATGGCCGGACGCGTTGGGTTCGTCGGTGTCGTCGGCGAGAGGCTCGTCAATCGGTTTCATTCCGGCGGACACGGCCTGTACTTCAATGACACGTTCATGCAGACGTTCTGGGTGCCGCTGATCGTCTCCGACCAGGCGCCCCTTCGACACGACGAGCGCGATGCGAACGCCACAGTACTCTCCGGGCTGTGGCTGTCCGGCCTTCAAAATTTTGAAGTAATCAAATTGTTCGTGTACGTCGTCCTGCCGGCATATCTGGTCTCTTCGTATCTCCACGAAAGACACATTGCGACCGCAGTCATGTTGGCTGCCCAAGCCGAGGCGATGCTGTCGACTAGCGGAGACCACAACATCCCGGGACTTTTGCTGGCACTGGAGTCCAACAAGCGAAGTCCTACCGAGAACGGCCGTCGCGCCCTCGAACGTGCGCTCGCGATGCTGCCTCGCCCGCGCGCCGTTCTGCGCCTCACGACCCCAGTTCGCCATTTCTCACTCGATTATGAAGGTGGTTCCCTGCTCGTCGGCACGGAGGATGGGAAGGCGATTGTGCTCGACACGGACACAATGCGCCCCGGTGTCGGTGTCGGCAGTGAGCAGCCCACCATCGTTGTGGCCATCAGTGGAGACGGAACACGGAGTTACGCCGCGCATGCACTTGGCGGCGGGTCAATGTGGGACACGAAGACCGGACAACGATTAGTGCAGATCCCATTCGAAGGTGAGATCTTGGCAGCTGCCTTCACGGCGGATAGCGCCCAACTCATGACCGTGTCGCGCGCTAATTCGCAGGACGGTGCTGAACTACGTTCCTGGCGCGCCAGCGACGGCAGATTGTTGTCAACTGATGCGCTCGAATCGGCACCCGTCACCGCTGTCGCTCTGAGTCCCGGCGCGACGCTGGTTGCAACTGCCAGAGAGGCTCCGTCCAGCCTCGATGAAGGCATCCGGGTATGGGACACACATACGAAGAAGGAAGTCGCACGCTTTCAGTCGTCGTCTACGGTGACTTCGATCGCCCTCAGCGCGAACACGCCACGGATCGCCATCGGCGATCAACTCGGCAGAATCCGTGTGCTTTCGACTCGCGGCGGCAACATAGCCGACATGCAGGTCACTGGCCCGATAACGCATCTCGCGTTCGGGCGATACGAGGCTGATCGCGCAAGTCCTGCATCCTTCAACCTGAAAGAACTCGAGTCCGACGATTCGTTTCAACGTGCGCTGGATCAGGGCCTGTCTCTCGTCCCACCAGGTTTGTTCCTCGCCTCAGTGGCCAACGGGAAAACAGTCACGGTGTGGGAAGCAGATACCGGACGTTGGGTTTCCTCGATGGTTCATGAAGACGTCGTGAACGACGTCCTGTTCGGCCCAAAGGATCATACGATCTTAACGGCGAGCGGAGAGAGGGTCAGTGTCTGGCATGGTCTCCCAGAGCATTTCGACCTCATGCGGCTCGACGGATCGGTGAAGGCGTTGGCATTCGGTCTGAAAGCTAACTCTTTGATCGCATTGGACGAAAACGGAATCTATCGCGCCTGGAATCGCGAAACCGGCCGTGGGATTGCGCAGTTCGAGTTGTTCATGAGCTCGCAGACGATGCGGCCACATTTTCACTCGGCACGATTCGTTGTGACGCCAGCAGCAATCCTGATTGCGGGCGCGACCGAATTCGACCCGTCTGTTCTCTATTTCTGGGAGGCTACGACAGGGCAGCCGCTTGGAAAAGCCTCGTTTGACGCGGCCGTGGAGGCGCTCGCTGTATCGTCCAATGGCACCACCGTTGTCGCGGGGCTGGACGATGGAACGATTCACGTGCTAGAGACGTCGGACCAATCCAAAGTCGGTGAATTCAGGACGGGACAGGCGATTACGTCCGTCGCGCTTAGTGCCGATGGCAAGTGGATCGTCACCGCGTCCGACGATAGGATGATTCGTCTATGGTCATCCGAGAGCAATCAGGAGATCCTACGCTTCCCTCACCCATCGAAGATCACTTCACTGCTGGTGAACACAGGCCACAAGTGGATCATCGTCGCTGATGAGACAGGGTCCGTGTCTGTCATAGACGGTGTCCGGGGCGGCAGCGTACTTCACCTCTCCAGGCAGGGAAAGATCACGTCCCTGGCGCTCGGCGACGAGCACCTGCTCGCACTCGGAGGAACGCACGTCGAAGTCATCGACCTTCCATCTGGCCGCGTACTCGCGGATCAGGCTGCAGCCGAAGGTGTTGACGAACTGCTGTTTTCGCCTGATGCTCAACGATTGTTCGTGGCGAGCAAAGGGGTAATCACACCATGGCTGTGGGACTTGCCGGCGCTCATCGCAGATGGGTGCACTCGTGCTACAAGGAATCTTACCAGTGCCGAGTGGGACGCGTTCTTTGCCGGCGAGTCGTACCGCGCCACTTGCCCGATGCTCAAACAGCCCGGAGAGTCAGGTGTTAAATGAAGTGGGTCATGCCGCCACGATGGAGCCTGCGGTTGGCATAAGCGCGTGCGAGCCAGTGATTTGAACCCGACCGAAGCAAGTCCGGCCATGTCCCATCGCTAAATTTTTCGTCGTTCGAACTCGTGGTCGTGCCACTTGGGAAAAACGTGGGAACCATTACGCCCAAACAGCTGGGAAAACGAGGAGGAGCGCCGACCAGAAAGCACGACGAATCAACAAAAGAAGTTCGGGCCCCGTGTGCAAAACCTCGTGCGGGTTGTTCAAATTCGGGCGGCGGTAGCCCAACGAAACTCGCGACAGCGGGCCTCGATGAGCACCTTTTGAGCACCCGCGCCTCTGGAAGACGGCGATTTCATTCGGAGATACGCACGTTCGATTTCGGTTCGGGACCGAGGGGTCGCTGGTTCAAATCCAGTCGCCCCGACCAATTTCACGCGGTCTATTCCAGTCACATTCTGGCCGGCGAACGCTGACTGAAATTGCCGTCCGCTCGATCTCGCGAGCCGGAAACCTCCCACCGTCAGCTTGACGCCGTAGACCACCCGCGGCAACCCAAACTCCAAACTCCCTGAACGTGCGCTCCATGATGCTGAAGGCGAGTTCTTCGCTCTTTGGCGCTCAGGGTATCGGCACGGCATGTGCCTGTCGCGCGTCCATGCAGGGAAGAGGCGTCGATTGACTGACC
>Ga0114129_10017488_pt1 | contig 10209 bp, 8 predicted proteins | sample RhiMetdeltSRZDD1_FD_80071 | JGI IMG/M metagenome (GOLD analysis project Ga0114129, IMG submission 80071) | Populus rhizosphere microbial communities from Tennessee, USA - Rhizosphere MetaG P. deltoides SRZDD1 (version 2) (version 2) | ecosystem: Host-associated > Plants > Roots > Rhizosphere >... | reverse complement strand
TGGCATGATCAGCAAACCCAACCCGGGCATGGTCTATTGGATCGAGGTTCAGCCCAATGGGAACAGACTTTCGCTGAATGCCGCGCCGCTGAGCGTTGGACCTTTGGTTGAAAAATATCTCTGGCATGAAAAGCGATCGGTCATCCTCACCTCCGCCACCCTGACTGCACACGGCGAATTTCAATATTTGCGCAACACGCTCGGCGCGGACGAAGCGGATGAGATGCAGCTTGGCTCACCGTACGATTATGAGAACGCGGCGTTGCTCTACATTGCAAATGATATCCCTGAGCCAAATGTCAATGGCTACCAGCAAGCGCTGGACCGTGCCCTGCTCGCCACCGCCAAAGCCACCGGCGGACGAATGCTTGTGTTATTCACATCCTATGCCGCATTGAAGAAGACCGCGCAAAATATTACGGGACCGTTAGCGCGTGAAGATATTTACGTTTATGAACAAGGGGATGGGGCCTCACCGAACGCGCTGCTCGAATCGTTCAAAGCAACGGACCGCGCGGTGTTACTTGGCACGCGTTCCTTCTGGGAGGGCGTGGATGTGCCCGGCGCGTCACTATCCATTGTCGTTCTGACGAAACTTCCCTTCGATGTCCCCACTGATCCATTGATCGCGGCGCGCTCTGAAATGTATGAAGACTCATTCCAGGAATACTATTTGCCCGAAGCGATTCTCAAATTCCGCCAGGGATTTGGGCGCTTGATCCGTACCGCATCTGATCGAGGCGTAGTCGCAATTTTGGATCGCCGCGTATTGACCAAACAATATGGCCGATTATTCTTAGAGTCCTTGCCACCCTGCACGGCACGTCAGGGACCCGCGACAAATCTCGCGCGCGAAGCCGGGAAGTGGTTGGGGGTGTAAATTATCTATAGGGAAGGCGCCGAGACTTCAAAGAGTCGACTGGCAACCGAACTGGACGTAGGCGCAGAGGCATGACAAATAGGGACAAAATAGCAAAAAATTTCTTCATGGTGTTCTCCTTTGGCGAGGTAATTAATTTGGTTCAATTAATAGGACACGATTGGTCTTATTTTACGTATTCCACAAAAACTCCATAGTGACAATCGTCATAAATAAATTGTGCAAGTGATTGTCAGTTTTGTTAGGATGATTATCAAAAAATTTGTGCTTATAATTCGAGCAGGTTGGTTCCTTTGAGGAAAATTTGCTATATCTTGACAAAACTCGCACGAAGCTGGGAAATAGTCGAGGATATAATAACGGAGTTCTAATTGGCAAGGACTAGAAGAAAGAAAAGAGCACCGGAAGGTTCGACCAGAGCAACAGGAGACATATTAGAGGAAATTGTTGCAGAAATGCATCAAGTTCCAGGTGTTTTGGTCGAGAAAAATGTGTTTCTTCCAGCTCATCATGATGAAAAGCGAACTCGCGAGATTGACGTTCTAATCACAAGTCAAACAGTCGGAATACCTGTTCGAATTGCCATCGAATGTAAAAATGAGGTTGAAAAAACGGGGGTAGAAAAAATTGACTCTTTCATAGGGAAACTCAACGATATCAACTTACCAACCCAACTAGGAGTGTTTGTTTCAAGAAGTGGCTATACAAGCGGAGCATTAAGACATGCTCAAGAAGTTGGAATAAAAGCACTCACACTAAAAGACGATAATATTTCCGAGACGGTTATTAAAGCATTTCAATCAACAGTTTACTTTTTGCTAACCATAACAAATATACAAATCAGAAACAATGTACCTACCGGTGCAACAATTTCAGGTGCTGATCTGCTCTTCTTTCGCGATAAGAAAGGAAAAGTTTGCGGCGCAATCCCAGATTTAATTTGGCAAAAATGGATTATGGAAAAAATTCCATTAAAACTTGGCGATGGCGTATTGAAGCCCAAAATACCATCTGGTTGGAAACAAGTTATTCATGGACAAAATGTCAAAATAATAGATGTCAACATTTCTTACAAAATAACTGGCTTTGGAATGAATATCCCAGGAGCAGTAACACAGTATCAATTAATTAATGCAATTGATCAAACATTACATAAAACACAGATTACTGCTAAATTCTCTTCACCCAATAAGAGACTACTACTTTCACAACTAGATAGTGAAGACGATTTGAATAAATTTGAAGCAGAGAAGGGGCAAATACATATTGCAAACCGGATAAGAACACCCAGAATAAGATGGCTTGCCATGTACTGGCCTCCTAGCAATAGCACGCTTCTTAAGCTAAATCAACAAATGCTAATCGCGCATCAAGCAGGCGAACTCTTTGATATGAACTCGCTCTCACTCACAGAAATTGACGGTGATAGTTTCTCGAAATTATGGGAACCAATTGTGAAGGATCATCCTATGCTTGTCCAGATGAAAAAGCAAAAGAAATCTACAACTAAATAGTAGTTCCTTATTTTTTCTTGTCATCTTCTAGTACAATCTCGTTGCCACAACTTCCATGCAAGTAAAATAACATCTATGTCTAACAAAGTCGCCATTATCACCGATAATACCGCATCCCAAAGAACACCTAAACAATATAACATCACCGTCACGCCTCGGAGTATCATCTGACAATGATTCGCGCAATTGACTGTCAACTATTGTGCAAATCTCTCCAGCTTTGAAAAACAGCAGAAGATGTAAAATATCGGACATGCTGAATGTACCCGCCCCCCGAAAGACGAACAATTTACGCAGTTGGCATGCCCTGTTGAATCTAACCGTCCTTAGTGCCTATTTCTATGCATCAATGGAATGGCTATTCTTCGTGACCAAGCCCTCCTCCCTGTCCCTGTTATCATCGTTTGACTTAGTGAAGGTTTTATTTGTCACTGCCGGAACTGTTGCCCTGGTTTCCATTGTATTCTTGGTCCTTCTTTCCCTTCCTGCTTTGTTCATCAGCAATTCAAATTGGCGATCCCGTCTGTTGATCCTCGCATACATTGTCTCAGCACTGATACTTTCCATCACCGCGCTGATCATGCTGGATAATTTCACTTATACGGTGTTCAAATTTGGAATCATTTCCACAAGAGGTTTTCAGCGGGGACTCTACGCGCTGGGGTTTCTGTTTTTCTTCTGGTGGATGTTCCACTCCGCAAAGCGGGCGGACTGGACGCGTCAAAGGTTCATTTCTTATTTGACCATTAGTCTGCTAACCGTTTCGATAATAGGAATTCTGGCAAACAGACTTGCCAGTGGCTCTGATTTGAATCTTTTAGCGATCCAATCTCTGAAATCACCGGTCACCTACCCCAATATCATTATTCTTGGCAGTGATGGGTTGAGCGCAAGTTATCTGACAGCATATGGCTCTCCACTAAAGACCACCCCTTATTTGAGTGGACTGGTTCAGACGTCACTGGTTGCCCAAAATGCGTTTCCCAATGCAGGTGGCACAACTGCATCTACCACCTCAGCCCTTACGGGAAAAGAACCTGTACTGGACAAAGTGTATCATTATCCAGATATCCTCTCCGGCAGGGATTCATTTGAGCATCTACCGGGCCTTCTAAGACAACGCGGCTATAAGACCGTGGAAATCGGCACTCCGCACTATGTGGATGCCCGAAGGCTCAACCTGCTCGAAGGGTTCGAAATCGTTAATAACCAATCTTTGACCCTGCCCGCTTTGGATGCGCTCATCGCTCTTTTAGGCAATTCCCCTTCCACATACTTTATTCAGACCATCTCGGAACGAGCCAGCGAACGGCTTCTTCACATCTTCTTTATCAAGCAAATGCAGAACCCGCTTGCAGAGGTTAATGATCCTAAGACTCGTGTATCCGATGAACAGCGCGTGGATCAGATCATTGATTTGCTGGATCATGCAGACAGGCCGGTCTTTATCTTTGCCCACCTGATGGATACACACGGTCCATATTTTTCGTTTCAAAAACAGGTCTTCTCTAGTACATCAAGCGCTGACAAGCCCTGGGATGAGAGCCATTACCTGGATGCAATCTTGAGCTTCGATGGGCACGTGAAAAAAATTTATGAACACCTGACTGAAACGGGCCAACTGAATCACACGATTCTTGTGATTTATACAGATCACGGCTTTCAATATACCACCCATGAGCGCATCCCGATCGTCATCCACTTTCCTGAAAATGCAAACGCTGGCACGCGGCAAAACAATATCCAGATCATAGATATTCCGGCCACATTGCTGGATTATCTCGGTATCCCCATTCCGACGTGGATGGACGGCACTTCCTTCTTAAATGGCGAAACGCCTGCGGACCGCGAGATTATCAGCACAACCGCCGGCTCGCCCACCGAGATCGCGCCTCCCTTCTATCAAATTAATACGGTGCAGGTGATCGTATGTCAAAAATGGTATACCTTGAATGTGCGGAAAAACACCTTCGAAAGTGGAACGATTAGCGGGCACACATCCAAATGTGATGAAGACCTTCTGCCCTCTAATCAACAAGTTCATCAGAGGATATTGAAGTATCTTATGAAATATGGTTACGACATCAGCTCACTTCAATAAATGAGTCGTGGTTCAAATTGAGAACCCCGGTATACCCAACACCTGCTTCCCTTTCGTCAACTTATTTTCAAGCTATCCAAACTCCATTCTCGCAACCTCCTGAAATCTAAGAATATTCTTTGGCGGGCTATGCCCGCTTTTTTATATTGACAAATAGGGGAAAAGAAAATAAAATGTAACCATTGTTACATTTTCATGAATACCTGGCTGCTTTTACATTACAAGTTACCTAACAAACCCTCTGCTCTGCGAGTATATATCTGGCGAAAATTAAAACGCCTGGGTGCGATCCTTCTGCACGAAGCAATCTGGGTTCTGCCGGATCTGCCGCGCACCGCCGAGCAGGTCCAGTGGCTGACCGCAGAGATCCAGGAAATGGGAGGCGAGGCGTACTCCTGGAGGGCAAATACAATTTTGGGGCAGGGCGATGAATCCATCACACAGCAATTCAATGAGCAGGTGGATGCGGTCTATTCTGATCTTTTGAAAAAGCTTGAAAAACCAAGAGCAGATTTGCATGGAATCTCGCGAGGATATCAGCAAACTGCGGCACAGGATTTCTTCCATTCAAAACTTGGATACCTGGTGCGCGAAAAACTAACATCAAAACGCGGAGAAAAATCATGAAATGGGTTACGTGGAAAAACATCGGTGTGGATCGAATGGCATGTATCTGGCTGATCCGTCGCTGGATCGATCCGAAGGCTGAAATTACTTTTATTTCTACCGGGGAGAAATCAGCCCCCAAAGACGGCGAACCATTTGATATTCCGGGTGAACGTTACTCTCATCATGGCGGTCATTGCACCTTTTATGCTCTTATAAAAGAGAACAAAATCAATGATCCCACCCTGACGCGGATTGCACAGATCGTGGACGAGGCTGATGAGGTTCAGGAAGTCACATTGGAACCCGCCGCGCACGGGCTGGATCTGATCTGCCGCGGGCTGAGACAGATCAGCAAGGATGATTTCGAAGCCCTGGAACGCGGCAGTCTGATCTATGACGCGCTATACGAGCAATTGAAATTGGATTCCAGCAAATAAATGAAAAACAAAATGCCTAAGCATAAATGAAAGAAAAGGAATATACGTCACAAGATTCTGTCATCATCTTTGTGTGTGAACACGGCGCCGCGAAAAGTATCCTCGCCGCAGCGTACTTCAATAAACTTGCCCAGGAAAGAAATTTGAGTCTTCACGCCATCGCCCGTGGCACACATCCTGATGAAGAATTATCTCCAATCACGGTTGCAGGCTTGCATGAAGATGGATTGACTCCAAATGAATCGGTCCCCCAAAAATTATCTTTGGAAGAGATTGAATCTGCCCAACAAATCATCGCTTTTTGTGAACTGTCCAGTGAATTCAAGCAAAAAGTAAAGATTGAACAATGGAGTGATATCCCACCTGTCAGTGAAAACTATGAAAAGGCCCGCGACATGATTGTAGAATATCTCAGACACCTGATCAATAATTTATGAACATAACTTCAGACCGCGAAATTAATATTCCACATCAGTCTTATCCAAGTATCTTCCTACGCTTTTTGAAATTCGGATCCCTCGCCTGGGGCGGTCCTTTTGCGCAGATCGCCATGATTCGACAGGAACTTGTCGAAGAAGAAAAATGGATCAGCCCGGAGAAGTTCAATCGTGTCCTTTCGGTCTATCAGGCTTTGCCCGGCCCCGAGGCGCATGAACTATGTGTGTACTTCGGTATGATCACAGGGGGTCGCGTGGGCGCGTTGCTGGCAGGTCTCGGCTTCATGCTGCCGGGCTTTGTGCTCATGCTGATGCTTTCATGGTTCTATGTCGTTTATGGGATCAACTCGCCTCTCTTTCAATCCGTTTTCATGGGGATGCAGCCCGCGGTCGCGGCGCTCATCGTTCGCGCGGTGCATCGGATTGGCAGCCACGCGCTGCAGAAAAATGCCTGGCTCTGGGGAATCGCGATCCTGGCGGCTTTCGCCCAGGCGCTCAAAATCAATTTTCTTGTCACGCTTCTCACAGCCGGTTTGATCTATACGCTTGCCCAACCGAAACAAAAATATCTGGCATTGTTCCTCACAGCAGGATTTTTGATTTGGCTTGCTTTTATTGGATTTTCCAGGATGCACGTGAATCAAGATTTATCGGACTCAACCGCTACTTTGACAAAACCCGCTTCACTCCCGACCTTGTTCTGGTCCGGTTTAAAAAGCGGACTCCTCACGTTTGGCGGCGCATATACGGTGATCCCATTTCTACAGCATGATGCCGTCCAGGTTGGCAAATGGATGACCAACTCCCAATTCCTTGATGGACTTGCCCTCTCCGGTCTCTTGCCTGCGCCATTGATCATCTTTTCCACGTTTGTTGGTTATATCGGCGGTGGTCTGCTGGGAGCAATCCTCATCACGATTGCCATCTTCGCTCCTGCCTTTGCTTTCACCATGATCGGACATGATACTCTTGAACGCCTGGTGAACAATCAGTCTGCACACGCATTCTTAGACGGTGTGACCGCAGGCGTTGTCGGCTTGATCACTGCAACCGCGCTCGGCATCTTGAATGAGACTGTGGTTAGCCTCCACGCGTGGATCATCTTCGGTATGGCATTGATTGCTCTCTTTGTGTCCAAATCAAAATGGACGGTCGCGGCGGTTGTCTTCGCCGCGGGGTTGTATGGAATCGTTTTTTTGTAACAAAAATTAATGAATGCTCAAGCCGCCATCCTAGGCGGCGAGGACGCCGCCGAAAACTTAATTTCTCAATCAAAAAGGAGTTCCCATGAAATGGATCACTCGCTCACATGTGCACGTAGACCGCGTCGCCTGTCCCTGGCTGATCACTCGCTTCATTGACAGCGAGGCCGAATTTCTATTCGTGCCCAAGAGTCAAATTGAAAAAGCCGCGAAAGAATCTGATGCGATTCCCTTCGACGCGCCCGGCGTCGAATTGGGTCATCATGAAGGTCGCTGTTCATTTGAATCTATAATCTTGAAATATGATCTGAAGGACGCCGGCTTAGCGCGGCTGGCAAAGATCGTCCATGCCGCAGATGTAGCCGAAGATATTGACACCGATCCCATCGCGCGCGGACTTGAAGCCATCGCATCGGGTTATAGTTTGCGTTTTCCTGATGATATGGAAAACATTAAACACCAATTTGAAGTCTATGACGCGTTGTATGCCTGGTGTCGATTGGACATTATGAGCAGGGGCGAGTCATGACTCGCTCTTATAGACGCGATATTACCCTCCTCTTCTCCACGCGCATCATTCGTTTATTCTGTTATGGATTCCTGTCCGTTGTATTAGCGTTATATCTTTCTGAAGCCGGCTTCACCGAAGGCAAGATCGGCTTGTTATTCACGCTCACCCTCGTCGGCGATGCAGTCATTACCTTGTGGCTAACTACGTCCGCGGATCGGCTTGGCAGAAAACGCACGTTGATTCTGGGGGCACTCTTGATGGCGGGAGCAGGCGTTGCCTTCGTATTGACGCGGAATTTCATCCTATTGATTATCGCGGCCATTATTGGCGTCATCAGCCCAAGCGGAAATGAGATCGGTCCATTTCTATCGGTGGAACAGGCTGGGCTAACTCAAATCATCTCAAATAAAAGCCGCACACAATTTTTCGCCTGGTACAACCTGGTGGGTTCTTTTGCGACAGCTACGGGTGCTCTCAGTGGGGGCTGGCTCGCGCAGGTGCTGCAGGATAATGAATGGACGGCACTCGCGTCATATCGCGTGGTGTTAATGGGCTACGCTCTCGGCGGTTTTTTGCTTTTATTATTATTTCTCAACCTGACAAAATCCGTTGAAGTGGAAGCAACACAAGATGAGACAAAACGTGTGTTTGGCTTACACCGTTCACGCGCAGTGGTATTCAAGCTGAGTTCTCTGTTTGCCATGGACGCATTCGCGGGTGCGTTGCTCGTGCAAAGCCTGATCGCTTATTGGTTTCATGTTCGCTTCGGAGTCGAACCGGGAGCGCTTGGGAGTATTTTCTTCGGCGCGAATATCCTGGCAGGCATCTCAGCATTGCTCGCGATTCGACTGGCAAACAAATTCGGTCTGATCAACACAATGGTCTTCACCCATATCCCATCCAATATTTTGTTGATGCTGGTGCCATTGATGCCAACATTACCGCTGGCAATTGGAGTATTGCTCCTGCGTTTCAGTATTTCTCAAATGGATGTGCCTACGCGTCAATCGTACACAATGGCTGTTGTGGCGCCCGATGAACGATCGGCTGCTTCGGGCGTGACTGCGATCGCGCGCTCTGTGGGCGCGTCTGTTTCCCCTGCGTTGACAGGATTACTATTTAGTATCCCTATGCTGTTCAATGCGCCATTCTTTTTAGCAGGAGGGCTGAAAATTATTTATGATTTATTGTTATTTCGCGAGTTCCGCGCTGTAAAACCACCCGAAGAAAATATGTAGTAGGGGCGACTGGTCAGTCGCCCCTACAATCGATTACACAGATAAATCCTTCATCTCCATAAACGCATCGACGACCACCGGGTCAAAGTGTTTGCCGGAGTCGTTTTTGATCCGTTGGCGCACCTCATACTGCGGCAATGCCTTGCGATACGGACGATTCGAAGTCAACGCGTCCCACACATCAACCACCGGAAAGATGCGGGCCGCAAAGGGAATATCCTTGCCTCGTAAGCCGCGCGGGTAACCACTCCCGTCCCATTTTTCGTGATGACAATAAGGGATGTCAATGGCAGGGACCAAGAAAGCAATCGGGCTGAGCATCTCATAGGCATACACAGGATGCTTCTGGATCAGCATACGTTCATCATCTGTAAGCTGACCGGGCTTCAAGAGAATCCCATCGGGGATCGCCATCTTACCGATGTCATGCAATAGAGCACCCCGCGTAATATGGACAAGAGCCTCCCCATCCACACCCATCGAGCGCGCCAGCCGCTGCGTGAGAATGGTCACGCGCTGTGTGTGTCCTTCCGTCTCTTTATCTCGCAAATCCAGGGCGCGTACCCATCCCTCCAGCGTGGCCTGATAGGCTTTTTCAAGTTCACGATGACTTTCCTGCAAATCTTCAAACAGCCGCGCACTGTTAATTGCCACGGCAGCCTGGTCGGCAAATCCGGAGATCAACTCCAGATCATTCTCCTTAAAAATGCCGGCATGGGCACGGTTATCCACATAAAGCACACCAATCAGGTCATCCTTGAGTTTTAATGGAACGCACAGGATAGATCGAAGCTGGTACGCCGCAACGCTCATCTGGGCATCAAAGCGCGGGTCTGCTTGTGCATTTGTGGTCAGCACAGGCGCCCCCGATTCCACCACCTTGCGCACGACAGTTTTACTGACTTTAAAAGCCTCTTCATCCAGATTAATATGAGCAATGCCACGCGCAATCTGCACGGCCAATTCCCCGTTGGATTCGCGCAGCATCAGGAAGCCGCGTTCGGCGTGTATTAATGAAATGAGAGAATCCATCACCTCCTCAAGCACCCGTCTCAACCCCATAGACGAATTGATCACCTGCCCAACGCTCATCAACGCCCGAAGCTGACTCTGCTTCAACTTCATCTGATCGCCAACACTCTGCTCAAGGAGCAACAGCGACTGAGAAATACGTGTAATATCCTGAATTACCGTCGAAACAAGGGGATTACCCGAGCGGGAAAGGCTGTCAACGACATTCATCAATAAGGTATTGACTTCCTTAAAGTGCCGCTGAATCG
>Ga0114129_10017487_pt1 | contig 10210 bp, 9 predicted proteins | sample RhiMetdeltSRZDD1_FD_80071 | JGI IMG/M metagenome (GOLD analysis project Ga0114129, IMG submission 80071) | Populus rhizosphere microbial communities from Tennessee, USA - Rhizosphere MetaG P. deltoides SRZDD1 (version 2) (version 2) | ecosystem: Host-associated > Plants > Roots > Rhizosphere >... | reverse complement strand
GCTGTTCTGCTTCACGCCAGGCTTTTGATCCACAACGCAAATACGCACCCCAGCAACTGCAACAGGATTACCGCGTGTTCCGGGGCGTTCTCGAAGAATCGCATCCGGGCCTTTATTGGTTTACACCTAAAGACAGCATGGATTATTTTTTCGACGAGGGCTACCACCGCATTTCCGACTCGCTCACCGAAGAGCAGTTCAGAAATGTTTTATCGTACGTGATCAGCAAAATCCATTGCGGACATACGGCCGTTAAAAATTCAAAGCAATACAACAAGTACCTCGATACAGCTAAAATTAAACTGTTTCCGCTGAGCCTTAAGGTATGGGGCGATGATTCAATGGCCATCACGGGCAATCTGAACAGAAAAGATACAATATTGAAATTCGGGACTGTTGTTACAGCCATCGACGGATTCCCTGCCCGCCGGCTCGCCGATACCCTGATGAATTATATTTCAGGCGACGGTTTCAGCATCAATGGCAAATACCAGGCGCTTAGCAACCGCGGTACATTTGGTACTTTATACCGCAACATTATTGGGATGAAAGACCATGTTACCGTAACCTACCTCGATAGCACAGGGTCTTCTTCCTCAGTAACGGTTCCGGTATACGATCCGTTAGCCGATACCGTTAAGCAGCAAACGACCGGCAAAAGCGCCCCGGCAAAACCTGCCAAAGAACCAGAACGCCGAGCCCGGGTGTCGCCACTGATAGGAGCCCGGTATGTTCAGATCGATACCAGTTTGTCATCGGCCTACATGACGGTTCACACTTTTTCGCGCGGTAATAAGTTGCGGTCGTTTTTCCGCAAAGCATTCCGCGAATTGCATCGCCGCAATATTCAATCGCTGGTGGTTGATGTGCGCACCAATGGTGGTGGCGATGCGGGCATTTCGACTATGTTAACCCGGTATTTAGCCAATAAAAAATTTAAGCTGGCCGATTCGCTGTACGCTGTTCGACGCAGCAGTCATTACAGCAAATACATTCAATGGCAGCCATTTTACTGGTCGCTGATGCAGTTTGTAACGCATAAAAAGGGCGATGGTAATTATCACTTCGGTTACTTTGAGCGGCATTACTTTCATCCCATAAAACGAAATCATTTTAACGGAGATATTTATATTGTAACCGGCGGCAACTCCTTTTCGGCCACCACCTTATTTGTAAAAGTGTTACAGGGTCAAAGAAATGTAAAGGTTATTGGTGAAGAAACAGGCGGAGGCGCTTATGGCAACAATGCCTGGATGATACCCGATGTTACGTTGCCCAATACAAAAGTTCGTTTCAGGTTGCCTAAGTTCAGGCTGGTGATGGACCCGTTGCTGGTAAAAGACGGGCGGGGTATTATTCCTGATATAATGGTTGCGCCCAATCGCGAAACCCTTAAACGGGGCATCGATCCCAAGGCTGCTGTAATTCGCCGCCTCATCATGCATAAAACAGGCGTGGCTCAACAGTAAACCCGCTGCAGCCCGAGGGATTCATCAAACACTACAAATTCAGCCGGGTATCCTTTTTCGATTTTCCCCAATTGTTTATCTTTTAATAATAGCGCCGGATACAACGACGCCATGCGAAGCGCTTCTTCCAGGGCAATACCTGCATGGGCAACCGCATTTTTAACACATTGCAGCATGGTAAGGGCCGAGCCCGATAAAGTGCCGTCGGGCAGCGAATATCTGTCGCCACTGAACAGGTGCTGGTATTCGCCCGAAGTGGTTTCGGATACTGCATCTGTAATAAAGTACAATCGCTGCCGCAACAGTTTTTTCGCAATATGCACTGCCGCGTAATCAACATGTATACCATCGCAAACAATACTACTCATTACAAACGGATGGTTCATAACAGCGCCTACCATACCCGGCGCCCGGTGTTGCAGGGCCGACATGGCATTGTATAAATGGGTGGCAGCGGGAATGCCATTATTAAATGCCTGTAATGCCTGTTCGTAGCTGGCATTGGTGTGGCCGGCAGAAATAATGATATTATGTTGCTGCAATAATTTTATCACTTCATCATCGCATACCTCCGGCGCCAGGGTCATCATTTTAAAAACACCTTCGCCTTTTTGCAACAGCATCGAAACCTCCTGCACGGTTGGTTTTTTTATACAGGCTTCCAGATGAGCGCCGCGCTTAACAGGGTTGATATAAGGCCCTTCGAGATGTACACCCAATAATCCTTTGCCGCCCAGTTGCTGGTATGCGCGCGCAACTTCGAACCCCTGTAAAAATTTTTCAATGGTGTTGGTGGCCAGGGTGATCATAAAATGGGTGCAGCCGCCGTTGAGACTATATTCATAGGTAGCTTTCAGCGACTCAACACTTAAATCGTGCGAGAACAATTTGCCATTGCCGCCATATATCTGCAGGTCAATAAAAGCGGGGGCTATGGTAAATCCTTTCAGGTCTTCGATCCTGTATTTCGACGGAATCGTATTCGCTTCGGTAAGGCCAACGATAGTGTCGTTGTCGGTTAATATCGCTTTATTTATTTCAAATCCATTCCCCGTAAATATTTTCCCATTCGTATAGGCTGTAAACATGAGCTTGATATTATAAGTGCACTTATTAAATCAATTGCTATTCCGAAAGCTAATAATTACCGTTTTATGCCGGTTAAGCCGGGACCGGCCCTGTGGGAACGTTTGCCGTTTCACGTTTCACTTTTTACGTAATTATAAACCGGTCGGCATCTTTCAAAAACGGTAATTTATTACGTGTTTCTTCCAGTGTTTCTTTTTGCAACGTTATGGTAAATGCATCTTCATCATGCGGTTTTGTATACAATACCGAACCCATGGCATCAACGATCATACTATCACCACTGTGATAAATATCATTCCCGTCTTTACCAACGCGGTTAACCCCCACTACATAACACTGGTTTTCGATGGCCCGTGCCTGCAATAATGTTTTCCAGGCATGGTTACGACGCTCGGGCCAGTTGGCCACGTATATCAACAAATCGTATTCGGGATTGGGCCCGGCACTGAGCGTAGTCGAAGTGTCTGGCGGCCTCACTGCATCGCTGAGCGTAGTTGAAGCAACAAATTGTTGCTGCCTGCTCCACACCGGAAAACGCAAATCGTAACAAACCAGCAAATTGATCTTCCATCCTTTAACTGAGGCGACCAACCGTTTATTGCCGGGCATGTAATGCTGATCTTCCTGTGCATATGCAAATAAATGCCGCTTATCGTAATAGCCGTATTGTCCGTTAGGCAACATCCATACCAGCCGGTTATAATAATTTCCTTCTTCTTCGATAATAACACTGCCGGTAATAATGATCCTTTTTTCAGCGCTGAGTTTTTTCATCCAGGTTATGGTGGGGCCATCCATGGTTTCGGCCAGCTTTTCGGGCTGCATGCTAAATCCCGTGCTGAACATTTCGGGCAGCACCACCACTTCTGTTTTCTGTTGCAAATTGCGGATCTTCTGGTCAAACATTTGCAAATTCGCCGTTTTATCTTCCCAAAACAGGTTGGTTTGTATGGTGGTAATAGTAAGTGTCGACATGATTCAATATAGTATATCAAAGGTAACGATTGTGCACGACTGCGGTCAGCGATGTACATTTGATTAATATTTTATAAAAGTTCCCAATATTAATAATACAATTACTATATATACCGATGGAAGCTGTCACACGCAGCACCTCGTAGGAAGCTGGGTAGCCATTGTGTTAACCGGTACCGAAAAAATTGTGTTGCACGGTATATCCCCAAATACCACCCATCATGAAATGGAATTAACTGCCGTTATTAAAGCGTTGGAATATGTAGCTGTTCAATATCCAACAGCTACTTTGCAAATCTTTTCCGATAGCCAGTATGTAACCGGTTTACCGGCACGAAAGGAAAAATTATTATCCGCGGGGTTTTCGGTCAAAAAAGGAAATCCGGTACAACATGCCGAGCTGGTTAAAACGCTGTTTCGTTTGCTTGAACAGCTTTCGGTAACCCTTGTAAAAATTCCTTCGCACCAGAAAAACTCCGGCGCTATTAATTATAATACAGAGGCCGATATATTATCCCGCAAACTGGTGCGTGAAGCAATAAAAAAGCATTCCCATAAATAAAGGCTTACCAGCTTATTTTTGTAAATATGAGAACGGCAACCATTCACGAATTAAAACAGGAATTACTCAATATGCCGGCTGCCGACATAGCAGAGTTATGCGTGCGCCTGGCAAAATATAAAAAAGAGAATAAAGAGTTATTGACTTATCTGCTTTTTGAAGCGCACAACGAACAAGGCTATATTGAATCGGTAAAGAAAGAAGTGGATGAACAATTTGCCGAAATGAACCAAAGCAATTTGTATTACGCCAAAAAAACGCTGCGCAAAATACTTCGCATCATCAACAAACATATCCGCTATACCGGTTCTTCACAGGCTACGGTAGAGTTACTCATTCATTTTTGTAAAGCACTACAGGCATCGGGCATCCCTATTCAAAAGAACACGGTTATTGCCAATATGTACAAAAGCCAGCTGCAAAAGATTCATGCTACTTTAAAAAACCTTCACGAAGATCTTCAACACGATTACTTAAAAGAAGTGAAAGCGCTGGAGCAATAATGTATCAATGCAAATGGTGCGCCTCATTCACCAACAGTTAACAAATCCTTTAGGCTCAGCTATACAACTTTTGAGTGTAAATAGCTATCTTATATAAGAAGAATCCTGTGCCTGGTGCAGAAACTTCTTACACATACTCATTACTCAGGCACGTGGTTTGTAATTTGTATAATAACTCATGTAATGCTTATAAAATGAACATTGAGATCCGGCCTGAAATATCGGCCGACATAGATGAAATTTATGAACTGAACAGAGTAGTTTTTGGACAGGATAATGAAGCCAAACTGGTTGATTTTGTTCGTGGGAGTAATAATTTTATACCCGAATTATCGCTGGTAGCCATATCAGACGAAAAAATCATCGGATATATTTTATTATCAAGGGTTACAATCACCAATGGCGAAAACCGGCACCCAAGCCTGGGACTGGCTCCCATGATGGTTCATCCTGAATATCAAAGACGTGGTGTTGGCGCCAAACTCATCACGCATGGCTTACAAAGAGCATCCGATCTCGGTTTTTCTTCTGTACTGGTTTTAGGGCACGAATATTATTTTCCAAAATTTGGCTTTTTGCCCACCACCCGTTGGAATATCAGACCGCCGTTTGATGTACCTGCCGAAGTATTTATGGCCATTGAACTCGTTCCTAATGCATTAAAAAATGTATCGGGAGTTGTTGAGTTCCCTGTTGAGCTCTCTGTTATTTAGGTTCGTTGCAACCGCACCCCGTTATTATCGGGGCATAGATTATTGCGTTCCACCTGCGATGGGCGATATGGTATACTATTCCCCCTTTTGACTTACAGTTTATATACGGCTGCCAACCCGGTTGATTGACCCGTGCTAAAAGGTAAAATGGTAAGATTAGGATTTTTGATCAGCCTGTTTTTATGCACCCGTGGCACCAGCAAACCGGTTATGGTACCCTGCGCTATTCCCAATAAAAGATCTGAAGGAAAATGTTGTCCACCCTCATGCCTTAAATAAGCAGTTGCACCGGTAGCCGCCGTAGCGATGGTATAAAAAACCCATTTGGCTTTTGAATCAGGATGATAATCGGCATATACCTGCGCCATAAAAAAAGTAGATGTTGCTACCAACGCCACATGACCTGCATAAAATGAATTTTTACCTCCTCCTCTTGTCCGGTAATCCAATGGTGTTTCCTCGCTGTATACGTATGGACGATACCGGTTGGTTAAATACGTTGATCCCGTATAAAATAATCCTGTTATCGACATGGCTTCCAGATACAGGAATGATAGTTTTCCAAAATCTTTTCGCATTTTATTGTCGAACAAAAACAACACCGGTAACGGCATAGATGCATAAAAAGGAAGATAACTTATATCATCTAACTTTTTTGAGTAAGGCCGTATGGCCCAGCGGTCGAACCCATTTACACTGTTTTTGCTCAATGCCAATATGGTTTCTTCGGCCGAAGGATCTTTGCTATATATTTTTGTAAATGCAAATAACGACCAGCCGGCTCCGATAGCGGTTACCGGTATATCAACAGCCGGATTCAATTTATAAACCGGTTGCGGCTTATCGTTTATAGCCGGTTGAATAACAGCCGGCAATGTATCGCCTTTTATGTTTGTATCGCTTTGTATATTGGCAGCATCGTTCTGTGCACATACAGTTGCGAACACAAAAAGGACAGCCGGGCATACTACACATATTTTCTTCATAGCTATACCTTTATGTATTGATCTTAATGTTGCTCAATACACTTGTGCAATGTTTATGCCATGCGAAAAATGTGGAATTATGCCTTACAGCTCTTTTTCTTCAACTTTTTGTGTTTCTTCTGATTCCTGAACGGGAGTGTCTTTTTTTGATAAAGCATGCACCAGCTCGGCTACCAGTGCCGTCCAGCCGGTTTGATGACTGGCGCCCAAGCCCATTCCGGTTTCGCCATGAAAATATTCGTAAAAAAGTACGAGATCAGCATTTTCATTACGTTGGTAAAACCAGTTATACGGACCATGAGCCGGCCGTTTGCCATGCTCGTTGTGTTGAAATAAGCCAATCAGCCGGCGTGTTAACTCATCGGCCACCTGTTTAAGGTTCATTGTTATACCTGAACCGGTTGGGCATTCAACGATCAATTCATCGCCATAAAATTCGCCAAAATGCCTGATCGATTGTATAATGATGTAATTGATCGGCATCCACACAGGCCCGCGCCAGTTTGAGTTTCCGCCAAACATGTCGGAGGTTGAATCGCCGGGTTCGTATTCGATCTTATATTGTACGCCTCTTATGGTTACCGAGAACGGATTTTTTTCATGGAATTTCGATAGTGCGCGTATACCCCATGGTGATAGGAACTGCGTTTCATCCAACAACCGCTGCAGTAAAAACACCACTCTTTCTTTAGGCACCAGCGATAATAAAATGGTTTTGCCATCGCTCCGTTCTTCGTTGGGCCAGAACTTATTATTTTTTTTGCGGTAGTCTTCGAACCAGGTGATCCGTTTTCTGAAATCATCCAGTTTATCGAGAATACGTTTTTCGATGGTCGAAACCGCAAATAAAGAAGTTAATCCAACAATGGAGAATATGCGCAAATGCAGGGGCGCCGCGCCTGCTAAGGAAAGGGTATCATAAAAGAATTTATCTTCCTGGTTCCACATGCCCTGTTCATTCAATGCCTCGGCGATCATTACAAAATGCTCAAAAAACTTGGTGGCTGTATCTTCAAATGCCTGATCATGCATTGAAATTTCAAGCGCCATATCCATCATGTTCAGCGCGTACATACCCATCCAGCTGGTGCCATCGGCCTGTTCCAGCTCCATATCATGATGTATCAGGTGGCTTCTGTTAAACACACCAATATTATCAAGCCCCAGGAACCCGCCCTGGAACATGTTATTACCGTTAGAGTCTTTACGGTTTATCCACCAGGTAAAATTGATGATCAGCTTTTGAAAAATTCGTTTTAAGAACGCGATATCGCCTTTACCTGTTTGCTTTTTTTCGATGCGATATACTTCCAGCGCCGCCCATGCCTGTACAGGTGGATTAACATCACTGAAATTCCACTCATACGCAGGTAGCTGGCCATCGGGCTTCATGTACCATTCGCGCATGATAAGGGTAAGCTGGTGCTTGGCAAACACAGGATCTACCATAGCCATGGGTATGCACTGAAAAGCAAGGTCCCATGCGGCATACCAGGGATATTCCCATTTATCGGGCATGCAAATAATATCCTGGTTTTTAAGATGCTTCCAATCGTGGTTGCGACCTGTTAATCGCGATGGACTTACCGGCGTTATTTGATCGCTGTCGGTTAGCCATCGTTCCACATCAAAATGATAATATTGTTTACTCCATAGCAACCCGGCCAGCGCCCGTCGCTGAAGTTTTGCCAATCCGGGATTGATGCCGCTGAGCACTTTTTTATAAAAGGCATCCGCTTCTTCCTTTCGCTGGGTAAAAATGTCTTCGAACCCATGATTAAAAGGAACATCGATCATTTTGTTGCTCAGCCGCAGGTAAATGGTTTCTGACCGGCCACCCTGAATGCGAAAGCGGTATACGGGCGCAAATTTTGTCCCCGACTTTTTCTGCCGCAGGGCTGTTAAGTTTTCGCCCTTTATAATTGCCCCATGAAAAGCGTCTTTCGTAAAAGGCGACAAATTGGGTTTGCCGTTTACTTTTTCAAAATTCGTTTCGTTTTCGGTGAACAGGCAATCCCGCGGGGGCTGAAAATATAAATAATAGGTGCCTAAGCGGTGGTGGGTGGCTTTTACCGAAGTTTTATCGCGCCACGAAATGGATGGTTTTTTCTTCGATGCATCGTGCATCCAGCGGTTGTAAAACCATAAAGTGGGCAATACGGTAATTTCGGCCGATTTACTGGCGCGATTATGAATATCGATTTTTATACTAATATCGCGGGAGTTCTGTTTTGCGTAGGTAATGTTTACATCGAAATATTCATTGTTATTGAATACGCCGGTATCGAGTAATTCGTATTCAGGCTCGGTGCGTGAGCGTTGCCTGTTTACCGCCAGCAAATCGTCGTAAGGGAATTTTTGCTGGGGGTATTTATACAAATACTCCATGTAATAATGCGTGGGCAAATTGTCGAGGTAGTAATATAGTTCCTTTACATCTTCGCCATGGTTACCTTCATAATTACCCAGGCCAAAAAGCCGCTCTTTCAAAATGGCATCTTTTCCGTTCCACAGGCTTATAGCAAAACACAGGTTTTGAAAGAAATCTGAAATGCCTGCAATGCCATCTTCGCCCCAGCGGTAGGCGCGAAAGCGGGCCTGATCATGGGTAAAATAATTCCATGCATCGCTATTTGGACTATAATCTTCTCTAACAGTTCCCCATTGGCGTTCACTTAAATACGGTCCCCATTGTTCCAAAGGAATTTTCCTTGTGGAGTTAACCGCAAGTCGTTGATGTTCTGCACTCATGTTCTGTGTTTCAACTTAATAAAATGGTTGCGCTGGCAAGCGACCGGCGGTAAAGCATCAATTAATGGTTAATGGTGCACAAAAATCCCATTATGAAGTTACTGTTTAAGAGGGACTTGATAAAATGATAGATGGGGAATTGGAGGGAAATAATGAAGACGAACAGCAGGGAATTACCTGGTAGAGTAGAAATAATCCGGAAGTTTGATTGTTGCCAGAATTTCATTCATCCTTTTCACCTTTTCAGGGAACAAAGGTTCTTCCGATGCAAGAGTTTTTTTCTGTGCATCCGTTAAAAAATCCATGGGGTTTTGTGTCTTCAATTTATTTGAAGAAACATTACGAACTCTTTTTTTCTTTGTCGTTCCCATATTTCAAATTTACTCAATTCTTTTTACAAAAAAAACCGAATAAACCAAAGCAGTAGTAGGATCAAAAGGGACTGATTCCCTGCCGGCTTCTGTTTCAATAGCACCTAAAACGAAATATGTTTTTCTAAATGATTGATAATAAGTCCTGATTATTCGATTGTATAGCCTGGTGCGCTCAAAGGTGCTTCCTTCGAATGCTATTATAAATGAAGGATTTATTTTGGTAAAATCTTGTAAAATATCAATTACTGTGGCAAAAACTTTTATGATATCTCCATTGTTCGATTTTACAGTATCATCTATTTCACCATCTGGCAATAAATCTCCAAAACCTAAATTATAAATATTTTTAGACGTTGGCGTAAATTCCACCACTTTTATAATGCTTCTATTACCCGAACTTATAAAATTATACCTATTACCACTTTCCTTATTATATATGTATGGCGAGCGGGACATTACTACAACGTTTTATTATCAGTTACTACTTGAATACCCTTTCATAACTAATTAAAACAAACAATTGTCCCTATCGTACTAATGTAACCGCAGAAATATTTTTAAAGCCATACCTATTCTTTACTTATCTTCTTTATTCAAAAACGGCTTCAGCAGGTCAATAGGTACAGGGAAAATGGTGGTTGAATTGTTTTCGGTAGCAATTTCCCGAAGCGTTTGCAAATATCGCAGCGTAAGCGCACTGGGCTGATCGCTTAAAATCCTGGCTGCATCGGCCAGCCGTTGCGATGCCTGAAATTCACCTTCGGCAGCAATTATTTTCGACCGGCGTT
>Ga0114129_10017486_pt1 | contig 10210 bp, 5 predicted proteins | sample RhiMetdeltSRZDD1_FD_80071 | JGI IMG/M metagenome (GOLD analysis project Ga0114129, IMG submission 80071) | Populus rhizosphere microbial communities from Tennessee, USA - Rhizosphere MetaG P. deltoides SRZDD1 (version 2) (version 2) | ecosystem: Host-associated > Plants > Roots > Rhizosphere >... | reverse complement strand
GTTGGTAAGGGTGATGTTGGTGAATATTTACTTGAGTTGCCACTCGATGGATACTTTTTTACCGGTAGCTATAAAACAGGAAAATACATCGCAGAAAAAGTAGCACCAAAGCTTGTTCCATGCCAGCTCGAATTGGGCGGCAAAGACCCGATGTATGTAATGGATGATGTCAAGAGCGTTGAAGACGTTGCGGCTGCAGCTTTGGAAGGAGTAGTGTACAATAATGGGCAAAGCTGCTGTGCGGTTGAAAGAATTTATGTACATGAAAAGATATACGACAGCTTTGTTGATTCGTACCTGAAGCAACTTAAGAAATTAAAGACCGGAGACCCGACGGATAAGTCAACAGAGCTTGGTCCGCTAAGCCGCAAAGAGCAGCTCGCATTTTTAACCGACCAGGTAAATGATGCGATCAACAAAGGAGCAACACTTTTGGCAGGGGGTAAGTCGGCAAACGGCAAAGGATATTACTTTGAACCATCGGTGCTGGTGAATGTGAATCACGATATGAAGCTGATGAAGGAAGAATCATTTGGTCCAATTGTGGGCATTCAGAAGGTGAGCAGCGACGATGAGGCCATAGACCTGATGCTCGATACACCATACGGTTTAACTGCTGCTGTGTATTCATCAAATTACGAGCGCGCAGAAAATGTGATGAGGCGAATGAATACGGGAACAGTTTACTGGAACTGCTGCGACCGAGTGAGTGCTAACCTGCCGTGGTCGGGAAGAGGAAATTCCGGGCTTGGGAGTACGTTGTCGTATCAGGGAATTCGTGCGTTCGTTCAGCCAAAGGCGTATCACCTGAGAGGTGAGAGGTGAGAGGTGAGAAGTGAGAGGTGAGAAGTGAGAGGCGCGCCTTTGCGAACCTTTGCGCCTTGGCGAACCTTTGCGCCTTGGCGAACCTTTGCGCCTTTGCGAACCTTTGCGTCTTTGCGAATCTTTGCGCCTTTGCGTGAAACAAAAACAAAATAACTAACACTATTCTTATGAATTACATCCGCATCAACAACATCGCCGGATGGCTCGTATGTTCAATCGCAACAACAGTGTACCTGCTTACCATGGAACCCACAGGCAGCTTATGGGACTGCGGTGAATTTATTTCAAGTTGTTTCAAAATCGAGATACCGCATCCACCCGGCGCACCATTGTTTGTGCTGATGGGACGCCTATTCATCATACTGTTTGGCAATCATCCACAAACGGCGGCTCTTGCAGTAAACTCAATGAGTGCGGTAATGAGCGGCCTGACTATTCTATTTCTTTTCTGGTCCATTACCTATTTCGCGCGCCGCATACTTGCTAAAAATAATGATGACCCTGCAGGAACTAATTTAATTCTCACAATAGGCGCAGGCGTAGTTGGTGCGTTGGCGTATGCATTTTCAGACTCATTTTGGTTCAGCGCCGTTGAAGGTGAAGTGTATGCCTCATCATCTTTCTTTACTGCACTTGTTTTCTGGGCTATTCTGAAGTGGGAACGCCGGGCAGACCAGCCGGGTGCCGATAAATGGCTTGTTTTTATATTTTACATGATCGGCCTTTCTATCGGTGTGCATTTACTGAACTTGCTGGCGATACCCGCGCTGGTGATGGTATATTATTTCAGGAGGTATAACGTAACACGAAAAGGAACGATCATCGCATTCGTCGCCGGTTGCGCGGTCACTGGCATCATCCAGAAATTCCTGATACAATATTCTGTGAAAGCAGCAAGCTGGTTCGACATCCTGTTTGTAAATGACTTCGACCTTCCATTCTTTTCCGGATTCATTGCGTTCTTTGTGATCATTGCAATCGCATTCTACTTCGCCATAAAATATTCACTTCGAAAGAGATTATATAAACTGAACCTTGCGCTGTGGAGCCTGGTCTTTATACTGTTCGGTTACTCCACTTATGTTACCACTCTGATCCGCTCGAATGCAAATCCCGGAATCGATATGTTCAATGTCGATAATCCGATAAGTCTGGAAGGATACCTGGGCAGGGAGCAATATGGCGACTGGCCGATCCTGTATGGCCCTGATTTTACTGATTCGCCGGAATTTATTGCAGAAGGCGACCTGTATGTTAAAGGAGAAAATAAATATGAAGTAGCGGGTAAGATCAGGAAACCCGACTGGTCTAATACTCCATCTTCTCATATTTTCCCGAGGATGTGGGACAACGGCAACGATCGCCAGCAACAATCTTGTTACCGCCAGTTTTCAGGACTTGCGGAGGGAGAAGCGCCAACCATGGCCCATAACATCAAATACTTTTTCAACTACCAGGCCGGATGGATGTACATGCGCTATTTCATGTGGAACTTTGCTGGCCGGCAAAACGATCTGCAGGGTCTCGGCAATGCGCGCGACAGTAACTGGATCAGTGGTGTTCGCTTTGTCGACAATCTGATCCATGGCGATCAGTCGGCAATGCCGGATTCGATAAAGAAAGACAACAAAGCATACAACAGGCTTTTCATGCTGCCGTTGCTTGCAGGTATCGCCGGACTTATTATTCAATTCAAAAGAAACAGGAGAGACTTTCTTGTGAACTTCCTGCTGTTCTTTTTCACCGGCCTTGCCATTGTGATCTATCTGAACCAGGCAGGGTATCAACCGCGGGAGCGCGACTACGCGTATGTAGGATCGTTCTTCGCTTTCGCAATTTGGATAGGACTTGGAGTGATCGCTTTGTATCAAGTGTTGGAAAAGTACCTTCGTGCCAATTATGCTGCATGGACGGCAGCTGCAATCACTTTCGTTGCAGTGCCGTTATGGATGGTTCGCGAAGAATGGGACGATCACGACCGCAGCAGCAAAACGCTTGCGCTTGACATGGCCAGGGCTTATCTTGAGAGCTGTCCACCAAACGCTATCCTCTTTACTTTTGAAGACAACGATACTTACCCGCTGTGGTATGCGCAGGAAGTACAAGGAATACGCCCCGATGTGCGCGTAATTGTAAACACTCTTGCAGGTAGCGACTGGTTCATGAACCAGTTGCGATATAAAGTAAATGAAAGCGCGCCTTTCAATGTAGTGTTCACACAACAGCAAATACAGGGCGACAACCGCCAGGTGACATATTTTGTTAACATGCCCGGCTATGACCAGAACAAATATTACGACCTGCGCACTTCTCTTAAAGAAGTTTTCGCAAGCGATGATCCTAAATTCAGAACAGAGGGCAATGATGGTGAGATGTATGACATTTTTCCAATGAGGAAATTCAGTCTTCCTGTAAACAAACAGCACGTGCTTGCTACTAAATCTGTACTACCGGGCGACGAGATCGTTGATGAGCTGAAGCTGGATCTTAGTAGTAAGAATTATTTGTTGCGTGGAGATCTGCTGATGCTGGCACTTGTTGCCACTACAAACTGGGAAAGGCCCGTATGCTTTACTTCGAGCTCGGGCATCAGCCCGCTGGGACTTGATAAGTATGTAAGGCAGGAAGGGATGGTATACCGACTTGTGCCGGTGTTGAATAAAAATGAAACGCCTGATGTTAATATAGAAGCTGCATACGCTAATATGATGCAGAAATTTCGTTATGGCGCTGTAAATAAAAAAGGAATTTATTATGACGAAGAGAACAGGAGGCGGCTTAACTATATCAGGCTGGGACACGCGCAGGTGGCGTTGAGTCTGGCAAACGCCGGGCAGAAGGATAAAGCAAGGCGGCTGCTCGGGTATTTCGACCGGCAATATAATTCGAAGGATTATCCTTATGGCATGGTATCCAACAGAGGAAACCAGCATAATGCAATATCATTGCAATACCTGCAGGCATGTTACTACTCAGGTGAAAAAAATCTCGCAAAAAAGATTGACGCTGCCGTAAGAAAAGATCTACATCAGCAGCTTCAATACTATATTTCACTTGGCAACAGCCAGGTAAGTGAAGAAAACATCGCTTCGAATGCGCTTGCTCTGATAAGAAACCAAAGCAGCGATCTCGACGACAAACAGGCTCCGTTCGCAAACGACATACTTTCGTCGTACCAGTTTCTTAATCAGCTCGACGTATGGCAAAAAGAATTTCAATAACATTGCATGATTAAAGCAGATATAACAACATGAAAAATTTATTTATCACGCTGGCATTTTCTCTTGTAATTTTTAATGCATCGGCTCAGGACAAAAAAGTAAAGGAAGTAGAAGAAACAGTAGCGGCACTTCGCCAGGCCATACTCGACGGCGACAGCGCAAAACTCGACCAGCTCACGGATAGCGGCCTGACCTATGGACACTCGCTGGGAAAACTTGAAAACAAGCAACAATTTGTTCATGCACTCGCGAGTGGTGAATCCGATTTCAAAACGCTTGAGCTTACGGATCAAACGATAGTAGTGAGAAACAAGACCGCTGTGGTCAGGCACAAGATAGCCGCGGAGATCAAAGAAGGCGATAAATTTTCAAATGTTAAACTTGCTGTAATGATGGTATTCTATAAAGACGACAAGCAATGGAAGCTGCTTGGCCGCCAGGCTATACGGCTTTGATCATCCGAAGGTCATCGCAGTTATACCACATACAGCTTTCACAAGCATCAATCCATCGATTACTATAAGGTAGTAAAAGATGGATTTTCTTTTATGCAGTGAATAAGCTACAGTTATCAGCAGCAGAAATGGAATAACATTCAACCCGATCTTAAGCACACTGAAGTGCCTGATAATTCCAAACAGGATAAATGATGAAAGCCCGAGCAGGCTGAGCGGAATAAGGATCATGAATATTGTTTTTCTCAATCCCGCTTTCACAACAAATGTTTTGAGCTGAAGGTTATGATCGGCGGCATAATCTTTAATGTCGAACATGATGCATAGTACCGTAACGAACATGAAATTTTTAATGAATAACAGAATTCCGATAATATCGGGCACATATTCCAGTTCGTGCTCAATGTCGAAAAACATCATTGGGTAAATGTTTACCAATCCGGCCCATACAAAGCCGATCAGGAAAGGCTTCAGCCAGCCAATTTTTCTGAGACTCAATCTTCCAAGCCGCCGGTGGTTAACGCCATAGTACAGAGCCGCCGAGAAAGGAAATGCAAGCATCAGCATCCAATGCACGAACGGAAGATGAAGAATAAAGTTGTAATGCCTAATTAAGAGTGCACCGATATAAATTGCACAAATTGCTGTAAGGAACATCTGGCTGCCGGTTACAAATTTTTTGTTTTCCCAATACCAGTCGGACCTGGGATTGCCTTTATTTGTTCGCTTTTCAGTGATATATGCTTTTGTGTAGTAAAGAGCCGTAACCGCGAAAATGAATACGTAAAAGGAAATTGAATTTAATGGTATCCGCTGCTGTAGACTGGCCTCTATAGATAGCGCGACTGCGCAAAGCCCATAGAAATAATTACTGAAAAAGATATAAGCGATCAGGGGCTTGTTGACCTTCAGAAAATCCAATGCGCTTTTCAAAACCGGCTTTTTCGATTAAGTTAATAAATTATAGCGTGTCCGTTTCTGTTGAGTAAGTATATCAAAACCGTACAGTATGAATTTATCCGGCTTTATTATATATTGGTTTTCAGGTGGTGGCATAATTGGCATTTGTTTTATTCCTTTCATGCTAAATTACCTTCCATGTTGAAAAATTATCTGTTGACTGCCTGGAGAAATTTCTGGAAGAACCGCACCTTTTCATTCATCAATACCGCAGGCCTTGCTCTTGGCATGACATGCAGCCTTCTGATCATGCTGTGGATACAGGATGAAAGGCGGGTGGATAAATTTCATGCGAACGATAAAAATCTCTACAGTGTTTTCGAGCGGCAATACTACGATGGAAAAATTGAAGCGTTTCACGGAACACCCGGAATTTTAGCTGAGGAAATGAAGAAGGTGTTGCCCGAAGTAAAATACGGTGCGAACATGGCATGGTCCGACAAGGTTGCATTTGCCGCCGGAGACAGGATCGTAAAGCATGAGGGTGTTGCTGTAGGGAAGGATTTTTTCAACATCTTTTCTTTCCCATTGATAAAGGGACAGCCTGAAACTGCCCTTAGCAGTCCTGTTAGCATTGCTATTTCGAGGAAAATGGCTAACAGTCTTTTCGGGAGTCCCGAAAAAGCTTTCGGAAACACAGTGCGATACCAGGACGAAAAAGATCTGAAAGTAACCGCAGTATATGAAGACATCGGTTTTGCTTCATCGATCAAGGCTGACTTTTTTCTGAACTGGGACCTGTTTCTTGAAGGAAACAGTTGGGCGAAGGACTGGGGCAATAATGGTCCGAGAGCGTTTTTAGTGCTTAAGGATGGAACCGATCCGGTGAAATTTGATAAGAAAATAACGAGGTTCCTGGACAACTATAACAAAGAGCAAGGGCCGGATTTTAGAATAGAACTGGGGATTCAGCGATTCAGCGACATCTACCTGAACGGTAAATTTAAGAATGGTAAGATCGTTGGAGGAAGAATAGAGTATGTGAGATTGTTCAGCATCGTTGCGATCTTCATCATTGTGATTGCGTGCATCAACTTCATGAATCTTACAACTGCGCGTTCAATAAAAAGATCGAAAGAAATCGGTATCAGGAAGGTTGTGGGAGCGGTGCGTCCGGCCCTGATAAAGCAGTTTATAGGCGAAGCAATTATGTTAACGTTGTTCTCGCTTGCCATTGCATTGATAATCGCTTACCTGTTGTTGCCTGTGTTCAATGGTGTTACAAACAAGCATATCGGGTTTCCTGTAACCAGTATTCAATTCTGGCTCACGATATTGCTGTTATCGCTTATTACAGGACTACTTGCGGGAAGTTACCCGGCACTGTTCCTTTCTGCCTTTCAGCCCGTACGTGTATTGAAGGGACAAATGAAATTCAGCAGTGGTGCTACATGGTTCAGAAAAGGGTTGGTTGTGTTTCAATTTATATTATCAACCGTTCTGATCATTGGCATGATAGTTATCTCGAAACAGATCAACTATATTCAAACAACTAACCTGGGCTACAACAGGGAAAATCTCATTTATATTCCTATAGAAGGGGAGTATAAAACCAAATACGAACTTTTCAAAAGCAAGGCGCTAGAATTGCCCGAAATTATTAACGTTTCAAGGATCAGCCAATCGCCTACAAGCATTGAAAATGGTACAGGAGGTGTGGAATGGGAAGGCAAGGATCCAAACGTAAAACCAATGTTCACGCAGGCATCGGTGGGTTACAACTTTGTAAAAACAATGAATCTGAAACTGCTTGGAGGGCGCGAATTTTCACGCGATTTTCTTACCGATTCTGTCGCATATCTAGTTAACGAATCCGCGGCGGCAAAGATGAATATGAAGGATCCTGTGGGCCAGCCACTCACATTCTGGGGTAAGAAGGGAAGAATTGTAGGACTGCTGAAGGATTTTCATATTAATAGTTTGCACATGCCGATCAATCCGCTGATACTTCATTTTTCCGAAACCGAGCCGTGGGGAATAATGCTTGTACGGATAAAACCGCAGAAAACACGTGAAGCACTTGCTGGACTTGAAAAAATTTCCAGGAGATTGAATCCGCAGTTTCCTTTTACCTACGACTTTTCTGATGAGGAATACAAGAAATTATATCAGACCGAACAAACTGTTAATGGATTGTCGGGTTACTTCGCCTTTCTCGCAATTTTTATTTCGTGCCTTGGTTTGTTGGGTCTTACCATTTTCACTGCTGAGCAGCGTATTCGTGAGATGGGTATAAGAAAGGTGCTCGGTGCCAGTATCGCTTCAATATTTACTTTGTTGTCTAAGGAGTTTTTGATCCTTGTGTCAATTGCGCTGTTGATTGCGTTTCCGCTTGCCTGGTGGATCATGAATGATTGGCTGCAGGATTTCACGTATCACATTAACATTAATGTCTGGGTATTTGTTTTCGCCGCGCTTATTTCTCTTGTTATTGCATTTTCTACAATCAGTTTTCATGCGATCAGGGCTGCGCTGACCAATCCGGTGAAGAGTTTGAGGACGGAATGAAAAGGGCAGAAGGCAAAACGCAGAAGGCAGAGATTTTTTCTGCCCTCTGCCCTCTGCGTTCTGCCCTCAAAACTGCATTACAAACGCCGTTCCTGTACCCAATTTGCTCTGCACATGAATATTCGCCTTGTGCAACATCATGATCTGTTTGCAAAGGCTCAACCCAATGCCGCTACCGTTCTTTTTCGTAGTAAAAAACGGGATGAAGATCTTGTCCATAAGTTCGCTGGACATACCGGCCCCATTATCTGCAACCCTGATAACCGTTTTATGATTCGTATCAATGTAACCGGAAATAATGATCTGCCCGTCTTCGCGGTTCTTCAATGCCTCGATACCGTTCACTACAAGGTTTATAAGAACCTGTTCGAAGAGGTTAATGTCAACATCCAATTGCAAATCGGGGTCTTTTAAAACAATCTGCAGGTCAATTTTCTTTTCCTTCAGCGTAGGCAGCATAAGGCTGTGAAGGTTTTCAAACAGATCCCGAAGAAATATCTTCTCGAGATTAAGCGAGTTGATCTTATTAAGGTTCCTGTATGTTTCGGCAAATTTTAATAAACCTTCGCTTCTTCTCTTGATCGTATCGATCCCCACCTGCAGGTCTTCCAGCGCGCCCGATTTGTTATCAAGCTCACTAACACTTTCCTTTAGCCTGCTCTTTAACGTAACCGCCAGCGACGATATCGGTGCAATAGAATTCATGATCTCGTGCGTCATTACATTCAGCAGCTTCTCCCACGCACGCGATTCCGTTTCTTCCAGTGCCTCGTTAACATTCTGAAATGCTATCAGCTTATATTTTTTTCCTTCTGTCTGAAATGCTGTGGCCGACATGAACATTTTTATAGATCCCCTTTCAGTATTCACTTTTACCACCCGTCCCTGGCGTGGTTTCAACCTGATAATGTCGTTGTATAACGCACTGTCTCTCTTTTCAAATGAATGAATTGTTTTCAGGTAAGAGACCTGCAACATATTTTTCAGCGATTCGTTCATCCACACTACTTCGCCGCTTTCTTCCTCGTACGATATTATTCCTGTGTCGACCAGCTCAAGAATTTTCTGCAGATACTGGTATTGCGTTTCCTTTTCCTTGCTTAAAACTTTGAACGTCGAATTGATCTCGTTAAATCCTTTTCTCAATATCTGAAGATCTACAGGGGCCTGCCTGGTTTCGAAATACCTGGAGAAATCGCGGTAATGAATAGATTCCACGAATCCCGACCATTCATCAAGGGACCGGTTATGAAACCTGTAAAGGTTCACCACCTGATAGCCTATGAATGGTAAAGTGAGAATCGCATACAGGTACATTTTATTTACCAGCAAAAAACTGGCAAGTGTTAATGTAACAAACAACAATACGATCCTTATCAGGGTATTCCACTGTATGTTCTTGCTAAAGGTCATGTTGTGGTCAAATGTTATATTTGCTCAGCCTCCTGTAAAGAGCCGTTCTTGTTAGCCCAAGCTCTTTTGCTGCACGCGAAATATTGCCATGATGTTTTTCTATCACACGCAGAATTGTACTTTTTTCAACGGTACTCAATTTGAGCTCGGTTAACTCGTCGACTGGTTCAGTTGCCGACTCAATAGGAGAGAAGATAAGATCGGCAGCGCGAAGCACGTCGCCATCCGACATGATTACCGCACGCTCGATGATGTATTGCAGCTCGCGGATGTTGCCAGGATAGTGATAGTCGAGCAGCTTTTGTTCGGCGCTCTCATCAAAATCTATCGACGGCTTCATGTACTTGTTTGAATACAGTTTTGAGAAGTGCCGTGCCAGCATCATGATATCCGATTTTCTCTTTCTCAGCGGAGGCAGAATTATCTCAACGGTGTTTATTCTGTATATAAGATCTTTCCTGAAACAGCTTTCATCCGACAGTTCGCTGAGCGGAACATTTGTGGCGCAAATCAGCCTGATATCAACTGTTCTAGGCTCGTTGGTGCCCAGTCTTATTACCTGCCTGTTTTGCAGAATGCTCAGCAATTTCGCCTGTTGCTGAAGCGAAATGTTTCCTATTTCATCAAGGAAAAGGGTGCCGCCGTCGGCAGCTTCAAATCGTCCCATGCGGTCCTCACGTGCATCAGTAAATGCTCCTTTTTTGTGTCCAAACAGTTCACTCTCAAAAAGGGTTTCTGTAATGGCGCCAAGGTCTACCTTAACAAACGGTTTCGAGGCACGGTTAGAATGTTGATGAATGGCCCTTGCCACCAGATCTTTGCCTGTAC
>Ga0114129_10017484_pt1 | contig 10210 bp, 13 predicted proteins | sample RhiMetdeltSRZDD1_FD_80071 | JGI IMG/M metagenome (GOLD analysis project Ga0114129, IMG submission 80071) | Populus rhizosphere microbial communities from Tennessee, USA - Rhizosphere MetaG P. deltoides SRZDD1 (version 2) (version 2) | ecosystem: Host-associated > Plants > Roots > Rhizosphere >... | reverse complement strand
GGGGTGCAGGGCGCTCAGTAACTCACCGGTCGCATAGAAGTACGATGTGAAGTAGTCCACGCCAAATAGTGCGAGCGCAGCCAACAATCCAATCTGGCCTGCGCCATGAACATGCGCATGTTCCTGTTTCTCTCGCGGGGCAATTTTCCAAGCAATAACTACGATAACCAGCAGCAAAATAATCGAAATAAGCATCGAAGTGTAAGTTCCTTAATCAGCCAACGGCTGTATTGATTTCTGGTAGATGGCTGCATCCAGCCTAAACTAGGCCAAGCGGTTGCTCGGCAATAAAAGTAAGTCTAATGGGTGGGGATAAAGCACGGATAAGGGTTTTCAGTGGGAATGTAAAGGACGAGTAAAGACTGGCTTTAACTGCATTGCTGATGCACTGAGATGTTAACCTACTGCCCCTGCGGTACAATTCCGGCGGAGAGGCCATCCATCGGAATATCAATGCGCAAAATTCTTCCCGCCGTACTCTGGCTGATTTTCATTTATGTGCTGACGGCACTCGCCGACACTGTAGAGCACCCGCCGACTGAGTTCTGGGCAAGGGTCGCTTTTGAGGTTGAGCACCTGCTGGCGCACAGTTCCGTCTATGCAATCGAAACATGGCTGATCCTCAGAACGGTTGGAATACCCAATGATCGCCGCACACTTCTTATTCTGCTCGCGCTTATGGTAGTTTTTGGCGTAGGTCAGGAGACCATGCAGGCAATCCTAAGGGCAAAGCTGGAATTGCTCGGATCGGTGTGGGACTTGTTCACCGATGGGGTGGGGGCAATAATCGCAGTTAGATTATACAGAGGATGGCAGAGCCGCCGAGCACTTATGCCAATTTCTTCACATCCCGGCGCGGATGTGATCCCAACCCATAGGAGCTAATTGCATGGAAAGTCAGTACGAAGCCCGCGTGATTCTGCGCGACGGGATGCACTTCGAAGGGGTCACACAGCAGGGCGAGATGTTTGTCATGCATATGGATTCCGATGAGGAGTTCGGGGGAATGGGGAAGGGGAGCCGCCCACTCGATCTGATGCTGGTATCGCTAGGGGCTTGTATGGGGATGGATGTGATCAGTATTCTACGTAAGAAGCAACAGAAGGTAGAGGGGTTGGATATTCGCGTTCACTCGGAACGCGCAAAAGAATATCCGAAGGTATTTACGCGCATCTATGTCAGGTTCATTGTGACAGGACAGAATATCACACACGCAGCAGTCGCGCGCTCCATCGAGCTTTCGATGACCAAATACTGCCCTGCCGCCGCCATGCTTCAGCAGGCCGGGATTCCCATTGAGACAACATTCGAGATCGTTGAACCATCTGCCGCGTAATCAGACGCGCGGTATAGCAGGAGTCGAAGGGCGGCGGGTCGATGCATAGACCGCCGCGCCAATCCCACCGAATACCGCACCAAGCAGCAGCCCGATGCACATCCCCAACAGCACAGTTCCAACTGTCGGAGTCGCCGCCACGAATGTGGCTGCTGTGTCTGCTGGAACACCCAACTGCTCAAGCTGCGCTGCGAGTGTCGCCGCCGTCTCCGGGGTGACGAAGATCGCGGCAGAGATCGCGCCCACGACACTGTAGACAATCCCAGCGATCCCTGCTGCCAGTGCCCCGCCCATCGCGGCATTTGCCGAGGTCATCGGCAGGATCAGTCCCGTCGAGCGACCCGCGAAAAAGGGATAAGCAGCCCCAACACCCAGATATAAGAGAGGCACGACACAGCAGATCAGCCCACAAAGTGGAATCCCGGACAGCAATCCGAGGAGCGCGGCGGCTGCTGCTCCGATCCCGGCGGCACGGATCAAGGCGGTGCGGTCGAAGTTGTTCATAACGATGCTCCAAATGCGAGTCGTAAGTTGTAAGCGATAAGTTCTAAGTTCAAAACCAGTATGTCTAAGAGTACCCTGAGTGTGGCGGGATTTCATCAATCTTGAATCAAAAACGCAGCACTAGCGGGCTGCGTTTTGATGATCGGGCGTTCCATTACACCGCAGGCGGCGTGGTGCTCCTGTTCTGATTTTGCGCGATCATCGCATAGATCAGGCCGCCAATTGCGCCGAGCACTGCATAGAACAGCAGGCCAACACACATCCCAATCGGGATCCCAATTGCACCCATCGCCGCACTCGATCCTAACTGTGTGGCAAGTTCCGGCGGAACACCATACTGCTCAACTTGGCTGTAGTCCGCCGTTGCCAGACCAAATACGCTGGTCATGACGAAAGAAGTAATCCCAGCGACAAGACCCCACACAAGGCCGCCAACTGCACCGCTAATCGCGCCGCCGATGGCGAGATTGCCTGTGTCAGGTGGACCACCCATCCCGCCTTGCTGGTCGAAGTAGCCATAAGATGCACCAACCCCTAGCCACAGCGCCCAACCGATACAGCAGCAGCCAAGCCCCACTAATGGGATATTGCGGATAATGCCCGCTAAAACGCCAAGCCCAACACCAACCCCGATAGCTTTCATCAGGGCGCTCTGATTCAGGTTCATCTCACTCACCTTTCGCCGAATTAGGACATAGCCTCATTATAGTAGTGATCGGATTGTTTTGCGCTATTGAGGGACTATAACGGGAATCGATTGAGACACAATCTGGCGGCCTCGGATAGCGTATGGGCTGTTTCTGTGCATAATAAGCACACATAAACCCTGCCGAGAGAGTCCAATATGATCAAAATTCTCACCGATTCCACCGCAAATCTGCCGAAGTCCATCGTCGAACAATACGATATCGAAGTGCTGCCGACTTACGTACACTTCGGCGATGAAACCTACATGGATGGAGTCGAACTAACCGCCGAGCAGTTCTATAAGAAGCTAGTCGAATATTCCGAGCTTCCCACCACCAGCCAGATTCCAGTCGCAGACTTTGAGGCTGCTTACCGCCGTGTTCATGAAAAATACCCGGATGCGTCGATTATCTCATTGCACGTATCGAGCGCCTTAAGCGGCATCATTGAGTCGGCACGCAGCGCGGCGGCAAAACTACCGGACGTGAATATCCGCATCTTCGACACACTATCGATTGGCGTGGGCTGCGGCCTGATGATCAATAGGGCTGCCCGCATGGCTCACGACTCCAAATCAATGGAGGACATTCTTAAGCGCCTTGAGGCTATGCGTGACGGGACACAGGTTTACACCGCGCTTGACACGCTAGACTACCTGGCAAAGAGTGGGCGAATCGGCAGGGCTGCCCGGCTGATGGGAACTGTGCTCGACATCAAGCCAATCCTGACTTTGAAAAACGGGGCCATTGATGCCTTCGACCGGCAGCGCTCCCGGCCCCGCGCCCTAGCGACACTGCGCGATCTGGCAGTCAAGGCTTGTAAGGGGAGAACAGGAGCGCACGTTGGGATCATGCATGCGGCCTGTCAAGATGATGCTCGGAAGATGGCTGATGAGCTTCGCGCCGAGCTAAACCCTGAAGTGCTCATCATTGGCGATATTGGCCCATCAGTGGGCGTTTACGTGGGGCCAGGGGCTATTGGCGTGGCGTGGTATGCCTCACCCCAGTAATCTCAGCCACATGCTTCACTTAATGAAGTAAGGATCATCGATATGTATGAGCATCGTAACCAACCTTTGATTTCCCGCGCCGAGTTCTTCAAAAGGCTGGCGCAGCACGCCGGATCAGCGTTACTGCTGCTTGGCGGATCGCTGGTACTGGGAATTGTCGGCTATCATGTCACTGAACATATTTCGTGGATCGATTCGCTGCTCAATGCGTCGATGCTTCTGGGCGGTATGGGGCCAGTCACCGAACTGCACACGACGGCGGGCAAGCTGTTCGCCTCGTTTTATGCGCTGTATTCGGGGATCGTGTTTCTAGTCGTTGCCGGGTTGATCTTCGCGCCCGCGTTTCACCGATTCCTGCACCACTTTCACCTTGAGATGGACGAGCCTGATGCGGAGAATACAAATCCCGATACCCCAAATCGTGTAGAATCAAGCTAACTATTGACTATCTGAGGTGCAGGTATGGTGACTCAAGAAGGGTACGTTACCGAGATTGCGCGGTTGTTCCCGCGTCAGGGCCAGTGGAACGAGGATTGCTATTTTGCGCTGCCGGAAACCAACCTGATTGTCGAACTCGCAGATGGGCGACTGATCATGAATCCTCCGCCAGAACCTTATCACCAAGATGTGCCTCATAACCTGCTGCGCTTGTTGGATCAACACGTCATTTCGAATCAGCTTGGCAAGGTCTATTACTCTCCTATCGGCCTTCGCCTATGGGAAGGAAACATCCGTGAGCCTGATCTCCTGTTCCTGAGCAATGAATGCTTGGGTCAAATTGGGCAGAAAATTATTGATGCTCCCGTCGATTGGGTAGCCGAGATCATCTCTCCCGGTTCACGCGAAATTGACGAAGTGGATAAGCTGCGAGAGTACGCACAGGCGGGCATTCCCGAATATTGGCTACTTGACCCGGAAGCGAAGACGATCCGGGTGTATGGGCTGCCAGAAGGTCAGAGCACTTATACACTCGTCGGGGCGTATGGGGTAGGGCAGGTCGCAAAGTCGGAGATCATTCGCGGATTTCAAGTGGAAGTTGAGTTGGCAAAATCTTCATTGCCTAACTATCTGATCCGCACATTTCGAACAATTGCCGCGAATCCTGTGTCACAATAGCGTTCCGCCGTGTGTTAGACTGCTACAAATCTGCGCGCCGCCAGCCACAAAACGAACGCTCCGCTCCAAAACCCTGTCACAGACCCGTCCATGTGAGGAATCCGCGCAACCTCTGTCTATTCCTCGTGTTATATTGGCGGGTTATCCGGTACAATATGCTCAAAAGCATCAGAGAAACATTGGCAAGGTGATAACATCGCCCTGCTTTGAACTGTGTCTGCATTGGGAGAAACTACATGGCATTAACCAAAAAGCAGAAGTTGGATGCCTATAAGGTCATGTGGCTGATCCGCCGCTTCGAGGAGAAGTGTGCGGAACTCTACGCCGCAGGGGAAATCGGCGGCTTTCTGCATCTGTACATCGGGCAGGAAGCAATCGCCGCCGCCGCTAAGTACGGCCTGCGTGAAGACGACAATCTGATTACCGCCTACCGCGATCATGGGCTGGCACTCGCCCGCGATTTGCCACCTAAGAACGTCATGGCGGAGATGCTCGGACGCACTACCGGAGTGAGTAAGGGCAAGGGTGGGTCAATGCACCTCGCCGACATTCATAAGCGCTTCTGGGGCGGATATGCGGTCGTCGGTGGGCATCTTCCGCTTGGGGCAGGGCTGGCTCTGGCTGATCAATATAACGGCGAGAAGCGGGCTACGATGTGCCTGATGGGTGATGGCGCGACCAACATCGGCTACTTTCACGAATCGCTGAACCTCTCTGCCGTATGGAAACTGCCCGTCGTGTGGGTGGTCGAAAACAACGAGTATGGGATGGGAACCGCCGTCGCGCGGGCTTCTGCCGTCACGGATTTCACCAAGAAGGGCGAAGCCTACGGCATGCCCACCATGAAGGTCGATGGTAACGAACTCATCGAGACGATGGAAGCGTTCAAGAAAGCGGCAGATTACGTGCGGAGTGGCAAGGGGCCGTACTTCATCGAGGCACGCACCTACCGCTTCCGAGGCCACTCGATGGGCGACCCGGAGCGCTATCGCAAGCCAGAGGAGATCGAGGAGCGCCGCAGCCGTGATCCCATCGAATTGTGGGGCGCGGAGTTAGTGGAAGAAAAAGTGGCGACTCCCGAAGAACTTGAGAAGTTAGAGAAGGCCGCCGAGCACGAAGTTGAAGAGGCGGTGGAATTCGCCAAGGCGAGTCCGCTCCCGACTGAGGAGGGTCTGTACGAAGATGTCTACGCCTAGTGCTGTCAAGCAGGATACCGAAGTCAAGACGTACCGCGAGGCGATCTCCGACGCACTCATGGAGGAGATGGATCGCGATGAGAAGATATTTATTATGGGCGAGGAAATCGGCGTATGGGGCGGCACATATGCCGTCACGCGCGGTTTCTATGACAAGTACGGCGAGAAGCGCATCAAAGATACCCCGATCTCCGAGATGGTGATCGTCGGAGCAGCAGTCGGCGCAGCGATGAACGGCACGCGCCCGATTGCTGAGATCATGACGATCAACTTCGCCTTCGTCGCCTTCGATGCGATTGTGAATCATATGGCGAAGGTGCGCTATATGTTCGGCGGGCAGTACAAAGTGCCGATGGTGATCCGCACTACGACGGGCGGCGGTCGGCAGCTTGGTGCGACTCATTCGCACAGCCCGGAGCCGATCTTCGCACACTTCCCCGGCATGTACGTGGTATGCCCCAGCAGCCCCGCCGACGCGAAGGGGCTGCTCAAGACCTCCATCCGCGACGATAACCCGGTGATGTTCGTAGAGCATTCCACACTGTACCAGACTCGCGGCGACGTGCCCACCGGCGATTTCACTATTCCGCTTGGTAAGTCGGATATTAAGAAGGCTGGCAAGGATGTCACTATTGTAAGCTACTCGAAGATGGTGCAGATTTCGCTGCAAGCGGCGTCTGAATTAGAGAAGGAAGGCATCAGTGCCGAGGTGATTGATCTACGCTGCCTGCGTCCGCTCGACATGGAGCCTGTACTGGAGAGCTTCAAGAAGACGAATCACTGCGTGGTGGTTGAGGAAAACTGGCCGCACTTTGGCGTGGGTGCAGAAGTCGCCATGCAGATACAGGAGCAGGCGTTCGATTACATGGATGCGCCTGTCAAGCGCGTCTCACAGATCGACGTGCCTCTGCCTTACAGTCGCGACCTTGAGCAGAGCGCCCTACCGAATCCGCAAAAGGTGAAGGCGGCGGTCAAGGAAGTGTTGAATCGCAACTAAGGCGCAAATTCGATACGTTGTAAGTACAATACAATGGACGAAACAAATAAATTGGTCTTAGCGGAATTTTGAAACAGGTAACACCTGAAGAACAACGTATCTTCTTCTATCGAATGCTGGGCAATGGCAGTCATGTGATGGGTCTTGCTGTTGCATACATGCTCTACAAGACATTCGATCTTAACATTGTAGTATCTATAGTTGTCTTCATTCTTGTGACTATAGGAACACGTTTGTTGTCTAACTGGCTCATCCAGAATGAGTTGTCGTAAGGCTCCTCAATAGGTAAGGCAGGATACCCATATGGCTGAAGTCATCAATATGCCCAAGCTGGGCTTTGATATGCAGGAAGGCCAGCTTATCAACTGGCTGAAAAATACGGGTGATACCGTCAAGCACGGCGACGTGCTGGCCGAGATTGAATCGGATAAAGCGACGATTCAGGTGGAATCGTTTGTCGAGGGTACGATCCTCGCCCATCTCGTGAAGGCAGGGGATTGGGTTCCCATAGGTGCGCCGATTGCAGTCGTAGGTGCTGCGGGCGAGAACGTCGATTATGCGGCGCTCGGGATTGAGGCTCCTGCGACGGCAGCCGCCGCTCCGAGCGCGGCTGCCAGCACAGACTCACAGACAGTCGAGGCGGCAGCGCCGCCGCGCCCCGGTGCAGAAACCTCCCTCAGCGCCGCCCCGGATGCGGTCGGGCAGGAGCGCCGCGAAACTCGTGGCGGCGGAAATGGTCGGGCGCAGCGCGTCGATGAGAATGGTCATGGCACGTTGCCAGAAGGCGTGAAGGCCAGCCCACTGGCACGGCGTATCGCCAAAGACAAGGGTATTGATCTAACTCAGTTAGCGGGATCTGGCCCCGGTGGTCGGATTGTGCGCGCGGATGTCGAGTCCTACAAGGAAGCGCTGGCACAAGCCCCAGCTGCGCCGCGTCAAGCCGCAGTTCAGCGCACAACTGTACAGCCCATCGAAGGCGATGAGACACTAGAAACGCCGAAGATACGCAAGCGAATCGGGCAGCGCATGTTGGAGAGCAAGACCACCGTTCCGCATTTCTATGTGACGACGACCATCGACATGGGGCCAGCGCTCGATCTGCGGAAGGAACTCAACAAGCGGCTCGAAGGCAAAGAGGGCGGCACGAAAGTCAGCGTGAACGACATGATCGTCAAGGCGGTAGCTCTGGCGCTGAGAGAATTCCCCAACCTGAACTCGTCCTTCAATGGCGATACGATTCTGCGCCACAAGCACATCAACGTGGGGATCGCGGTGGCGCTCGACAACGGGCTAATCAATGTGGTATCGCAGGATGCCGATAAGACCGCGCTGGCGGTAATGGCAAAGAGCAACGCCGAGATGATCGACCGGGCGCGAAGCGGCAAGATAAAGGCCGAGGACGTAGAGAACGAGACCTTCGCAGTGAGCAACCTCGGCTCGTTTGACGTGGATCACTTCATTGCGATTATCAACCCGCCTGCTGCTGGGATTGTCGCAGTCGGATCGGCGGCACAGGTTCCGGTTGTGCTGGAAGATGGAACGCTGGGCGCGGGTTGGCGCATGAAAGCCACGATCAGCGCGGATCACCGCGTCACTGATGGGGCAGAGGCGGCGAAGTTCATGCAGCGCGTCAAGCAGATATTGGAAGACCCACTTCAACTGCTGATGTAGTACTCCCGATTATTGGGATATTCAGAGAGGCCATGCTCAGTTAGGATGAGTATGGCCTTTTCGTTTGCTTGGTAAGGAGTATCCCAACTATGATGCGGGAGCCAAAAGTCAGATGGCATGAAGGTTGGTGGCTTGCACTCATTAGACCTTCAATTTCAACATTTGAACATATCGCCACGTTCTATGACCTAATTGAAGCAAACCATAGACAGTATATGGAAGAGATAGTTGCTGTAGGTGAGATGCTGACTCGGACAAAACGTCTCTCCCGTTATTTTGTTAATACTCAGTCTAAACGGGAACGCATCGCTGATCATAACATTCGAACGCGTATCGAGCGGCAAGTGTTAGTTGTATCAGGGATCAGTATGCTAATTACGCTAACTCTAACTACTCTACCGGCCTTATTACGGGGCAAGCCCGCAGCACCTGATCTGGGTGCATCTATTCTTCTCTGCCTCATGTGGGGTGGAATTGCCATGTTCGGCTTCAATATCTCAATGACCGTTCGAGCAGTCATTGCCGAAATCTTTGGAGGTGGGAAGCAGCTCGGACGGTTAAGCTACGTATGTGCGGCTTACTTTCTACCTGTTGCAATTATCATGGGGCCAGTCCGAGTAATTCCTTTAGTTGGCTGGTACGCATTTGGATTGCGTGCCCTATATGGGGCTGTCTTCAGTACAATGGCGCTCAAAGCAGTGTATAAATTTGCGTGGTGGAAGACTCTCTTAGTCAATGCTCCTTTCATAATAGGAGCAGTCATCTCCGCACTTGGATTCAGTCCAATTGGAAGCGATCTTTTTCATCATTGGATAACTACGACAGGCTCACACTAAGTTGCGGTTGCCTTCTGCTTCGAATAAGGTTGCTCCTGTTGTGTATAATGATCAATATGACACACTTGATGCTTCCGATTCCAGATCATCTTTACAATCAAGCGCAGCAGATCGAGGAAGAAACTTCGTAGCCTGTAGAGTAAGTGCTGCTGCATCGCTTGGAGCAGGCACTCTCCGAGCCTCTGCCGTCGCTCCCTGCCGAGGAACAGGCTGAACTGGACACAATGCCGAATCTCTCCGATGAGGCGCTATGGACACTGGCACGCGAACAGACACCGATGGTAGTTCAGGAGCGAATGCAGTTTCTCATGGATCGTAACTCGCTTGGGACAATCTCCGATCAGGAATACGACGAACTTGAGGAACTTGTGGAGCGCGGAAATAGGCGTATGCTCCGTAAGGGCCAAGCGGCAGTGCTGTCAAAAAATCGCTGATATAGAATTGCTCCCTCTGATCTGACTCCCCAGTAAATTCCTCGAAAAAGTTTCAGTTGCATAACAATCACCTTGTAGGGCAAATGGCTCATGATACAATGCTGGTGACGGGATATTATCTGCCTGAAAATGCGGTAGTATGGCAACTTCCGGTAGGGTAAATCCGACTATTAATCAGGGCGGAAAGTCCCTACCATGATCATAGAAGCCGGGTGTGAGACACACACTATCCTCAACATAGGAACAAGAATGAGCGCCACAGTTTCGTGGAGTGAAGATCAGATTATTGAGTTGGAATTTGATAGCCCCTGGACATGGAAGGATTATGACACCGCCGCCGAAACAATGGACATGATGGCTGGGATGGCGGCAGGGTCGGTAAGCGTTATTCTCGATTTACGAAACGCTCCCCAGTCAAGCACTG
>Ga0114129_10017483_pt1 | contig 10210 bp, 10 predicted proteins | sample RhiMetdeltSRZDD1_FD_80071 | JGI IMG/M metagenome (GOLD analysis project Ga0114129, IMG submission 80071) | Populus rhizosphere microbial communities from Tennessee, USA - Rhizosphere MetaG P. deltoides SRZDD1 (version 2) (version 2) | ecosystem: Host-associated > Plants > Roots > Rhizosphere >... | reverse complement strand
CGAAGATGTTCGGCTTCAAGGAATACCCGTTCTTCCAGGCGCCGCCCGAGGCCAAGCAGGCGCCGAAGGTCAACTTCTCCAAACCCTCGTAAGCGCGGCGTGAACGTCCCGCTGCCGTGGGAGCGGCTGCTGTGGAGCGGTAGACCGGGCCGTCCGCTCTGGCCTCCCCTGCGCCGCGCTCGCTATTACCTCACCGACTTCCGCCTCGTACGTGTCGCCGATGCGTCCGCAGCCGAGATGCTGCTGCACGACATCGCCGACGTCAGCTGCCGCGCGTCGCTCGTCGATCGGCTGTTTCGCACGTCCACGATCGAGGTTGCCGGCCGCGTCGGGCCGTCCCGCGAGCCGCCGCGGCCGCTCGTCCTGCGCGGCGTCCGCAACGGACCGCAGGTCGCCGCGCTCATCGAGCTCGTGTCGGGCGAGCCGCGCGCGCGGCTCGATCCCGCCAGTCTCGCGGCGCTGCTGGAATGGCGTCCGCCGGCCACGCCGCGCTCGCCGCGCGAAGCCATCGCCGCGTTCATCCTCGTCGCCATCGCGGTGTTCGCCGTTGCGATCGGCCTGCACGGCACGACGGGAGCCATCGCGTTCCCCGACGACGACGCGATCTCGCCGAGCGGGGTGAAGCGCGATCGCGACGCGATCGTGCGGTTCATGCGCGACGACGTGATGCCGTGGGCGCGCGGCGCGCTCGGCCCGCTCGTGCACGGCGCCGACCGCGTGCGCTGCGAGACGTGTCACGGACGCGACGCGGAGGCGCGCGAGTGGCGTATGCCCGGCGTCGCGGCGCTGCCGCAGCCGGACGTGACCGGCCTCGGGTGGGAGCGATACAGCGGCGGCATGGACGCGCAGATGCGCAATGCGATCTACGGCTACCTCGCCGAATCGGACAAGCAGGCGACGGCCGCGTACATGCGCGAGGTCGTGATGCCGGGCATGGCGCGTCTGCTCCATCGGCCCCCGTACGATTTCACGAGGCCGTACGATTTCAATCGCCAGCGCGCGGCGTTCGGCTGCTATCACTGTCACAAAGTGAAGTGATGACGGTTCGAGGTCGCTTACGGTTCCTTTCGGCTTCGTCATCCCGAGATACAGCACCCCGGGTTTCCCAGACGCATGCGCGGCTCCTTCCAGGGAATATAATTTCGGGACAGTTTACAGGCGACAGGTCCCACTATGGTCGATACCGATCGCGATCTCGCCGCACGCGTCGCCGACCTCGAGGCGCGCGTGCTGGAGCTCGAAGCCGTTCAGGAGCTGCTGCTGCGCCTCCTGTCGACGACGCGTCCGGTGTCCGTACTGCTCGAGCGCTACGGCGCGACCGAAACCCAGGAACAGGCGCTGTACAAAGTGCTCGACGACCTCGCCGCCCGGGCGCGCGGCCCCGAGCGCGATCGGCCGACGTTCGCGTTCTTCAAGATGCGGCTCGACGACATCTTCCCGGCGATGCGCGACGACGCGGAGTTTCCTCAGCTGCTCATCGACACGCTCAAGGTCGAGCGGCCTGCCTATCGCGAGCTGCACGGCTACATGGCGCGGAACTGGCCTATGCCCGGCGCCGCGCGCGCGCCGCAGTCCTGATGGAAACGCCCGAATCGCTCGCCTGGGCCGAGCTCGAGCGGCGCGGGTCGCTCGCCGGCCGCTACGTGCGCGATCTCAAGGATGAGATTTCCGCGGAGCTCGCGCGCTGCTTCGACCCGCACGTCCACGAGCTGGACGTCCGCCCGTACGGCGCGATCGTCAGCCGCGAGATGCCGCACCTCGGGCAGCTCGGACGTCTGATGCCCACCGACGGCCTGCCGGATCACGTCGTCCGCAGCCTCGCCGACGGCCGGCACAGCCTCGTGCTCGTCGTGAAGGACCAGCCGCTGCGCCTGCTCCTGATGCACGAGGGGATCGACACCGATCAGGACTACGCGTCGCGCGCCGTGTGGATCGACGGCCTGATCATCTGCAACGACGAGCACGGCACGGTCCGGCTGGTCACGGACAGTTCGGTGACGGTGGTGGAAGGGCGGCGCTGGATCAACAAGGATCTGGTCTTCGAGGCGGCCGAGGACGTCATCGACGTCGTCCCGGCGGCCGATCCCCGGATCGTGCGGCGCATCCTCGAGCTCTGTCACCACCGGATCAGCCCGCGCAAGATCGGCGCGACGCTCGTCTACCTGCTGACCGACTCGGAGCACGCCGGACGCAAGCGCGACGAGGGCGTGCGCGTGGCGTCGCTCGGCATCTCGGTGCTGAGCGAGGATCAGGAGCCGCTGATCCTGCATCAGGCGCGGTATCGCGACGGCGCGCTCGTCATTGGCCACGACGGCCGACTGCTCGCGGTGAACGTCATCCTCCGGCCCAAGCGTGCCAGCGAGCAGGCGGTCCCAGCCATGCGCGGCACTCGCCACACGTCGGCGGCGCGGCACACGTACGACTGTCCCGACGTGCTCGCGTTCGTCGTGTCGACCGACGGTCCGGTGACGGTGTTCAGCGACGGCAGGCGCATCGCCGAGCTCAAGGCCGACCCGCAGTTCGCGCACAAGACGACGGCGACGATTCAGGCCCTGCTGGAGAAGCGGCGCATCGAGTCGGTTTGAGCGATAATAAAGTGGATGGCCGCCGGCGACTCCCACTCGGGCATTCGCATTCCCACTCGCGTCGGCACGCGCGTGTCCGGCGCTGCGCTGATAGACACCTGGACCTCGCATCCCTGGACCGACGGCATCCGCGTCGATCGGCTGCTGGCTCACGATCGGATCACGGTCCGAACCCGCCACAGCGTGTATGAAGTGGTCGTGCTGACGCCCACGACCGCGGATGTGCTGGTGCGGGGCGGCGCGTTCTTCACCGACTGGACGCCGGCGCGCGTCGCCGGCAGCTCGCTCGGCGGCAGCTTCCTGAAGCTGCATGCGATCTACGTCGGCTTTCGGATGGAGATCATCGACGGCCGCCGGTCGATCGTGACGAGCACCGTGCAAACCGTCTCGCTCGTGCGCGGCGCGGGTCGCTCGACAGTCCAGTAGGCCGCATCACTTACTCGGGACAATCGAGAGCGTCGACACGGCGCCTTCCTGCACCGCGCGGTCGCTGAACTGCAGCGGGAAGTTCTCGCCGCGCGCCCACTTCGTCGCCGCGTCGGCGAAGTGCGGGCTCTCCGGCCACTCGGACTGTCCCGGCGCGAGCGTCGCCACGGATCGATCCCAGTCGGCGAGATCCAGAATCTCGCGAAACGACGGCCCGGTCGCGACGTCGAGCCCGCTGCCCGTCGTCGACAGGAGACTGGCGGCATAGCCGCCGACTGGAAACGGCCCGACGTTGAACCGGCGGCGCGTCTCGGTCGTGACCGCCAGCGGGTGCGTGAAGATGACCGCGTGGAGCGAGCCCCACGTCGCCTGCAGCGGGCCGCAGCCCGCGCGCACGCACGCGTCGAACGCATCCTCGAGCGCCGACGCGACGACCTCCGCGCGCGGGCGCAGCCGCCCGGCCAGCGTGGCGACGCCTTCACGGTTCGCCCGCGCGTAGTCTTCGGCGAGCGATCGGTCGAGCATTCCTTCGAGCATTCGCGCGGCGAGCGCGCGCTCCCAGAGCACGTACATAGGGGCGACGCGCGAGTCGGCGCCGGCGCGCCCGTCCCAGGCGACGAGCTCGCGCCGCGCGCTCTCCACTTCGGGACGCCTCCGATCCAGTCGCGCGCGCCGGTCCACGCCGGCGCCGGCACCGTTCCCGACCAGCCGCGCCGCCGCGGCACGAGGCCCGCGATCTGGCGTCCGAACGCGCCGTCGATGTCGGCATAGACGACCTCGCGCGCAGGCACTTTCCAGTGCGCGAGTGCACGCCGCAAATCGGCAGCCGATTGCGCGCGGTCGATCGCCAGCGCGCCGAGCTCGGCCGCCGTCCCCGGCGCGTCGCCGCTCCACCGCAGCGTGAACGCGAGATGATGCTCGCTGTCGACGGCGATGACGACGCCGTGCGCGGTGCGTTCGATGTCGAACGCAAAGGGCTGCGATCGGCCTTTCACGACGATCGACTCGCTGCGCACGTCGGTGTCGATCCATCGATCGCCGTCGCGCACCTGATGCGCGTTCGTCGGATTCACCCGCTCGACGAAGAGATCCTGGACGTCCTCATCCGACGTGGTCATCCCCCACGCGAGACGGTCGTTATGGCCGATCGCCACGCCGGGCAGCCACGGCGCGGTCGCGCCAATCACATTCCAGCCGGGCGCGCGCAGGTGGACGAGGTAGCGAAGCGAGGGATGTGTCAGCGGGCGATGGGGATCGTTCGCGAGCAGCGGCAACCCGGATGCAGTGTGCCCGCCGCCGACGACCCATGCGTTGCTGCCGCCGCCGGCAAGGCTCGAGAAAAACGGCGGCGTGCCGATCTTCCGCAACGCGTCGGCGACGCGAAAGCTGACGATCGCCGGATCGAGCCCGACGGGGACCGTCGTCGCGATGCCGTTCGGCGGCGGCAGCAGAACGTCCGCGCGCCGTGTCCCCACGGCGGCAATCACACGCGCGCGCAGGACCTCGTCGATCGCGCTCGTGCTCGCGACGAACGCGTCGGTGCGCGCGAGCAGATCCTCGGGCTCCCAGAGCTCGGGCGTCCAGCCGGCCAGCACGAACGACACGGGCAGATTGCTGTGCGCGATCCGGACCCACGCGTTGACGCCGGCGACGAACGCCTGCGCGATCCCTCTCGCGTCCGATCCGTAGCTCGACCACTCCTCGTCGAGATCGCCGCGATACTGAACGCGCCTCGTTGCCGCGTCGCGCTCGATGAAGTTCGATCCGAGCACCTCCGAGAGGCGGCCCTGCGACGATCGCCGCCACAGGTCCATCTGGAACAGTCGATCCTGCGCCTGCACGAACCCCTGCGCGAAAAACAGATCGGGTGCCGTCTCGGCCGTGATGTGCGGGATGCCGTCGCGATCGCGGTCTACGCGCACGGGCGCCGACATGCCGTCGATCTTGAGCGTGCCGGCAACCGGCGGAAGCGGCGCCGGGCGCCGCGGCGTCGCATGCTGACGCGAGCAGCCTGCCAAAGTTAAGATGAAGATCCAAGCAACGTAACGTTGCAACCATTGCCGAGCGCGCGACGAGCGCGCGAGGTACAGGCGCTGGGGGTGGGGCCCCAGCGCAAAATAAGAAAAAGTAGATCGATGCTCAAAGAGGCTCTGCTTGCCGAATTCGATCACGAGATGGCAACCACGCGGAGGCTGCTCGAGCGGATCCCGGAGGATCGCCTTGCCTGGAAGCCGCACGACAAGTCGATGACGCTCGGCGGCCTGGCGACGCATCTGTCGAACATCCCGCGCTGGGCCGGCACCATTCTCGGCGAGCCGTCGTTCGACCTGAACGCCGCGCCGCCCAATCTGCAGCCGACGACGTCGCGCGCGGAGGTCCTGGCGGCCTTCGATCAGTCGACCAAGGCGACGCGCGCGATGATGGACAGGACCGACGCCGAATACATCAGTCGGTGGTCGCTCAAGCGGGGCGATCAGGAAATGTTCTCGATGCCCCGCATCGCCGCGTTCCGCAGCTTCATCCTCAGCCACATCATTCACCACCGCGGCCAGCTCAGCGTGTATCTGCGGCTGAACGACGTACCCGTGCCCGCCATCTACGGGCCGTCGGCGGACGAAGGGTGATGCGAGGCCGGGATTCTACCGGCCCGCGGAGTTCGTCGAGCTCGTGCGCACGGTCGGGTATTTGATCCCGAGCTGCTCCAGATATGTCTTGTACCTCGTCGGGTCGTAGTAGTACTTCTTCATCTCCGGCCGATACTTCGCCATCGTCTGCTCGTTCAGCCAGATCGCCGGCTTGTCGTCCGGCCGGATCAATGGAACGTACTTGGCGCTCTTCGTCTGGACGTTGTTGAAGTAGTCCCACGCCTGCTTCACGAGCTCCGGGCGGACGAGAAGATCGAGGATCGTCATCGCCTGCACCTTGGCGCCGTAGGTGACGCCCTTGTGCGCGATCGGCGTCGCCATCGAGATCGCGTTCGCCCAGTTGTGACCCGGGCCGGCCTGCATGTTCGCGGGATAGCGCAGTGTGACAGTCGGCAGGTTCCAGGAAATGTCGCCGATGTCATCCGATCCACCGCCGCGCTTCTCTTCGTCGGGCATCTGCTCGCGGCCGCGCAGCGGCTGAATTTTCGTCGCCAGGCCGATTTCGGGCACCTTCAGCTCGTGCTGCAGCGCTTTGGCCAGCGTCTGATCCGCGTCGGTCCACTGCGGCAGGCCGACGGTCTCGATGTTGGCGTGCATCGTTTCGGCGACCGTCTTGTTGAAATGGCCCGGCCAGGCCGAGCCGAGCACGCGCGACGTGAACTCGGTATTGGTCATCATCGCGGCCGCCTTGGCCATCGTGTCGCCGAGCTCCCACAGCTCCTTGATGTGCGGATAGTCGGTCTCGCGGAAGTAGTACCAGACGGTCGCGTTCGGCGGGACGACATTTGGTTGATCGCCGCCGTTGGTGATGACGTAGTGCGACCGCTGCTGGATGCGCAGGTGCTCGCGGCGGAAGTTCCAGCCGATATCCATCAGCTCCACGGCGTCGAGCGCCGATCGGCCCCGCCACGGCGCGCCGGCCGCGTGCGCGCTCTCGCCTTTGAAGCTGTACTCGACCGACACCATGCCGTTGCCGCCGCTGTCCCCCCAGCCGACGGTCATGTTGTCGCCTACGTGCGTGAACAGCGCCACGTCGGCGTCTCTGAACGCACCGGCCCGCACGAAGTACGCCTTGGTCCCGAGCAGCTCCTCGGCGACGCCGGGCCACAGCCGGATCGTCCCGGGCAAGCGCTCGCGCTCCATGATCTTCTTCACCGCCAGCGCCGCCGTGATGTTCAGCGGCATGCCGGAGTTGTGGCCTTCCCCGTGTCCGGGGGCGCCCTCGATGATCGGATCGTGGTACGCGACGCCCGGCTTCTGTGAGGCCTGCGGAATGCAGTCGATGTCGGATCCAAGCGCGAGGATCGGTTTGCCGGATCCCCAGCTGGCCATCCACGCGGTCGGAATGCCGGCGATCCCGCGCTGCACCGTGAAGCCGTTCTTCTCGAGGATGCCGGTCAGGTACTTCGACGTCTCGATCTCCTGGAACCCGAGCTCGCCGAAGCTGAACACCTGATCGTTCATCTGCTGCGTGAGCTCGCGCATCGCGTCGATGTCGGCCGCGACGTCCTTCTTGTAGCGTTCGAGCTTCGGGTCGGCGGCCGGTTTCGCTGCCGGCGCCTGTTCGGTCCGGCTGAAGCCGGACGCCACGTACGAGGGGTACGATCCCAACGCAACGAGAACGAATGCGGCGACGATCGGCAGGCGGGTTCGAGCCACGGCAGTCCTCCAGGTCGGAGGATCATAACGCAGGCTTCCGGAACTGTGCAGGGTCCGCCGGCACGTTGACCTCGATCGAGTTGTACCGCTGCGTGTTGCTGAACGTCGTGGTCGTCCGCCGGACGAGGAAGGGCAGCTTGATCGAGGCGACCGCGCGATAGTCCTCGTAGTCGGTCTGCTCCGGAATCGACCCGAGCGGCGTCGGTGTCAGCACCAGCCGGCGCACGAGGAGGCCGTTCTCGGCGTCAAAGAAGAGGCGCTCGATCTGTCTGTTCGGCAGCGTGCCTTCGAGCACGATCGTCGTGCGGCCGCCGACGACCTGCGTGCCGAGGACGGCCAGCGACGGGTCGAGCTCGCCAAGCTTCAGATTTCGATCGAACGCCGCGAGCCGGCGCAGCCGCTGCGCCTCCCGTCCGGTCTCGCCGTGCACGCCGAACTGCGGGTCGAGCGTCCAGACGGCGTCGCCGTCGACGACCTGGGCGCCGGTGCCCCGGGGCGACTTCACGGTCACGCGCAGCTTGTCGGGCGCGGCCTCGAGGACCTCGAAGTCGAGCGCCGCGCCGGCCGCGGGCACGATCGTGCCGACGAACCGGCGCGACCGCACGGCCTCGTTGGCGGCGCGCCCGCCGATGGCGGCGACGAACCGATCCAGGACGGCGGCGACCTGCGGCAGCGGCTTTTCGGCTGCCGACGCCGGGACGAGCTGCGGCGGCGCCGAGGGGTCGAAGAGCGGCGGCGTGGTCGTCCGCCGCTGCGCACCGCGGTGACACGTGGCGCAGGTGACCGCGTTGGCGCGCTTGAACTGCTCGGCGTTGAGCTGCTGCACCATCGCGATCATCCGCCGCGCGATCGCCTTCGTCGGCTTGTCGTCCTTTTCCATCGGCCAGCGGCCGGTGTTGTCCGAGACGTGGCAGTACTCGCAGCCGACGCCCAGCGACGCGGCCATGAACTCCATCGTCGGGACCAGATCGATTGCGGGCAGGTCTTTCAGCACCTGGATGTTCTTGTTGAATTCGGCGGCCGTCTTGCCGGCGACGCGCTTCTCGTAGTCGTCCTGCGCGGAGACGGCAACGCCGGCGCCCATCAGGGTGGCGGCGAACAGGAATATGCGGATCATGGCGCCGAATCTATGCGCCTGTCGCCGGCGGTTCAACCCGTTTGGGACGAACCTGCGTCCAGCCGTGACGAAGGCGGCGCCGGCCGTGACGGGGCGCTTCACCATTGACAGCCGCACGCGCGGCTGCAACGCTGTGCAGCGTGTCCCGCCTGCGTTCGTGGATCGGCGTGGTCGCCGCCTGCACGCTGCTCGCGCTGCTTTTCGCGAGCCAGGCGCTCATCTACTACGCGAACGCCGGCAATCGCATCAGCTCGTGGCGCATCATCGTGCCGGCGCTCGTCGATTGGTACCTCTGGGCGGCGCTGACGCCGCTCATCGTCCGGATCGCGCGCCGGTGGCCGCTCGTGTCGGCGCGCAGCCTCGCGGTTCACGTTCCGGCGTCGGTCGCGATCGCGGTGCTCAAGCTGGCGATGCGCGCAGGCATCGGCCGGCTCGCGCGGCCGCTGCAGACCATGGGGCTGGGGTCGCTGCTCCTCGGACAACTGCACCTCAATCTGATCGCCTACTGGGTCATCGCCGGGCTGACGCATGCGTTCGACTACTATCGGAAGTATCGGGACCGCGAGCTCCGAGCGTCGCAGCTCGAGGCGCGGCTCGCGCAGGCGCAGCTCGAGGCGCTCCGCGTGCAGCTGCACCCGCACTTCCTGTTCAACACGCTGCACGCGATCTCGGCCCTCGTGCGCAAGGATCCCGATGGCGCCGAGCGCACCATCGCCGAGCTGAGCGACCTGCTGCGCATGACCCTGGACAACGTCGGCCGCGAGACGCTGCCGGTGAAGGACGAGCTCGAGTTCGTCGACCGCTATCTCTCCATCCAGCAGACGCGCTTCGGCTCGCGGCTGATGGTCCGGCGCGACGTCGACGCGCGCGCGCTCGACGCGCTCGTGCCGACCCAGATCCTGCAGCCGCTCGTCGAGAACGCGATCTGGCACGGCATCGCGCCGCGCGCGTCGGGCGGCGCCATCGCCATCGCCGTGAAGCGCCGCAACGGATGGCTCACGCTGCAGGTGCGCGACGACGGTCCCGGTCTGCCGGCGGGCGGCGCATCGGCCGTCAGCTACGGCGTCGGGCTGACGAACACGCGCGCGCGGCTTCACGAGCTGTACGGCGCGGAGGCCTCGCTGCGTCTGACGAACGCGGACGGCGGCGGCCTCATCGCCGAGATCACGCTGCCCGCATGAACACGATGCGGGTCCTCATCGTCGACGACGAGCCGCTGGCGCGCGAGCGGGTGCGGGCGCTGCTGGAGGATCGGCCCGGCTGTGAGATCGTCGGCGTCTGCGCGACGGGCGCCGAGGCGATCGACGCCATCCGGCGCGAGCGCCCGGACCTCGTCTTCCTCGACGTCCAGATGCCGGAGGGCGACGGCTTCGAGGTGCTCGACGCCGTGCCGGCGGACGAGCGGCCGGTGGTCGTGTTCGTGACCGCTTACGACACGTACGCGCTGCGCGCGTTCGACGTCCACGCGCTCGACTACCTGCTGAAGCCATTCGATCGGCGCCGCTTCGATCGCGCGCTGCGCCGCGCCGAGGCGGCTCTCGCGTCGCGCGCGGAGCGGCGCGCCGTGGACCGGCGTCTCGCGGCGCTGCTCGACGACCTCGGCCGCGACGGGCGCCGGCCGCAGCGGATCGTGGTGAAGGCGGCGGGCCGCATCGCCTTCGTCGGCGTCGACGAGATCGACTGGGTGGAGGCCGCCGGCAACTACGTCAAGCTGCACGCCGGCGCGAGCGAACACCTGCTTCGCGACACGATGAAGCACGTCGAGGCGACGCTCGCGG
>Ga0114129_10017482_pt1 | contig 10210 bp, 10 predicted proteins | sample RhiMetdeltSRZDD1_FD_80071 | JGI IMG/M metagenome (GOLD analysis project Ga0114129, IMG submission 80071) | Populus rhizosphere microbial communities from Tennessee, USA - Rhizosphere MetaG P. deltoides SRZDD1 (version 2) (version 2) | ecosystem: Host-associated > Plants > Roots > Rhizosphere >... | reverse complement strand
TCAGCTTTCCGCTATCAGCTCTCGGCCTATCGGGTGTCAGCTCTCAGCAACTGGACGGCGGAACGCTCTGGCTGATAGCTGAAAGCCGATGGCTGATAGCTGCTCTTTTAGGTCAGGTCACCTGTCGGCGGAAAAGGATTTCCGCCAACGTTGTGGAAAACCCTGTGGAAAACCGCTCGTGTTTACGCCGTTGTGATGCAGACTTCGAATGTTTTAGCGGTTTGCACCATAGCAGGGCGCGTCCACGGCGGCCATTCGGCGACGACCAAAACCCCCGGATTATACTGTAGCCAAGGAGTCTCGATCGATGCGTCAAAGCACTCTCACTCTTGCGCTCGCGTCGGCGGCGGTGTTCGGCGTCCTTGCGGTCTCGGTCGCGGCGCGTCATCCACAGGATCACCAGCATCCTGCGGCGGGCGGTGTGCATCGACACCTCGATGCTGCCAAACTGAAGAATCCTGTGGCGGCCGACGTCACGTCCGTCACCGCGGGCAAGGAGCTCTACGAAAAGAACTGCGTGAGCTGCCACGGCGCCACCGGCAAGGGCGACGGCAAGATGGCGGAAACGATGAAGACCAAGCCGGCCGACCTCACGGACGCCGACTGGAAGCATGGCTCGACTGACGGCGAGATCTACACGGTCATCCACGGCGGCATCAAGGCCGCCGGCATGCGTGCCTACAGCCCCAAGCTGACCGATCGTCAGATCTGGGACGTCGTGAACTACCTTCGCAGCATCGGACCGAAGAAGAGCTGAGCCGCTTTCAGCTTTCAGCTCTCGGCTATCAGCTCACTGCTGTCGGCCCGCTGACAGCTGACAGCTGACAGCTGAGATCTGAGAGCTACTCAATGAAGATTGTCGTCGCCGACGATCTGCCCGCGTCGGCGCTGGATCTGCTCCGAGCCGAGCCCGGATGGGTCGTGGATGCGCGTCGTGGACGTACACCTGCCGCCCTTGCCGCGGACCTGGCGGACGCCGACGCGCTGCTCGTCCGCAGCGCGACCCAGGTCGACGCCAGCCTGCTCGCCGCGGCCCCGCACCTGCGCATCGTCGCGCGCGCGGGGACCGGCGTGGACAACGTGGATGTCGCGGCCGCCAGCGCGCGCGGCCTGCTCGTCGTCAACGCGCCGGGCGCCAACAGCATCAGCGTCGCCGAGCACACGTGCGCGCTGATGCTGGCGCTGGCACGCGCCGTGCCTGCTGCGGACCGGGCGATGAAGGAGGCGCGGTGGGAGAAGAAGAACTTTCTCGGCACCGAGCTCCGCGGCAAGACATTGGGTATCGCGGGCCTCGGCCGCATCGGTCAGGAGGTCGCGCTCCGCGCGCGGGCCTTCGGTATGCACCTCGTCGCGCACGATCCCTACATATCGAAAGAGATTGCAGTCGGCCTCGGCGTCGAGCTCTTGACGCTCGACGAGCTGTGCGCAGCCTCCGACTACCTCACGCTACACCTGCCGTCGACTTCGGAGACCAGGCACCTTTTCAACGACGAACGGTTCGCACGATGCCGGCCCGGAATTCGTCTCATCAACACCGCACGGGGCGAGCTGATCGACGAAGGAGCGCTCCGGCGCGCGATCGAGACCGGCATCGTGGGCGGCGCTGCGCTCGACGTCTTCGATCGCGAGCCGCCGTCGGATTGGTCGCTCGCCCAACTGCCTCAAGTCATCGCCACGCCGCACATCGCGGCATCGACCGAGGAGGCGCAAGAGCTCGTCGGCACGGAAACGGCGCTCACGGTTCGCGATTTCCTGCGCGACGGCATCGTCCGGAACGCGGTGAACTTCCCGTCGATCAACCCCGAAGAGCTCCAGCGACTGCAGCCCTGGATTCGCCTGTCGGATCAACTGGGCGCTCTCGTCTCGCAGATGGGCACGGCTCGCATCGAGGAGCTCGGCGTCCGGTATTACGGCGCGCTGGTCGAAAGTCGCGGCGTCGATGTGATTGCAGCGAGCGCCGCCGCCGGCGTCCTCCGGCCGATCCTGTCGAGCGGCGTGTCGATCGTGAACGCGCGCGCCGCAGCCAGGACCCGGGGGATCGACATCGTCGAGTCGCGCAGTTCGCGGTCGCGGCATTTCACGAGCCTGCTGTCGATCAAGCTTCGGACCGACGCCGGCGAACGGTGGGTGGAAGGGACCGTTTTCGAGCCGAACAGTCCGCGTCTTGTGTCGGTACGCGGCGTCGAGGTCGAGGCCCCGCTCGGCGGCACGATGCTGATCATCGCCAACGACGATCAACCGGGTGTGATTGGCGAAGTGGGCACGATTCTCGGCCGCCATCGCGTGAACATCGCCAATTTCGCCCTCGGCCGCAGCGAGACCGGCGCCATCGGCGTGGTGAACGTGGATGAGGATGCCGGCGCAGCGCAGACGCTGGATGCGGCGGTGGAAGAGCTCCGCCGCGTGCCCGCGATCCGCGAAGCGTGGATCATCCGGCTCGCCTGACGATTCGAAGGCTCAACTCTCCACCACGGGGGACACCGTGGACACTGAGGAAAACCCCACTCGCATATGATTTGACCTCTGTGTCCTCCGCGTCCTCCGTGGTGGCGAGCTCCGTCATCGCACGGCAATACGGAGCGCCCCCGGGTGAACGCGGACGGCGAGGCGGGTGCCGCCGGCGACTGGTTCCCCGTCGACGTGAAACGTCATCGGCCGATCGGCCTCGATTGTGGCGCGCTGAATCTGGCGGATCGTGCACCCGCGCATCCGGCCCACGGTGCCGTTGAACAGCCGCGGCACCTGGCAGACGGTCGCGAATCGAGATCGCTCTTCCACTACCACGAGATCGAGGACGCCATCGTCCACTTTGGCGCCCGGCGCGATCAGCGCGCCATTCCCGAACTGCGCGGAGTTCGCAATCGTGACCAGCACCGCGCGAACCTCGACGGTCCGGTCCCCGGTGGTAATTCGATACGTCATCGGGACATAGTCGGTCAACGCGCGAGCGGTGATACCCGCGTAACCGAGGAACCCCCGGCGGTGCGAGGCTGCAAATCGCGACGCGATGTGGGCATCGAATCCTGCGCCCGCCGTATTGGCGAACAGCCGCCCCTCGATCTCGCCAAGGTCCATCGGCCGCGGCTCCGCCGCCAGCGCGTCGGCAATCGCGCGCTCGGGGCGCGGGTGCACGCCGAGCTCGCGCGCCAATCCGTTGCCCGAGCCGGCCGGGATGATGCCGAGCGGGATCTCGTCGAACGCCAGCGCCGAGGCGACTTCGTTGATCGTGCCGTCGCCGCCCCACGCCATGACGAGCCGCGCGCCTCTGCCCACGGCCGCTTTGGCCAGGTCGCGCGCGTGCCCCACGCCTTCAGTGACGAAGACTTCTGCCGGATCGCCGTGCTGGTCGACGACGGTCAGGGCGAGCTGCGCTCTCGAGCGCGCCACCGCGGGACGCGCACCACCGGAGATCGGGTTGATGATGATGGCTACGGACAAACTTTCAGCGAAGCGCGAGCCGTCGCACGGTATTGTCGGTGAGATCGAGCAGCTCGACGACGTCCGCGGAGATCCGCACGACACGGTAGCGGGTCGTGACGTTCTCGCCTTCCTTGACCGTGAAGAGCTGCCCGTCGCCCGTCACGATGGCCGTTCGCGCCGGACCGTCGGCGCCCGGATCCTCGGCGACGCCGACGAGCCTCAAGGGCGGCAACTGTGGCGGCAGCGGCGGCGCCTCGACGAGCGCAGGCGTTCGCGGAGCGCTGGGCGCCGGCATCGCGCGCGGCGCAGATCGGAATGAAAACAGATTTCGGCTCGACTGAGTTGGCGTGGCGGTCGGCCGCAAGCGTTCGTGGAGTCGCGCTATCTCTTTCTCGAGCGCGTTGCCACGCATGTCGATGGCAGGTACGCTCACCACCGGCGCCGGCTCGATCGTGCGATTCGATGTCGCGGCGCCCGCGAGCCACGCGAGCAGCGCGCCACCGACGACAACGATCGTCGCCGTCCGCTTCGGGTGCATCATAAAAAACTGTGGCGCAGGAGATCGTAGCACGACCAGTTTCCGGGTGTGCTATTATTCGTCGTGCACCCTGTATCGACTGGTTCGAAAGTCGATTCGGTTCCTCCGCTTAGAATCATCGCCGTCATCCCCGCCCGATACGCTTCGACACGACTCCCCGGAAAGGTGCTCGCCGATCTCGACGGCCGCCCGATGATCGAGCACGTGTATCGTCGTGCGAAGTCGGCCCGGGCCGTCTCCGAAGTGATCGTAGCCACCGACGATCTGCGCATCGCGACGCGCGTGATCGACTTTGGCGGCAAGGTTCGGCTCACGAAAGCGACGCACGAGACCGGCACGGATCGGCTCGCCGAGATCGCCGCGTCGCTCGACTGCGACGTCATCGTCAACGTGCAGGGCGACGAGCCGCTCGTCGATCCCGGCGCCATCGGCGAGCTCGTTGCGCCGTTCGCACAGGACGCCGGCCTGCAGATGACGACGTTGTTTCGCCGCATCGTCGAACCGGCCGATCTGAGCAACCCGAACATCGTCAAAATGGTCATCGATCGGGGCGGCTATGCGATGTATTTCTCGCGGTCCCCGATTCCCCATGTCCGCGACCCCCGGGGGGGCTGGCCGCCCCTCTATAGACATATCGGCCTTTACGCGTACCGCAGGAGCACCCTGCTGGTCCTGGCTAACCTCGAGCCGACTCCCCTCGAACGAGCGGAATCGCTCGAGCAACTGAGGGCGCTCGAACACGGCATTCGCATCAAGGCCGTGGAAACGCGCTACGAATCGTTCGAAGTGAATACGCCGGCTGATCTGGAACAGGTGCGCCGTCTGATGGCGGCGCCTATTTCGTAGGGCGAATACGACCATGGATGGACGGACCCCGAAATACATCTTCATCACCGGCGGCGTGGTGTCGTCCCTGGGCAAGGGGCTGGCGGCCGCGAGCATCGGCTGCCTGCTCGAAGGCCACGGCTACAAGGTGACGATGCAGAAGTTCGATCCGTACATCAACGTGGACCCGGGCACGATGAGCCCGTACCAGCACGGCGAGGTCTTCGTCACCGACGACGGCGGCGAAACGGACCTGGATCTCGGGCACTACGAACGCTTCACCAACACCGTCACGACCAGGAACTCGAACTGGACCACGGGAAAAATCTATCAAAGCGTCATCCAGAAAGAGCGTCGCGGCGACTACCTGGGACGCACGGTTCAGGTGATTCCACACATCACCAACGAGATCAAGGACGCCATCCGCGCCGTGTCGAACGACGTCGACGTGGTACTCGTCGAAATCGGCGGCACCGTGGGCGATATCGAGAGCCTGCCGTTTCTCGAAGCGATCCGGCAGTTCCGTCAGGACGTCGGTCGCGACAACTCGCTCTACGTGCACCTCACGCTGGTCCCGTTCATCGGCGCGGCGGGCGAGCTCAAGACGAAGCCGACGCAGCACAGCGTGCGGGATCTGCGGTCGATCGGCATCCAACCGGATATCCTGCTCTGCCGAACCGACCGCTTCCTCGACTCGGACATCAAGCGCAAGATCGCGCTCTTCTGCGACGTCGACGAAGAAGCCGTGATTACCGCCAAGGACGTCTCGACGATTTACGAAGTGCCGGTCGTCCTGGCCGCCGAAGGGCTCGACAAGATCGTCCTGAAGTATCTGCACCTGCCCCAGACAGAGCGGCGGATGCAGGCGTGGGAGGATCTCGTCAACCGCATCAAGAACCCACGCGACGAGATCACGATTCACGTCGTCGGCAAGTACGTCGGCTACGAGGACTCGTACAAGAGCCTGAACGAGGCGCTCTATCACGGCGGCTTCCAGCAGCGTGTGAAGGTGAACATCAAGTGGATCGAAGCCGAGGCGCTCGAGGAGCCCAGCGGCGCCGCGCTCCTCGACGACGCCGACGGCATCCTGGTGCCCGGCGGGTTCGGGAATCGCGGCACGCGCGGCATGATGCGCGCGGCGCAAGTGGCGCGCGAGCGGCAGATCCCGTACTTCGGGATCTGTTACGGGTTCCAGTGGGCGACGGTCGAGTATGCACGCAACGTCGCCGGCCTGGCAGAGGCCGATTCCACCGAGTGCAACCCCGAGACGCCGGTCAAGGTGATCTACAAGCTTCGCGATCTGCTGGGCATTGACGATCTCGGCGGCACGATGCGACTGGGCACGTATGCGTGCGAGCTGACCCCGGGCTCCCTCGCGCAGCGCGTGTACGGAACGAGCCTGATTCACGAGCGCCATCGCCACCGCTACGAGTTCAACTGCCTGTACGAGCGGACGCTCACCGACAGCGGCCTGCGGATCTCAGGGCGATCGCCGGATGGAAAGTTCGTCGAAATCGCGGAGCTGCCGGACCATCCGTGGTACCTCGCGGTCCAGTTCCATCCGGAATTCAAGTCGAAGCCAACGCGGCCGCATCCGCTTTTCGCCGCCTTCGTCGGCGCGTCGTATCAACACAAGACGGAACGCACCCCACGCGATGCCAGCCACGCCCCCAGCATCGCGTTGCGCGCGTAGCACCGGCTAGATAGGCTGGAGGGGCTGGAAGGACTGGATGCTTTGCCCACATCCAGCGCGTCCTGCCTGTCCTGCTCTTCCCGCCTATCCTGCCCTCATATAATGTCTCTGTGCCCCCGCTGAACCTGGGTGACATTCCCATCGGTGGCGGAAGCCCGTTCGTGCTCATCGCGGGGCCGTGCGTCATCGAGAGCGAAACGGACGCGACCGATCTCGCCGGACAGCTCGCCGACATCGCCCGGCGCGCGCACGTCCCGTTCATTTTCAAGGCGTCGTACGACAAGGCGAACCGGACGTCGGGCCGATCCTTTCGCGGTCCCGGCCTCGAGGAAGGACTGCGCGTCCTCGCAGCAGTCAAGGCGCGCTGGCGCGTCCCCGTCCTGACCGACATCCACGAGCCGGCGCACGCCGCGCCCGCCGCCGCCGTGGCCGATGTGTTGCAGATTCCGGCATTCCTCTCGCGTCAGACCGACCTGCTCGCCGCCGCGGCGAAGACCGGCCGGATCGTGAACATCAAGAAGGGTCAGTTTCTCGCCCCGGACGACGTGAAGCACGCCGTGGCGAAGGTGGTCGACGCCGGCAATCCGCGGGTGATGGTGACGGAGCGTGGCACCAGCTTTGGGTACCACAATCTGGTGGTCGACATGCGCGCGTTTCCGCTGATGCGGCAGCAGGGCGTTCCGGTCGTGTTCGACGTGACTCATAGTCTGCAGCTCCCCGGCGGGGGCGACGGCGTGACGGCGGGCCAGGCGGAATTCATCGAGCCGCTCGCGGCGGCGGGTGTCGCGGCGGGAGTCGACGGTGTGTTCCTCGAGGTCCATTCGGAACCGTCTCGAGCGAAAAGCGACGCCCAGAACGCGTTGAGACTCGATCGCCTCGAACCCCTCTTGCGCCACCTCCAGGCCATTGACGAGATTACCAAGCAGTCGGGGGTGGGCCTTCGTGGCTGATCGGACCGATCCGTTCGGGGTTGGCCCGGGGACGATCGAGGGACGCGCGCTGGCACGGAGAGTCCTCGAAACCGAGGCGGCGGCCATCCTCGCCCTCGTTGATCGGCTGGACGCGAAGTTCGACCGCGCCGTGCAGCTGCTTCATCATTGCAAGGGACGCGTCATCCTCACCGGGATGGGCAAATCGGGAATCATCTGTCAGAAGATCGCCGCCACGCTCACCAGCACCGGGACTCCGTCGTTCTTTCTGCACCCCGCCGAAGCGATGCACGGCGACCTCGGTGTCATCCAGGGCGACGACGTCGTTATCGCGCTGTCGTACAGCGGCGAGACCGACGAGCTGCTCCGACTCGTCGAGTGGATTCGCCGACTCGGCGCGAGGCTGATCGCCATCACGGGCAACCCCGCGTCGATGCTGGCGCAGTCGGCCGACGTCGCGCTCGACTGCGGCGTCGCCGAAGAGGCGTGCCCGATGAACCTCGCGCCGACGGCCAGTACGACGGCCGCGCTGGCGATCGGCGATGCGCTGGCCATGACGCTGCTCGTGGAAAAGGGCTTCAAGCAGGAAGACTTTGCGAACCTCCATCCGGGCGGCAAGCTTGGGAAGCGGCTGATGCGGGTGGAGGCGCTGATGCATAGCGGCAAGCACTGCCCGATCGTCCGCAGCCACACGCGGATGCGCGACGTGATCTACGAGATGTCCAGCAAAGGTCTCGGCATGACCTGCGTCGTCGATGGCGACGATGCGCTGCTCGGCATCATCACGGATGGCGATCTGCGCCGCCGCATGGAACGCGGCGGCGAGATGCTCGACCTGACCGCCGGCGATGTGATGACACGCAATCCGATCGCCGTGCCACCCGACACGCTGGCGGCCGAAGCGCTCAATATCATGGAGCAGCGGAAGATCACCGCGATCGTGGTCGCCGATCTGTCACAGCCGGGGCGTGTCGCCGGCGTCGTGCACATCCACGATCTGTGGCGGCTCGAGATGTTTTAGAGACGGAACATGGGGACTGGGGGACGTGGGGACTCGAGCGCACGCGCGGCAAGAATCAAGCTGATCCTCTTCGACGTCGACGGCGTGCTCACCGACGGAACAATCCTGCTCAACGCCGACGGCACGGAGAGCAAGCAGTTCGACATCAAGGACGGCACCGGGATCATCTGGGCGCAGCGGGCCGGACTGACCGTCGGTTTTCTGTCGGCACGAACATCGGCGGCCACCGGCCTGCGCGCCGCACAGCTCGGCATCACGCTCGTGCATCAGGGGGTGGCGAGCAAGCTGGAATCGTACGAGCAGATCGTCGACTCGCTCATGATGGAGGACGATCAGGTGGCGTACATGGGCGATGACGTGCTCGACCTGCCGGTGCTCGGGCGCGTGGGCCTCGCGACAGCGCCGGCGGACGCGGTGGAGGACGTGCGCGCGCGCGTCCACTGGGTGAGTGCGGCCAGGGGCGGCCATGGCGCGGCCCGCGATCTCGTCGAGCTCGTCCTGCGCGCACAGAACCGGTGGGACGGTCTGCTCGCCGAGTACGTGGAGCAGCCGACATGAGCGGCTACGGTCCCCTGCTGGCCGGTCTCGTCGCGCTGCTGATCGGGCTCACGATCGGGAAGGCGTGGGAGCGCTACAAACTGCGCGACGGCAAGTGGATCGACCGGCGGCGGGCACGACAGTCGCCCCACTACATTCTCGGGCTCAACTTTCTGGTGGCGAACCAGATCGATCTGGCAATCGAGGAGCTCAGCCGGGCTGCCAGCCTCGACGCCGACGCGCTCGAGGTCCATATGATCCTCGGCAACCTGTATCGCGAGAAGGGACAGGTCGGAAAAGCGATCGCGGCGCACCAGGGCCTGCTGCAGCGGCCGCGTCTCAGCAAGCTCGAGCACGCCTACGTCCTGCTGTGCCTGGGGCTCGATTACAAACGCGGCGGCTTCGTCGATCGTGCGCTCGAGGCGTTCAACGAAGTGCTCAGGCTCGATCCGAAGAACGAATACGCGCTCCTGAACCTCCAGAAGCTCCACGAGGAGCAGCACCAATGGACCGAGGCCTACGACACACGCCAGCGCCTCTCGACGCTGGCGGCGAACGACGCCCGTCCGCAGAGTCAGGCGATTCTCGCGTTCCTCGAGAATGAGATCGGGCTCGAGGCCATTCGCCGCAAGGATCACGCGGAGGCGATCCGGCGGTTCGAGGCGGCGATCGATCTCGACGCCCGCGCCGTGCCCGCGTACTTGAACCTCGGCGATGTGAAGATGGCGCAGGGCAACGAACGCGAGGCCGCCGCCATCTGGGAAAAAGTGATCGACGTCGCGCCTGACCGCGCCTACCTGACCTTCGATCGCCTCGAGGCGCTCGCTATCCGCTCGGGAAACGCCGAGCGGTTCACGCGTCTGTGCCGTCGCCTGATCGACGAGAGCCCCCAGGACTGGCGCGCGCGTCTCGCGCTCTCCCGGCATCTTGCGGCGGGCGGCCACGCACGCGAGGCGCTGGACCTGTTGTTCGCCGCCCTCGTGCAGAATCCCCACGCGCTCAGCATCCACCAGGCGATTTGGCGCGCGCTGGGCCAGCTGCATCATCCGACCGCGCTCGTGGATCGCTACGGCGAGTTGACCGAACACGCGGTGTTCTATCTCGACCCGCACGTCTGCATGCGCTGCCGCTATCGCAGCACCGAGCTTTTGTGGCAATGCCTGCATTGCCATGATTGGAACACGTTCGTCGAGGAACGGATCGCGCCGGCGCAGGACACCACCGAGGTCGAGGTCTGAGTTGCGGCC
>Ga0114129_10017479_pt1 | contig 10211 bp, 10 predicted proteins | sample RhiMetdeltSRZDD1_FD_80071 | JGI IMG/M metagenome (GOLD analysis project Ga0114129, IMG submission 80071) | Populus rhizosphere microbial communities from Tennessee, USA - Rhizosphere MetaG P. deltoides SRZDD1 (version 2) (version 2) | ecosystem: Host-associated > Plants > Roots > Rhizosphere >... | reverse complement strand
TCTGGGCTCGATGACCTCGTCGATGTAGCCGTGCTCGGCGGCGACGTACGGCGTCGCGAGCATCTCGCGGTATTCGCGCGCCTTCTCGGCCTTGAAGCTCGCCGGATCGCCCGCCTGGTCTGCCTCGCGCTTGTAGAGGATGTTCACGGCGCCCTCGGGGCCCATGACCGCGATCTCGGCCGTGGGATACGCGAAGTTCGCGTCGCCACGGATGTGCTTGGAGGACATGACGCAATACGCGCCGCCGTACGCCTTGCGCGTGATCACGGTGAGCTTCGGCACCGTCGCCTCGCAGAACGCGTAGAGGAGCTTCGCGCCGTGCTTGATGATGCCGCCGAACTCCTGGGTCGTCCCGGGCAGAAAGCCGGGGACGTCCTCGAACGTCACCAGCGGAATGTTGAAGCAGTCGCAGAAGCGGACGAACCGCGCGCCCTTCAGCGAGGCATTGATGTCGAGGCAGCCGGCCAGATGCGCGGGTTGATTGGCAACGATCCCCACCGGCCGGCCGCCCAGCCGCCCGAAGCCGACGACGAGGTTCGGCGCGAACCCCTGGTGCACCTCGAAGAAGTAGTGCTCGTCGAGCACGGTGCGGATGATGTCCAGCATGTCGTAGGGCTTGTTCGGCTGGTCCGGCACGATCGACTGCAGGCTTTCGTCGCGCCGGTCGACGGGATCGCCGGTCAGTCGGCGCGGCGGCTCCTCGAGATTGTTCTGCGGCAGGAACGACATCAGCTCGCGGATCAGGGCCAGGCACTCTTCCTCGCTGTCGGCGGCGAAGTGGGCGACGCCGGAGGTGGTTGCGTGCGTGCGCGCGCCGCCGAGATCTTCCGCCGAGACCGCCTCGTGGGTCACCGCGCGGATCACGTCCGGGCCGGTGACGAACATGTAGGAGGTGTTCTTCACCATCAGGATGAAATCGGTGAGCGCCGGCGAGTAGACGGCGCCGCCCGCGCACGGGCCCATGATCGCCGAGATCTGCGGAACCACGCCCGAGGCGAGCGTGTTACGCAAAAACACGTCGGCGTATCCGGCGAGCGAAACCACGCCCTCCTGGATACGCGCGCCACCCGAGTCGTTCAGCCCGATGATCGGCGCGCCGGTCTTCACGGCCAGGTCCATGATCTTGCAGATCTTGCGCGCGTGAGCCTCGGAGAGCGAGCCGCCGAACACGGTGAAGTCCTGCGCGAACACGAACACGGGACGGCCGTGGATACGGCCCGAGCCGGTGACGACGCCGTCACCCGGCGTGCGCTGCGCGGCCATGTCGAAGTCGTGGCTCTGGTGCACCACGAGCCTGTCGATCTCCGAGAACGAGCCGGCGTCGAGCAGAATCTCGAGCCGCTCGCGCGCGGTCTTCTTGCCGGCCTTGTGCTGGCGACGAACTCGCTCCTCGCCGCCGGCCTGCTCGGCCTCCGCGTGGCGACGATGAAGCTCGTCGAAGCGATCCTGGTGCGACATCAAGGTCCTAGTTTCATTGACTTTCGGTCGATTTTCCACCAATAATTCAGCCCCATGCCATTCTGGGTCCAGATGCTCCTCTCCCTGGCGGCCTTCGCGCTGCTCCTGGCGCTCGTCGCCGCGGTCTGGGCATTGAGAGCGGTGGCGCAACGGGCTGAGGCCGTGCTGGCCATCGTCGAGCAGGAGCTCCGACCGTTGATCGGCCAGGCACTGGCGCTCACCGAGGACGTGCGGGGGCTCACGCGTGAGGCAGGGCGCGAGCTCGAGCGCGTCGGGGCCGTCACGGACCGGGTCGAGGACGTAGCAACCGGAGTCGGTCGGATCGTCATGACGCTCGGCAGCCTGACCCGCGCCGGTCAGATCGTCGGCGTGGCGGCGGGCGTGAAGAAGGGAATCGACGTATTCGTCCATCGACTCAGGCATCAAGGAGATCACCATGAGCAATGATCGCGACGCAGGGGGTTACATGGGCTGGTTCCTGCTCGGCGCCGTGCTCGGTGCCGGGGTCGCGCTGCTGATGACGCCGAAGACCGGCGCCCAGGCGCGCGAGCTCCTGGCCGAGCGCGGAGGAGACGTGGCGCGCCGGGCCCAGGAGTTCGCCAACGACGCGCAGGGCCGCGCCGGGGAGTGGCTCGACAAGAGCCGCGAGATCTTCGAGGAGCAGACGCAGCGGCTCATGAGCGCGTTCGAAGCCGGTCGCGACGCCATGCGCGAGGAGATTCGCCGAGGATCCAGCGAGTCGCGTGGCTGAGATCGAGGTACCCAACCCGGACGAAATTCGCGAGCGCGGCGAGACAGCATTCGGCCGTCGCGCCGCGCTCACGACTGCCATCTACGCGATCGTGCTGTCGATCGCCGCGCTTGGTGGCAACAACACGGTCAAGGAGATGCTGCTCGCCCAGCAGCAGTCCTCGGATCAGTGGGCGTTCTACCAGGCCAAGGTGATTCGCGAGCACCAGTACCGCGGCCAGAAACTGGTGCTCGAGATGCAGCTGACCGAGCCCTCGGCCCTCAAGGGTGCAGAGCGCGCCAAAGTCGAGGCGCTCGCCGCCAAGTTCGCTGAGGAGGAGAAGCGCTACAACGCCGAGAAGAAGGAGATCGAGGCCGAGGCCAAGAAGCTCGAGGCCGCGCGCGACCACCGTCGCGAGCGCCATCCGTATTTCGAGTTCGGTGAAGTGCTGCTGCAGATCGCGATTGTCAGTGCGTCGGTGGCCATTCTCTCCGCCTCACGCCAGATGTTCTGGTTCTCGCTGTGCCTGGCCGTTGTCGGGGCGGCGCTCACCGTCAACGGGTACGTCCCGCTCTTCACGCTGCCCTTCCTGCACCATCACTGATCGATCGCGGTCGGCGAGTGGAGTCCGGCGTCAGTGAGCGCCCGGCGTGTCGCCGGCGCTGCTGGTCGCGCGCGGAATCACGCTGATCCCGCCGTTTTCCTCCAAGATCGCGACCCGCACCTGCGCGACTTCGTCCACGCCGCTGCGGCGAAGCGCGGCGTTCAGGTCGTCGAGGGTGACACGCTCGCTGGCGAGGTTGTCATAGAGGATGCGTCCGTTGTGCACCAGCAAGGTGGGCTGCGCCTCCAGGAGCCGCCGGGCGCGCTGGGACCGGAACGTGATCTCGACGACGAGATAGTTGGCGAGAAAGATGACGGCCGCCCCGATGAGGCCGCCGCCGAGTGAGTTGTCCGGCCCGATGATCGCGTTCTGAACGACGTTCGAAATGATCAGCAGGACAACCAGATCGAACGGCGTGAGCTGTCCGACCTGTCGCTTGCCCAGCACGCGAAACGCCAGCAGTAGGAACAGGTAGACGATGAGGGATCTGAGCACCTTCTCCCAGACCGGAACCTCGGGTAGCCAGATGCTCGTCGGCATCGACTCCTAGATGTGAATCGCCTGGCCGAGCGCGGCCAGGGTGGCCTCCAGGGCGGCCTCCGACAGGGTGGGATGGGCGTGGATCGTGTGGATGATCTCCTCGAGCGTCGCCTCGAGCGTGCGGCCCACCGCGAACTCGTGGATGATCTCGGTCGCCTCGGGGCCGATGATGTGGACGCCGAGGATCTCCCCCGTCGCCTTGTCAGCGATCACCTTGATGAAGCCCTCGGTGTCGCCGAGCGCGACCGCCTTGCCGTTGGCGGTAAACGGGAAGCGCCCGATCGATACGTCGCGCCCGGCCTCGCGGGCGCGGGCTTCCGTCGAGCCGATCGAGGCGATCTGCGGGTGGCAGTACGTGCACGAGGGCACGTTGCCGTAGTCGACCGGCCTCGGGCTCTTTCCGGCGATCGCCTCGGCGGCGACGACGCCCTCGGCCATGGCCTTGTGCGCCAGCAGGGGGGCGCCGGCCATGTCGCCGATCGCGTAGAGGCCCTTCACGGACGTCTCCATGGTCGGCGAGACCTTGACGAAGCCGCGCTCAAGCTGGACGCCGATGCCCTCGAGCCCGAGGCCGGTCACCTTCGCCGCGCGACCGACGGCCATCAGCACCTGCTCGACCTCGAGCTTCTCGCCGCCGAGATCGAGCACGGCGCCCGGTCCGCCGGGCTTCACCGAGGCCACCTTGGCGCCGGTCTTGACCGTGATTCCGTGGCGTGTGAACGTGCGCGTGAGCTCCTTCGACACGTCCTCGTCCTCGATCGGCACGATCCGCGGCAGCGCCTCGAGCAGGGTGACCTGGACGCCGTACGAGGCGAACACGTCGGCAAACTCGACACCGACCGCGCCGGCGCCGATGATCGCAATCGACTTGGGGTGCCGCTCGTTGCGCACGGCACCGTTCGAGGAGATCACGATCTTCTCGTCGATGGTGACACCCGGTAGCGACTTCGGCTCCGAGCCCGTGCCCAGAATGACCGCGCGCGCCTCGAGCGTCTCGGTTCCGCCCGGGCCCTTCACCTCGACGAGGTTCTTGCTCTTGAGCGAGCCGCGCCCCGGGAACAGGGTGATCTTGTTCTTCCGGAAGAGGAACTCGACGCCCTTGGCCATCCGATCGGCGACCCGCCGGCTCCGCTGCACCGCCTCGGGATAGCTCGCCTCGAAGCCGGTGAGCCGAATGCCGAAGTCCGCGGCGCGGCCCATGAGGTTGACGACCTCGGCATTGCGGAGCAGCGCCTTGGTGGGAATGCAGCCCCAGTTGAGGCACACGCCGCCGGGACGATCGTCCTCGACGGTGGCGACCGAGAGCCCGAGCTGCGCGCACCGGATCGCCGCGACGTAGCCGCCGGGGCCGGTGCCGACAACCACCACGTCGTACTTGTGAGTCGCCATCGCGCTAGACGAGCAGCCGCAGCGGCTCTTCGAGCAAACGCTTGACGTCCTGGAGGAACCGGGCGCCCATGGCGCCGTCCATCACGCGGTGATCGCACGAGATCGTCAGCATCATCCGCCGCCCGACGCCGAGCCCCGCGTCGTCGACGACGGGAACTCGGCGCACCGAGCCCACCGCCAGGATCGCGCCCTCGGGCGGGTTGATGATCGCGGAGAACTCGGTGACGTCGAACATGCCGAGGTTGGAGATGGAGAAGGTAGCGCCGGACAGCTCCTGCGCGCGAAGCTTGCGGTTGCGCGCGCGCTCGACCAAATCGCGCGCCTCGGCGGCGATCTGGGCCAGCGGCTTGGCGTGGCAGTCGCGCAGCACAGGCGTGATGAGCCCCTCGTCGAGGGCGACCGCGATGCCGAGGTGCGCCCGGTGATAGACGCGGATCGCGTCACCCTGCAGCGAGGCATTCACCCCGGGATGCTTCAGGAGCGCCAGCGCGCACGCGCGGATCACGCAATCGTTGACGGAGATTTTCGGCTGCCCCTCGAGCGCGTTGAGCTGCTCTCGAAGCTCCCACGCATGGTCCATCGCGACTTCGCTCGACACGTAGAAGTGAGGCACCGGCGCCTTGGAGAGCGGCATCCGGCGCGCGATCGCCGCCCGCATCTGCGAGAGCGGCACGTCCTCGAACTCCGCCCCCGCGACCGCCGGTATTGCGGCGGCGACTGCAGCAGCGCCACTCGCGGCGCCCGACCCCGCCGCCTCGACATCACGCCTGATGATGCGCCCCCCAGGCCCCGACCCCTGAATGAGCCTCAGATCCACCCCCGTCTGCGCCGCAATCTTCTTCGCCAGCGGCGAAGCCTTCACCCGTCCCCCCTGCCCCAAGCCAGCAGGCACGGCGGCAGGCGCACTAACGACCGCGGCCGGCCGAGCAGCCGCGGCCACCGGCGCCGCAGCCGGCGCCGCCGGAACCGGGCGAGCGGCCGGCGCCACCGAAGCGCCAGCGGGGACAACCGGAGCCGGGCGAGAGGACGGAGCGGCCGCCGACGCTGCCCCCGCCGTGGCGGCCGGGGTAGGCTCCGGGCGAAGTGGGGTTTTCTGAGCTCCGGAGCCTGCCCCGGCCGCCCCGGTGGGGGCAGAAGCAACGACCGCAGCGATGTCATCGCCAGGCTCCGCGATGACCCCGATGAGCGCTCCGATGGCAGCCGACTCCCCGGCGGGGACGAGGATCTTGCGCAGGACGCCCGCGCCGAACGCTTCCATTTCGACGTCAGCCTTGTCGGTCTCGACCTCGGCCAGGATGTCGCCGCCCTGGATCTTGTCGCCTTCCTTCTTCAGCCACTTGATGATCTTGCCGCTCTCCATCGCATCGGAGAGCTTGGGCATGACGACCTTCGTGACGGCCATCGGCTAGCTCCCGCTCGCGTGACCGTTCGTGGCGCCGTTCGCGTTGCACACGCGCCGGACCGCGTTGACGATCCAGTCCTTGGACGGCGTCTTGAGCCGCTCGAGGTTGCGCGCGTAGGGCATCGGCGCGTTCGCGCCGGTCACCCGCTCGACCGGCGCGTCGAGATCGTCGAACGCCTGCTCGGTGACCGACGCGGCGATCTCGGAGCCCATGCCGGCGAAGCCGGCGCCCGCCTCGACGACCACGACGCGATGGGTCTTGCGGACCGAGCTGATGATCGTCTCGGTATCCATCGGGCGCAAGGTGCGCGGGTCGACGAGCTCGACCGAGATGCCTTCTTTCTCGAGCTCCTCGGCCGCCTCCATCGCGCGATACATCATGCCCATGTAGGCGATCACGGTGACGTCGGTCCCCTCGCGCCGCACGATCGCCTGGCCGAGCGGGATCGTGAAGTCCGGATCCTCGGGAACCTCGCCCTTGACGTTGTAGAGCGTCTCGGACTCGATGAAGATCACCGGGTTGTCGTCCCGGATCGACGACTTCAGGAGCCCTTTGGCGTCCATCGGCGTGGTCGGGCGCACGACCTTGAGCCCGGGCACGTGATAGAAGTACGTCTCCATCGATTGCGAGTGCTGCGCGGCCAGCTGAGCGGCCGGGCCTCCGGGGCCGCGGATTACGATCGGGACGTTGAACTGGCCGCCCGACATGTAATACATCTTCGCCGCCGAGTTCACGATCTGGTCGAGGGCCAGCAGCGCGAAGTTGAACGTCATCATCTCGACGACCGGGCGCAGCCCGGCCATCGCCGCGCCGATCCCGACCCCCGTGAATCCCGATTCGGCGATCGGCGTGTCCACCACGCGCTGGGCGCCGAACTCCTTCAGGAGCCCCTGGGTCACCTTGTAGGCGCCCTCGTAGAGGCCGACTTCCTCGCCGATCACGAAGACCTTCGGATCGCGGCGCATCTCCTCGCGCAGCGCCATGTTCAGCGCTTCGCGATAGGTCATCACCGCCATCGTCAAGCCTCCTTGTAGATGTCGGTGAAGAGCCACTCGCCCGGCGGCTCCGGCGAGGCGTCCGCGTAGGCGACCGCCTCGTCGACGCGATCGTTGACGTCCTTCTCGACCGCGCGGATGTCTGCCTCCGCCAGAAGTCCCGCGGCGATGATCTTGTCGCGGAACAGCACGATCGGATCGCGCAGCTTCTCGCGCTCGACTTCCTCTTTCGTGCGGTAGACGGCGCCCGCCGGATCGCGCATCGAGTGCCCGCGATAGCGGTAGGTGTCGGCCTCGATCAGCGCCGGCGTCTTCTGCTGCCGGGTGCGCGCGACCGCCCGGCCGACCGCATCGCGGACCGCCAGGACGTCCATGCCGTCCACGCGCTCGGCCGGAACGCCGTAGGTCTGGCCGAACTTCCAGATCTCGGTCTGGGCGAGCGCGCGCTCCACCGAGGTACCCATCGCGTAGCGATTGTTCTCGCAGAGGAAGATGACCGGCAGCTTCCAGAGCGCCGAGAGGTTCATCGACTCGTGAAATTCACCCTCCGGCACCGCCCCGTCGCCGAAGTAGCACACGATCACCTGGTCGCCGCCCTCGTACTTGATCGCGAAGGCGACGCCGACCGCGATCGGCAAGTGCGCCCCGACGATCGCGTGGCCGCCGAGGAAGTTGGTGCTCTTGTCGAACAGGTGCATCGAGCCGCCCTTGCCCTTGGAGAGCCCGTCGCGGCGGCCGTAGAGCTCGGCCATCACCCGCTTGGGATCCGAGCCCTTGGCCAGGCAGTGGCCGTGCTCGCGGTACGCCGAGATCGCGTAATCGTCCGGGCGGAGCACCGACGTCGCGCCGACCGCCACCGCCTCTTCGCCGATGTAGAGATGAAGGAAGCCGCCGATCTTCCCGAGCGCGTACCCCTCCGCCGCCTTTTCCTCGAAGCGGCGGATCAGGAGCATGTCGGACAAGAGACGCTTCGCGCCCTCGGCGTCGACGCCGAACCCTGAAGACGAGGCTTCACTCCGTGTCAGTGTCTTGGCCATGGATCCTCCCCTACCAACGCATGACGCTCAAATCGTCCACCGACAGCCGCCGGCGGACGCGGAAGATCGTCACGATGATCGCCAGTCCGACGGCCACCTCGGCCGCCGCCACCGCCATCACGAAGAAAACGACGGCCTGGCCGTCGAGGTTACCGAAGCGCTGGCCGAAGGCGACCAGCGCCAGATTTGCCGCGTTCAGCATCAGCTCGATCGACATGAAGATGACCAGCGGGTTACGCCGGATCACGACGCCCACGACGCCGATCGAGAACAGCACCGCCGACAGCGCCACATAGTAGCTCTCAGGCACCATGTCGTTCCACCCGCCGACCGGTCACGCGCGGCGCCTCGCCAGCAGCAGCACGCCGACCATCGCGGCCAGCAGCAGCACCGAGGTCAGCTCGAACGGGAACAGGTAGCTCGTGAAGAGCAGCCGCCCGACCGCGGCCGCGCTGCCGCTCGGCCCGGCCGGGGCGCTCGGGCCGCGCCAGCGCGCCACCACGACGAACACCAGCAGGAGCATGAGGAGCCCGCCGACCGGCAGCGCGATCAGTCGCGCCCCGCGGCGGGGATCCGCCCCTGATTCTTCCTTTCCCGGGATCAGCACCATGATCGCGAAGACGAACAGCACCATGATCGCGCCCGCGTAGACGATCACCTGCGCGGCCGCGAGGAACTCGGCGCCCAGCATCAGGTAGAGGGCTGCCACCGATCCGAGGTTGACGACCAGGAAGAGGGCGCCGTGAATCGCGTTCGGTCGCAGAATGAGCCCCAGCGCCGATCCCACCGCGATCGCCGCGATGACGAAGAATGAGACGTACGCCATTCACGCTCTCCGATTGGCCGGGATCGGGATCGGCGAGCGCGGGTGTCCGCTCGGTTCGGCGGGCTCGAGCGACAGCAACATCTCCTTCGTATAGATCATCCCACCTCGGCTGTACGAGGAAAACTCCAGGATCCCGGTGTCCATGCGGATGGCGTCCTCGGGGCACGCTTCCACGCAGTAGCCGCAGAACACGCACTTGCCGAGGTCGATGTCGAAGCGCTGCGGCATCTTCTCGATCTCGGGGTTCGGATGCTCGTCCGCGACGATGTAGATGCAGTGCGCCGGGCACACGGTCTCGCACATCATGCAGGCGACGCAGCGCGGCGAGCCGTCCTCGCGCCGCACCAGGCGGTGCAGCGAGCGCAGGCGCGGCGAGTACGGCCGCCGTTCCTCCGGGTACTGGATCGTGACGGCGCCGCTGGCGCCCTTGCGTCCGAAGGCCCGCGCCGTGTGGCGACCCATGTTGCGGAAGAAGTGCGCGGCGGTCAGGCCGAGTCCGGTCAGCACCTCGACCAGATAGAACCGCTGGCGCAGATTCATCGGGCTCATCGATTCCCCCACGCGGCGAGCGCCAGGCCGGTCAGCACGATGTTGGCGATCGCCAGCGGAAAGAGCCCGAGCCAACCCAGGCGCATCGCCTGGTCATAGCGGAACCGCGGCAGGGTCCATCGGATCAGCATCAGGAAGAAGATCACGACCGCGACCTTCCCGACGAAGGCGCCCACCTGGAGCAGGCTGACCAGCAGCGGCGAGAGTCCGATGCCGGAACCCCACGGAAAGCGGAAGCCTTCGGCGAAGAGATACGGGATCTGCCAGCCGCCCAGGAACAGCGACGTGCTGAGCCCCGCCAGCACGGTCGTCTCGACCATGTCGGTCATCAGGAACATGCCGAACTTCATGCCGCTGTACTCGACGAAGTAACCGATGATCTCGGACTCGCCCTCCGGCATGTCGAACGGGATGCGCTTGGTGGCGGCGATCCCGGCGGTGACGAAGAGGATGAACGCCAGCGGCTGCGTGATGATGCCCCAGGCCGGTACCCAGCCCCAGAGCAAGTGCCCCTGGCCCCGCACGATGTCCATCAGGTTCAGCGACCCGTGAATCATGACGACGCCTATGATCGAGGCGCCGATCGCGATCTCGGCCGAGATCATCAGCGCCGCGGCACGCTGGCCGCCGAGCAGCGCGTAGTTGTTGGCCGAGGACCAGCCGGCCATCATCACGCCGTA
>Ga0114129_10017478_pt1 | contig 10211 bp, 10 predicted proteins | sample RhiMetdeltSRZDD1_FD_80071 | JGI IMG/M metagenome (GOLD analysis project Ga0114129, IMG submission 80071) | Populus rhizosphere microbial communities from Tennessee, USA - Rhizosphere MetaG P. deltoides SRZDD1 (version 2) (version 2) | ecosystem: Host-associated > Plants > Roots > Rhizosphere >... | reverse complement strand
GGGGTGGTGATCACGGAAGCGGGCAATGATCCGAAGGTCGCGGGATTGGTCTACATCGCTGCTTTTGCCCCGGACAAGGGCGAGTCGGTCAATGCGCTGATCAAGGATCCGAAGCCAGGCGCGCCCGTGCCACCGATTCTGCCGCCGCAGGATGGATTTCTCTTCCTCGACAGGGCGAAGTTCAGGGCGTCGTTCGCCGGCGACGTGAGCGCGGACGCGGCCGCGTTCATGGCCGATTCCCAGGTCCCGTGGGGCGTCGAGGCGCTCGGCGGCGCGATCACGGAACCGGCCTGGAAGACGAAGAAGAGCTGGTACCTGGTCACGACCGAAGACAAGATGATCCCGCCCGATGCTCAGCGCGCCATGTCCAAACGCGCCGGCTCAACCGTCGTCGAGGTCAAGGCCAGCCACTCGGTGTACGTGTCGCAGCCGCTGGCTGTGGCGTCGATCATCGAGAGGGCGGCGAGAGGGGCGGTAAAGTAGTTCGAAGAGTACGACACCCCGGAGACCCCGGACCGAGAGCGACACCGCTCGGATGCCGGGTGGAGGCGAGGGGGCTTGGTTCGAGGATTCGACGGCGAGCGTCGCCACCTCTGACCGCGAGCGCTTTCCGACTGGGTCGGTTTTACGAAAAACCGGCTGCGTGGAACGCCTCGCGCTCTCCGGAAGCCGCGTTGCAATGGTGGGCGGCGTTGGACTACAGCCCGCGTCGATATTCGCCGGGCGTCAGCCCCAATACCTTTCGGAAGGCACTCGTGAGGTGAGCCTGACTTGAGAATCCGCACTGGTATGCGACTCGCGAAATGCTCGTATCCGTTTCGCCGAGCAATCGCCGGGCGCGCTCGATCCGCCGATTCAGAACGTAGCGATGGGGCGTTTTGCCGGTCGTCGCGCGAAACATCCTGAGAAAACGGCTACGGCTGTATCGACCTCGGACGCGAGCTCCTGAAAGCCCCTCTCGTCGGGGCAGTTTCTATCCCGCCGACAGCCTCCGGCGGCCTCGTCTCTTCGAGCTTCAAAGACCGCGAAGTGTGGACAGAGTGTGGACAGGAAGGTCGTCGGTGCCATGCTATCGTCGACTCCGTGACGGAGAGCGCGGTGCCGATCACGGTGGCCTTGCTGCGGAGCGCGTGTTCCCGACCCTGACGCCCGCGCGGACGTCCCGTTTGGCGGTTCACGGAAGACCCTTACCTGCCTCCGGGTTCGCTGTCGGTGAAGCCAGGTCGTGCAGTACCGAACGGTTGCGACGGCCGTCGGAAAGGGCTCGAGGCGCCACATGACGGGGCAAGAGCGGGACCGAATGGAGTTGCTCGAGCAGCTCCGGAGCTCGGAGGCTCGACTCCGGCGTGTGATCGACACCATCCCCACGATGGCCTGGTGCAATCTGCCGGACGGCTCGAACGAGTTTGTCAACAGACGATGGCTCGAGTACACGGGCCTCTCCGCCGAAGAATCGCATGGTTCGGGCTGGCAAGTTGCGATTCATCCAGATGATGCACGCGCGTTAGCGGAGAAGTGGCGCGGGTCGCTGGTCTCGGGGGAACCCGGCGAGATGGAGGCGCGTCTCCGCCGCCATGACGGCCTGTTTCGCTGGTTTCTCATGCGCGTCGAGCCGCTTCGCGATGAGAGGGGCGAGGTCATCCGGTGGTACGGCACATGCACGGACATCGAGACTCTCAAGCAAACCGAAGAGAGACTCCGCCACGACGAGCGCGAGCTTCGGCAGATCACCGATGCGATACCGCAGGCGATCGTGGTATTGGACCCGTCCGGCGCGCCGATGTACGCCAATCAGGCTACCCTCGATTTCACGGGACTCACGATGGATGGCCTTCTTGCCCCGGGCTTTCGCGAACGGCTGTTCCATCCTGAGGACATCGACAGATTGCGAAACGATCGCCGGTCCGCCCTGGAAAGAGGCCTTCCCTTCGAGCTCGAACAACGGGCTCTTCGGAAAGACGGCCAGTACCGTTGGTTTCTCATCCAATACAACCCGTTCCGAAACGAGCAAGGTCAGGTGATTCGCTGGTACGCGACAGGGACGGACATCGACGACCGCATCCGCGCGGAAGAGATGACACGCAACGAGAACCTTGCGCTGCGCGAGCAAATCGATCGCGACTCGATGTTCGAGGACATCGTGGGCTCTTCCGAACCGCTGCGCACGGCGCTCCGCCAGGTCGCGAAGGTGGCGCCCACGGATTCCACCGTTCTGATTCTGGGTGAAACCGGAACCGGAAAGGAGCTGATCGCCCGCGCCATTCATAAGCGCTCCCCCCGCGCCGCCCGAGCCTTCATCGCCGTCAATTGCGCGGCCATCCCGCCGTCGCTGATCGCCTCTGAGCTCTTCGGCCATGAGAAGGGAGCCTTCACCGGCGCCACGCAGCGGCGTCTCGGACGCTTTGAATCGGCGAATGGCGGGACGATCTTTCTCGACGAAGTCGGCGATTTGCCCCAGGAAATCCAGATCGCGCTGTTGCGCGTGCTCCAGGAACGCGAGATCCAACGCGTCGGCGCCGTCAGGTCGTTCCCCGTTGACGTTCGGGTCGTGGCAGCCACTCATCGTGACCTGAACGTATTGGTGGCCGGGGGTCAATTCCGGGAGGATCTTCTGTATCGACTGAATGTCGTCCCGATCGAGACGCCGCCGTTGCGCAATCGCGTCGCCGACATTCCCTTGCTCGTTGAATACTTCATCGAACGATACGGAAAAAGGTTGGGCAGGAAGTTCAAAGCCATCGACGCGAGATCGCTGAAGGCGTTCCAGACCTACGCCTGGCCGGGGAACGTGCGTGAATTGCAGAATGTCATCGAGCGTGCGGTGATTCTCAGCGAGGGTGAGACCCTCGCCGTCGACCAGGCCTCGTTGAAGCGCGAGCAGGTCCCAACCCGACGGCGTACCGGGACGCTGAATGGCGCTCTCAAGACGCAGGAGAGGGAGATCATTGAAGCCGCGCTGGCAGAGAGCCGCGGCCGAATCTCGGGACCAGAAGGCGCGGCAACCAGACTCGGGCTGCCGGCGCAGACCCTCGAATCCAAGATCAAGCGGCTGAGAATCGAGAAATACCGGTTCAAGGCCCCGCACACCGGCTGATTCAACCCTGGAGACCGCCAACGGTCTCGTCTCCCAGAATTACAGGAATTCACGAAATCTCGGGACTGGCTTAGCTCCTAAGCACTGTCACTGCTACGAGTTGAGTATGGCGCGACTCTTGTAATCGTGTTTCTCCGGGTATGGACCATGGATCATGACGCTCAAGATCGAGCGGATTACTGCGGGCCGAGAGGCGCGAGTCCGGTTGAGTGGCCAGCTTCGATCCGAGCACCTTGGCGAGCTCGAGGCGGAGCTCGAGCGAGGGGAATCCCGGGTGGCGTTGGATCTGGAGGAGGTCGATCTCGTGGACGTCCAGGGCGTCCGCTTTCTCAACGAGTGCGAGGACGCCGGCATCCCGGTCCTGCACTGTTCGACCTACATACGGGCATGGATGCTGCGGGAGCGAGGTCGGCCGAAAAAGCATCCGGAACCGTTGTAACAGGCCCTATGTCGGACAAACGACGTCGGATTAAAAAAGCTGATGCGCGTGAGAAGAAATGAAAGGAAAAAGGAGAACGAAATGAAACCCAATGGGAGAAACGTCATGGCCAAGCTCCATGCCATTGCTGCACTTGCTTGTACGCTCATGGGCGCGGCTCTGAACGCCGCCGCGGCGGGTCCCGCGCCGCAGACTGGCATCAAGAACGTGGTCCTGGTGCACGGCGCATTCGCCGATGGCTCCGGCTGGGAAGCCGTCGCCAGGATCCTTGAGAAGGATGGCTACACGGTGTCGGTAGCGCAGCCCCCCGAGACCTCGTACGCCGACGACCAAAAGTGCACGAAGGCCGCAATCGACGCCATGGGCGGCCCGGTCGTCCTGGTCGGCCATAGCTACGGCGGGTCCATCATCACTGAGGCCGGCAATAATCCAAACGTTGCGGCACTGGTCTACATCGCTGCATTTGCACTCGATGAAGGTGACAGCTGTGCGTCGATCGAGCAGGCCCTCCCGCAGGCCTCCAAGGCGTTCAAGCCAGACAGCAACGGGAACTGGTGGATAGACAAAGCGCATTTCGCGGCCGACTTCGCGGCGGACGTTCCGCCGGCCGTGTCCCACTTCATGGCCCAGTCGCAGGTGCCGATCTCCACCGACTCGTTCACCCACAAGGTCACATCGCCCGCCTGGAAGTCGAAACCCACCTGGTACATGGTGGCCACCGCAGACCGGTCGATCAATCCGGACCAGGAGCGGATGATGGCGAAGCGCGCCCATGCCAAGACGGTCGAAGTGAATGCCAGCCATGTGGCCTACATGTCTCATCCGAAGGAAACAGCCAGGCTCATCGAAGAGGCCGCCACCTCCGCGCCCGTCAATCGACAAATTGCAGTCTTGATGAAGGAAAGGAGCATTCCATGAAAACGTCGCAGGGTAAGCCAAGCATCGTGTTTTGCCACGGACTCTGGGCCGATGGCTCATGCTTCAGTAAGCTGATCGTTCCCCTTCAGGCCAAGGGGTATGAATGTATTGCAGCGCAGTACGGCCTCAACACAACGGCAGAGGACGTCGCCTTGACGAAAGCTACGGTCGGACGAGTCAGCAGCCCGGTTATCCTCGTCGGCCACTCCTACGGCGGAAGCGTCATCACCGGGGCCGGAACCGACGATCGAGTTGTCGGCCTGGTTTACATCTGCGCGCTTGCTCCGGATGCGGACGAGACTTCGCAGACACAGCAGACCAAGTTTCCGAGGACCGACGTCTTCTCCCACATCGAAGTACTGGATGGACGTATCTGGCTGCGCCCGGAGGGTACGAAGTATTTCTGCGGAGACCTTTCAGAGCAGGAGCAGAAGCTCGTTTGGGCGACCCAGGGCGTGCCGAAACCGGATCTGTTCGATGCGAAGGTCGAGGGAGCTGCCTGGAAGTCGAAGCCGAGCTGGTACATCGTCGGCAAGAAAGACCACACCGTGCATCCCGATCTGGAGCGCGCCATGGCAAAGCGCATGGGCGCAACCACCTATGAGCTCGACAGCAGCCACGTGCCGATGCTCTCGCAACCGGAACGCGTCCTCGATGTGATTCTCACTGCCGCGAGCTCCTTCGAAGGCGCAGCCAGGAGGGCGACCGCGTAGGCCTTGCTCACCGAAATGAGCAGCCCGGTCATTCTCGGCGCGGCCGGGCCGCTCTCGGTGACCAGTCTCTGACGAAGGAGATGAGAGACACGCGAAATATCGCGATGACACAGTTAGGAGGAGGAGTCATGAGCTTCTTGGCGGCGCAGAGCGGCGTTCGGATCTCCACAGAAGAAGTAAGGGTGCGGAAGTTTCGAGTGATCTCCTCCAAGCCATTCGACGACGTTCTCAAGGACCTCACGGCTACGATCGGCCGTCCGGAGATGAGCGGATTTCTGAAGGCGGCGGGCGCGGCAGGGACGCGCGGCGAGCTGGAGAGCGTGGTCCAACGGGCGATTGGCGCCTCGGGTCTGATGGAATTCCTCCGCCTCGACGCCGGCGTCGCGGTGCGTGCAGAAGGGGGACCGGAGGGGTCGCGGATCCTTCGCCTCCTGGTTGGCAACCCGCTCATCATGAGTCAGATGGCCAGGCACGTCCCCGACGCCGCGGCCTACGCACCTGTGACGATCCTGGTTGTGGAGGGCAGCGACGGTGTGCGCCTCTCCTACGACACTATGGCGAGCCTTCTCTCGTCCTACGGGAGCCAGGAAGCGTTGAAGGTCGCCGAGGATCTGGACGCGAAGGTCGAGGGTCTCATGACCGCCGCTGCCTCCTGAGGCGAATCAGGGCTGGATCGCCCTCCCGCTCAGTCGAGGTCTAAGGAGCTGAACCATGATTAATGCCAAATCAACGGCGCCGATGCGGGTCATTGAGGAAACGCCCGCCTACTGGAGAGTAATCTTCGATCATCCGCCTTTCAACATACTAGACGCCACGATATTCGAAGGCCTCCAGGATCTGATTGGTCGAATGGAAGCCAGCCCGACCCTGCGTGTGGTCGTGTTCGAGAGCGCGAATCCGGCGTTCTACCTCGCCCACTTCGATTTAACCGGCAAGATAGGGAACATCATGACGGCCGTCGGGCCATCCGGCCTTCCGATCCTGATGGATACGTTCGTCCGTCTCACCAAGTCCCCGGTGGTCAGCATCGCGAAGATCCGAGGCTGCGTTCGGGGCGGGAGCAGCGAGTTCGTCCTCGCCTGCGACATGCGCTTCGCGTCGCGGGAGAACACGCGACTGGGCCAGCCGGAAGTCGGGGTGGGAGTGCATCCCGGCGGCGGCGGTGCGGAACGCCTCCCCCACTTGGTGGGCCGCGGCCGGGCGCTCGAAATCATTCTCGGCGCGAACGACTTCGATGGCGACACCGCGGAACGATACGGATACGTCAACCGGGCGCTTCCCGACGCCGAGCTGGACGGCTTCGTCGACGCGCTCGCGCGCCGGATCGCCTCCTTCGACCGGCGTGCCATCGCGGCGGCGAAGAATCTCGTCAACGAAGTCTCGTTGCCATCCGCCGACCGGCTCTTGGACGCCTTCACCTCGTTCGGAGCGGCGCTGACGTGGCCCGAAGCGCAACAGCGCATAAGAGCCGTGCTGGAGCGTGGACTGCAGCGTGATGCCAACTTCGAGAAGAACTGGCCCGACATCCTCGGCGATCTCGGGGAGGCAGCAACAAGAGGCTGACCGCGGTTCCGAGAAAGATCGAGATGGAGCGGCGACCTGAACTGGAGGAGTCATGACCAATCGATTGCAGTGGGAAGTGTTCGTCAGCGGTCAGATTCCGGTAGTCACTGACGACCTTCCTCCCGGCGCGCGTGAAATGAAATGGTCGCCCATTTCTTCAACGCTCATCTCGGGCAAACGCGATGCCGTCCTGGTGGATACCGCCATCACGATCGATCAGAACCAGAGACTTGTCGAATGGATCGCAGCCAGCGGCAAGAATCTGACGACGATCTACGCGACTCATGGCCACGGCGATCATTTCTTCGGTGTAAACACAATTCAGAAGAGATTTCCGAAGGCTCGGCTTGTCGCGACGCGAGAAGTCATCGCCGTCATGCAGAAGCAGGCGTCGGCTCCGGTCGTGAATGCATATTGGAAGACACGGTTTCCCGGACAGATCGATTCAACGCTCGGGGTGGCGGACGAACTCAGGGGAGGCGTTATCGAACTGGAAGGGGAACAACTCGTGAGCGTTCCCCTTGGGCACACCGATACGGAAAGCACGACCTGTCTCCACGCCCCTTCGATCGGGCTGGCCGTTTGCGGCGACGCCGTCTATAACGATGTTCATCTCCATCTGGGCGAGTCGAACGCCGAAGGCCAGAAGGAGTGGATCGCGGCGCTCGATAAGGTCGAGTCCCTCAGTCCTGTTGCGGTCATCGCGGGACATAAGAGACCCGGAGCGCCCGATACGCCGGATACCATCGAAGAAACACGAAAATACATTCGCGACTTTGGCAGGATCGCTGCCAATACCGAGACGGCGTCGGAGCTGTATGAGCAGATGCTTGCGATTTATCCCGACCGTGTGAACCCGGCGATCTTGTGGTACTCGGCACGGGCGGTGAAGCCGGGCACCTGAACCCGGAGACGTCGACTACCGGGCCCGTCGTCCGGCAGGGAGCCCTTCTGATCGGCGCCGGCAAACTGATCGGCGCCAGCCTGCCGGGACCTGATCAGATTATCGGTTACAGCGTGAACATCGCGAATTTCGGCTATTCCGTTGTCACGCCCACTCTGCGGATTCCCTACTTGCCGTACGCCTGAGCGATCTGGCCCACGAGCTTCGCCCAGGGCATGTCGATGGCCCCATAAATGGCGCCCGCGTCCGGCCGCGAGTTGTCCTTCAGGATCTCGACCATCAAGCTCGCGTAGTCGGTGACGATCACGCCTGCCTGGAGCATGCGAAGGAGGCCGGCCTCGCGCTTCGTATGACTGAAGGTTCCGCAGGCGTCGACGGCGACGTAGGCGTCCATGCCCTTTCCCACCGCGGTAATTGCCGGGAAGGCGGCGCAGATCTCCAGCGATACGCCGGCGAAGATGAGCTTCTTCCGGCCGGTCGCCTCGATCGCGCGAGACACCCGCCCATCGTCGAAGGCGTTCACGGTGGCGCGGTCGATGACCTCGACGCCGCGCAACGCGTCCAGCAGCTCCGGGAAGGTCGGACCCCACATGCTGTCGCGCGCGGTGGTGGTGACGACGATCGGCAGGTCCTGCAGCTTGGCAGCCTTGGCGAGGCCGACCACGTTGTGTTTGAGCTCGCCCGTGGAAATGTCCCGGACGCCCGTCATGAGGCCGACCTGATGGTCGACGAGGACGAGGGCCGCGTTTTGGGAAGTCAGAGCTTCGTAGGGGCGGGTTTGATTGGCCATGGTTAATCTCCTAGGATTGACCATAGAGGAGCAACGACATGGCCGCTAGACGGCCACTTCACAACAGATTGGTGTGTATGGGCAACAATCGATGGAAGACTTGAACGACATCTACTTCTTCGCCTCGGTCGCCCAATACGGCGGGTTTTCTGCGGCGGCGCGCCGAATCGGCGTCGAGAAGACGCGCCTGAGCCGGCGCATCGCTGCCCTGGAGAAGCGGCTCGGCGTTCGTTTGCTCCAGCGCACCACTCGAGCTCTGGCGCTGACGGAAGCCGGACAGCGCTTCTTCGAGCGATGTGTGGCGACGGTCGAGGGCGCACAGGCGGCTTACGACAGCGTGGCGGAATTGCGCCGGGAACCTGCGGGACTCGTTCGCCTCAGCAGCCCGGTTCTCCTGGCGCAGAGGTGCCTCGCTCATGTTCTCCCCGGCTACATGACAGCGCATCCAAAGGTCTCTGTATCCCTCGATGCGACCGACCGGACCGTCAATGTCATTGAGGAACGATTTGATGTCGCGATCCGGGCGAAGCCCGTGATCGAGGATGTTGCCGGGCTGGTGGCGAAGACTCTCGGTAATTCCCGACGTGTGCTGGTCGCCAGCCCCGCCTTTCTCGACCGCCTTGGGCGCCCAAGCAATCCAGCCGACTTGCCGACGTTCAACACAGTCGCCAGCACCGACGACCTCTTCGACAGTGGGGCGCGATGGAGCCTGACGCATCTCGGCAATCGGACCCAGCATGTGGAGTTGAAGCCGAGGCTCGTAACGAGCGATCTACGCGTGAGACTCCAGGCAGCGATGCAGGGCATTGGTATCGCACTACTGCCAGAGCAAGTGGTTGCCGCGTCGCTAAAACAGGGCCTCGTTGAACGAGTGCTGCCGGAATGGTCTGGCGCGAGGAACATTCTCCATCTGGTCTACCCGACGCCGCGCGGAATGCTTCCGTCGGTCAGAAGTCTCATCGACCATCTGCTGATCCATGTCCCTGCCTGGCTCCAGGAAAGGAGCATTCAAGGCCAAGCCGCTAGACCACTTCCTTAACCGTGGCGCCATCGTCTTCTGGCATGGCACCGGGCGGACGGCGTTGGGGCACTTCGTCGTGGCGGTGGTCGAAGTTCTCGAGTGAAATCCGCTTGTCGAGGAAACCCTGGTGAAGAGTGTCCACGGGCACCGCTTCGCCGCGGAGAGAGGACCGGAGAGCTACCGGGCGTTCCTGCAGCAATACAACGCGCGGTTCGCGTTCGGCTCTGGGAGGGAATTAGGCAACGTTCATCAAATGAACCGGACTACTTCGAGTTCATTTGATCCGGACGTGGTCCACGTCGGGCGGCGCCAGCGGCGGCACCGACCCTCCGACTTGCGGCCTTCACTTGAGCAACGAACTTCTGCAGCAAAGGCGACTCGTTGCCCCTCTTCCAGATGAGGTTGAACGGCAGCCGGACATTCATATCCTCAACCGGAAGTAGCACGATGCCTCGGGGGCAATGCCACTGCGTCGACTCGGGGAGCCAGGCGATTCCGATCCGGCACTGGACGAGACCGAGGTGCGTATCGCGGTCTGCGGCCTCCTGAACGATCCGGGGAGCGCTTAAGCCGCCGCGGGCGCACGCCTGCATCATGTGGTCGTAGAAGGTTGGATTGACCCATCGCTGAAACCAGATGAACGGCATGTTTCGCAGATCGCGTAACCGAATCCTTCCTCGCTTCGTGAGGGGATGTCCCTTGGGCACTGCCAGCAGCATTCGGTCCGCCGCGAACTGATAATGATCCAGCTCCGAGTGCCTCGGCGTGG